>Ga0153992_100147_pt1 | contig 18491 bp, 25 predicted proteins | sample TSNC076MetaG_FD_104683 | JGI IMG/M metagenome (GOLD analysis project Ga0153992, IMG submission 104683) | Attine ant fungus gardens microbial communities from North Carolina, USA - TSNC076 MetaG | ecosystem: Host-associated > Fungi > Mycelium > Unclassified | place: USA: North Carolina, Lumber... | reverse complement strand
GGTACAGCCACTGTAGTAGTAGTATAAATAAGGCTGCAATCCAATGAAGAACTCCATCGAGTTCTTCCTGAACATCCACCTAGGGTGACCACTAAGAACATTCACTGTTCCTTGGTAACAATTCCCTTCTTAGGGATAATATTGTTTTACTCTTCTAGTCAGTAACTAGTTATAAGTTCAAATAAAGAAAACTACTTTTCCTCATACGAAGAAACATCATCATCACTATCACCACCACCACCATTACTATTACCACTACTATCACTACCACTACTATATATGTCTCAGCAATAGCAACAATAACCTGTAGAGCAATCCACTGCTCCTACACCTTCTCCTCTTACTCAGGAGGAACAACTTCTTACCTTGATTGCTAGCCTGTAGCAGCAGGTGACTACCCTATTACAATAGAGTGGAGGAGCAAGAGTAGAGGTAGCAAAACTTCTCCTGTTTAGTAGAAGAATAGAAAAAGTAAGTATATTTATCAACACAGTCTATCTGTATCTGAGAATGAAAATAATAGAAGAATTAGAGTCAACAAAGATGGCCTGGGTACTGTCTTATGTGCAGGGAGGAAGAACATGCAATGAGTATATTCAAGAGTTTAAAAAGATCATAAGGGAAAGTGGATATAAGAGGCAATCTCTTATAGAAGAGTTTGAAAGAGGGTTAAGCAAGAGGATCAGAAGAAAGTTAGCAGAGGCAGAAAGTCTCTCTCTATACAATAGAGGAGTGACAGGAAAGAGCAGTAAGGTTGGATAGAAATTAGAGACAAAGTAGGGCAGAAGAGAGAATGTTGGAAAGGAATATAGTATGTCTATCAGAAAATGCATAGCAAAGAGGAGGATTTGGTGGGAGGTCATATAGAGAAAGAGAGGACCAGATTGTATAGAGAACAGAGGGTCAATATAGAGAAGAACATCAGAATAGAGGAGGACAGCTGGGGCCAGTAAGGGACCCCAATACAATAGATGTTGATAGAGAAAGAGAGAGAGATAGAATATGCTTTATTTGTAGAAAGTGGGACCATATAGCCAAAAATTGTTGGCAAAGAAAGAAAGAAGAGAAAAGAGTAGTAGAAACGCCACAAAAGTTGGCAAAAGAAAGTAGAGGATAGTGAGTTCCCAACTGGCCTCCAATAATTTATATAGTATATTGCACCCAGAAAAACTAGGAAATAAATTGAATTGTCACAGCAATACTGAGAGAGCAGGAGATATATGGTATACACTATAACTGCTAAGAGAAGTGTGGATGAATGTAGGGTTAGAAAAGCTAGAGAGCCACAAAGGAGTAGCAGTGAAGGCACTATTAGACAGTAGAGTGATAGGTCTATTCATAGATACCAAGTTCACAAAAGAGAAGAGATTTAAACTAGAGAAGTTAAAAACCCCCTTGCTAGTAAGGAATGTAGATGGAACGGCAAATATTGGGGGAGCAATCACTTACCAGGTAGAGTGCAACATGTTCTTTAAAGAACATATTGAGAGAATGCAAATAGATATGTATAACCTAGGGAAGACAGAAGTAATATTGGATATACTCTGGTTAGCAGCTCATAATCCAGAGATAGACTGGGAAAAGGGGGAGGTCAAAATAACACAATGTCCACCAATATGTGGAAAGACAAAGCAAGAGACACAGGAGAGAAGGTAGGTGAAAAAGACAGAGGAAAAAAAAACAGTAGAAGAATTAGTACCTAAAAGATTCTGGAGGTAAAAAAAAGTATTTGGGAAGGAGGAGTTGGAAAGAATGCCCACCAGAAAGCCATAGGATCATGCAATAGAATTGAAAGAGGGATTTGTGCCCAGAAAGGGGAAAGTATATTAGTTGTCAAGAAAAGAAAGAAAAAAAGTGCAAATATTTGTAGAGAACCAACTACAAAAAAGATATATTCAGCTATCAAAATCACTACAGACCTCACTAGTCTATTTTGTAGCAAAGAAGGATAGAAAAAAAAGAATGGTACAAGATTATCATCATGTAAATCAGTGAACAGTAAAAAACAAATACCCTTTATCCCTAATTGCAGATATCCTGAATAGAGTAGGAAAGAAAATGTTTACAAAACTTAATCTTAGGTGAGGATACAACAATGTGAGGATCAAGAAAGGCAATGAGTGGAAGACAGTGTTCATAATGTATATCAAAGCATACAAACCAACAGTTATGTATTTTGGTCTAACAAACTCTCTAGCTATCTTTCAAACTATGATAAATGACCTGTTCTAAGACATAATCAATTAGAGAAACATGGCAACCTTCATTAATAATATAATAGTTGCCATAAACACTGAAGAAGAGTATAATGAGCTGGTAGAGAAGATATTGAAGAGACTAGAGGAAAATGACCTATTTGTTAAGCCAGAAAAGTATTAGTGGAAAATGAAGAAGGTGGAATTCCTAGACATGGTAATAAGACCTCAAAAGGTAGAAATGCAGAGGAAAAAGGTAGATAGAGTCCTAAGCTGGCTAGTACCAAGAAACATAAAAGAAGTACAAAAGTTTCTAGAACTGGCAAACTACTACAAATGATTTATTAAGGACTTTTCTAGAATTGCAGCCCCTTTGCACCTACTAGTCAGAAAGGAGGAAAAGTGGAGGTGGGGAGAAGAGCAGAAAGTAGCATTCAGAAGACTAAAAGAAGTATTTACAATAGAACTAGTTATAGCCATCCCAGATTTAGATAAAGAGATGAGGGTAGAGGCAGACACCTCAGACTATACAACAGGGGAAGTACTATCAGTGAAATGTGGGGATGAGAAGTGGAGACCAGTTGCTTTCATCTCTAAGTCATTAAATGCAACAAAACAAAACTACAAAATTCATGATAAAGAAATGCTAGCAGTAATTCAGTGCTTGGAATCATGGAAGTACTACTTGGAAGGGGCAAAAGTAAAGTTTGAAATCTGAATAGATTATAAAAACCTCTAATATTTTATGACTAGTCAAAAGTTAAATTGAAGACAAGCCAAATGAGTATTATACCTATCACAATTTGACTTCACATTAAAACATATCCTAGGAAAAAGTATGGGGAAAGCAAATAGGCTAAGCAGGAGACCAGATTGGCAAGAGGGGATGGAAAATAATAATAAGGACCAAATGCTGATAAAGCCAGGATAGATAAAGAGAACAGAAACACTGGTAAAAGAAAACAACCTAAGAAATAGAATTAGAAAAGCATAGGAAGGGAATAAAAGAGTAGTCAAAGCAGTAGAGGAACTAAAGAAAACAAAGATAAAAACATTGAAAGATAAAAAGTGGACAATAGAGAAAGGAGTAATTATGAAAGAGAGACAAATCTATGTACCAGAGGGAGAATTGAGAGAGGAGGTGATACAACTGCATCATGATACACCAGTAGAGGAATATGGCAGGAGATAGAAGACAATGGAACTAGTGGCAAGGAACTATTGGTAGCTGGGAGTTATGAAGGAAGTGGAAAAATATATAGATAGATGCAATGCTTGTTAACATTACAAGAATAGAAGTAAAGCCCCAGTAGGAAAATCAGGGCCCAATGTAATCCCAGAGAAACCATGGAGTTATATTTTAGCAGACTTCATCACTAAACTACCTTTGGCTCAGGGTTATGATACAATTCTCATAGTTTGCAACTGTTTTAGTAAAATGGTACATTTTATGGTAACTATAGAGAAAACATTAGTAGAAGGGCTTGCTAGGTTATTTAGGGATCATATTTGGAAATTGCATGGTTTTCCAGAGAGTATCATACTGGACAAAAAGGTATAGTTTGTAGTAGGAATAACAAGGGAATTGAACAAGTTGTTTAGGATCCAGACAAAGCTATCAACAGCCTATCATCCCCAAACAGATAGGCAAATGGAGAGGATCAATCAGGAGCTAGAACAATACCTGAAGGTCTTCATTGATCACAAACAAGAGCAGTGGCCAGACTGGTTGAGAACTGTCAAATTTGCATATAATAACAAAATTCATTTGGCTACAAAAGTATTCTCCTTTAAGGCAAACTATGGTTAGGATCCATGAATGGGATTTGAGAGAAGAAAAAAGAGAAAGTTTGAGGCAGCAGGGAAGTTTGCAGAAAGGATAAAGAAAATCCAGAAAGAGGTGAAAGCAGCATTAGAAAAAGTGCAGGAGGAGATAAAAAAGTATGCAGATAGAAAGTAAAGAGAAGAAGAAGAGTATAAAGTTAAGGACTTAGTACTATTAAGCACAAAAGATCTCAAGTGGTAGATAGTAGGAAGGAGGTCAAAAAAGTTGACAGAGCAGTTTGTAGGGCCTTACAAGGTTAAGGAAATTGTTTTAACCAATACTATAGAATTAGAACTACCTAGTTCTATTAAGATACATCCTGTAGTTAACATAAGTCGAGTATGGTTGTATAGGCCCTAGGTGGAAGGACAACAAAAAACTCCACCAAAACTAGCTATTATCAAAGGAGAAGAGGAACTCAAGGTGGAAAAGTTTGAAAGGAAGTATGAAAAAGAAGCTAAAGAAGTAAGGTGACAGAAGAAAAAAGACAACAAAAAGGAGTTCTCAAGAGAACTCCCAGAAAAGTTTATAGCAAAGATACTATAGGGGTGGTCAAATAAAGAATATGAGAGACAGAGGGAAAGAAGATAGAAGGAAAACTGGAGATAACAGAAAATTTTCTCAGAATGAGGAAACTTGAAGAGGAGGTCATATTATGAAATGACTTCCAAGAAAAAAACTATTTCTTGCATATTCATCAACTTGATAAAAAACATTCAAGAATATAATACAGAAAAGATATAAATAATATGGGAAGGATTATGTAAGATATAGATAGTTCTTAGTAAGAGTCATGTGATTGTGGGAGATAAATGCACAGACCATTTAATATTTGTATAAGTACCTAGTAGAATCCAATGAGAAACTCTATTGAGTTCTTTCTAAACAACTATCTTGATTGAGCTCTAAGTCTTCATGACTCCATACTAACACCTCTCTCTACATCTCCTTCTCTGCTACTACCATCAGACAGTCCCACTTGAAGTGTCCTATCTTCCAATACCTAAAATATCATAGTTTTTTTTTCTTCTGCTTCCTTACTTTTACTTTCTCTCTTACACCACACCTCATTATTCTACTCACCAACATCTCAAACTTATTATGGGGAATAGGCCTCTCTTTTTCCATTTTCCTCCATTTCCTGCAATTACAGGCTAGATACCCAAGCCCTTTGTAACCAAAACACTTCCTTTCTTTTCTTCCCTCCAGTTCTATCCTTAATTTGGTAAGGGTCCACTATTGATTGAGTATGTTGCTTATAAATTGGTTATATTGTTCAAGAGACATGGTGTTATGCCCCTTGAAGTAGAATAGGATTTTTTTTTTTGGATCTCACTAATTACAACTATATCTGTTATGTAAGAACTTAGACTGTGATACCTTAGAACTACTCCTAGTCTGAGTTGACAAAAAGAACTCGATAGAGTTTCCATTCAATTGCTGTACACTACTTATACACATTCTGTATTTACTTCTATTTATAAAGTCCTATATATCTCTTTTGAGTCATTTCTTCTCATATATTCACTGATTATTTAATTAAATAAAAAAGAAAAGAAAAGAAATATAAATAATAACTTAGCTGTTTTAGCTATGTTATAATATGTTGGGGTACAAGATCCTCACCCAACCAGACTTCTACTGCCATACTGACTACTACCCTAATCAAATAGTAAATGATCATCTCAAGAAGAGGATCTCTACTCTAATAGCACCTTCTTAAGGGGTCAATGCTATTCTTCTGCATATATAGATGACAATGCACCCTAGCACAAGATTTCTACTAATCAAAAAATTACAAGTACTCTACTAAGCAACACTATCCAATTGCTAGATCATATAATACCTGGGTTTGGTACCAAGTTTTTACTAGCAGTCCCTAACTGACTACCAAGTCTCCTTTATAGCTAGGATCCGCTATCTAAAAAGACTAGTAATCAAACTGATCACCAATTGAGAACAATAAGAGAGTAAAGTTTAGGTAGGGTTTGAAGCAAACAGTGCCTGGAGTATAGTATTGAGTTTTTCTGTCAGCAACTGACTCAGAAACCTTAAGCTAGGGTTTAACTCAAGGCAGTTCTTCAGGGTTAAAAGAGAACTCGATGGGGTTCTTGCTTAATTGCAGTTTACTATATATACAAGTACACTATTTGTCCTTATTTATACTACAAGCTATCCATCAGCTACTGGTTTGACTCTAGTTCATGTCCAATCTATTTATAGTACTTTGTCATAGTCAGGACAACTCATGACAGGTATTCTTCTTTCAAAACAATATTATGTAGTTTACTCTCTTACTTCTCATATATTATACAATTAATCTAGCCAGAGTACTTGCTACATGCTGTACTCTCTTGGGCCCTGTTCTACAGCTCAGATAGAATAAGTGTTATTAGATAGGATAAGCATAGAACAAGAAAATAATAAACTTGTCAGTGTATACATATCAACTATCATAAAATTAATAGAATAAAACAAACCCCAAAAACATAAGATTATCATAAGCAGCTACATAAAACGTACTATAAGGGCAACTGGAGTAGAGTGACTCCTCCAGGAAAAACTTCAGTATATAAATAAACTCTAGAATGCATTACAACTCACTTCCAGGAGAAACCTCAGAGAATAGAATGAGGCTTCTAGAAGGTAATCTACACTATATATACAAGTTCTCTTGACTATAGAACATCTCAGCCATTAGGAACAAAAATGTAGGAGTAGGCAACTAATTAAATATGAGGTAATTGGAATTTAATTAGTTGTAGGGTTGCTCTAGTACACTACTACTAGTTTACTGTATCTTAAAGCAATGGGTCTGGGTCTGAAGATGGTATTAAAGTTTGTCCAGTAGATATGTCTTAGAGTAGCTGGGTACTTGCAATAGAAGTTTGCTATGAGGTCAGGTGCTGAAACATTGGAGATAGACTTTCAAGAGTTGTGCTCCCAGCTATATTTCTTCTACTTGACCAAAAACTGGAACCTCCTCTAGTGCCAGCAATTGTCTAGGATCTCTTCTACCTCCCATTCTTTTTTTTATCACAAATGGCCACTTACTGATTTGTGAGTTGATGATTTGACAATCAAAAGGCTCAAAAAAGCAAAGTTTAGACAGTAGCAAAAGATGTTGTTAAGTCTAAGGTTTATCCTTAGACATATAGTCCTTAAATACATGATTGTGGTAGTCTGTGCACCAGGACAGCCTACTACATGATCACTACCTATTGTTTTACATATAGGAGTGCTATTGTTCTTGAAATGGAGATAACCTAACCATCTTAGAGCAGTCCTTTGTTCTATTCAAGGACAGATGATAATCTATAGGTAAAGATCAATGTTATGTACAAACATTGAGGACCTTGTATCTCTATAGGATCTTATTGCCTCAGGATCTATTTATAGCCAAAAGAAGTGCATTAAAAGAGCTTCATGATGGTCATTGAAGCAAATGATTATGTTAAGTAGTTCCCAAGATATTGGCAATTTAGTGTCTGGTGATTTGGTAATCATTGACTGATCTGCTGATAACTTGGTGAATACTGATCACTTTGAGATATTCTTGGTACTGTTTGAAAGGTCTTCTTAAGGGCTTTTAGTGACCATTTAGATTGTTGAAATTAGTCAAGTATTTCTAGAGTTATGGTCCAAATGAAGTTTGTGATACTCTTTATCTATGATGATAGGCAGTGGTAGGAGCTCTAGTCTTCTGCCTGGGATCAGGTCAGTTGGAGTGGCAGAGAGCTTCACCATATTAAACATGGGATAGAGTTTCTTCATCACTAGGGGCAGTTTGAGTCTATAGACTATAGATCCCACTTGTCATTCTACTTGGTAGGGTCTAAGTCTTCTGTACAATAGCTTGGTAGAGGGCCTTGTCATCTTGATATCCAAGACATCTAAGAACACTTGATCTCTGGGGCAAAATATTGGGGTAGGGGTTCTTCTCTAGTTGAAGTACCAGGCTATATCTCCTTGTGCCTTCTAGATTGTGAACTTTGCCTCCTTGATAGCTGTCTTCATCCATTCTGTAAACTCATTGACTATCTCTAGCCAGAAAGGATTCTGCCTTGGTTTGAAGCCCATATATGGGGTTTACCTGGTATTGAGCAAAAACAAAGTTTGCTAGGTTGCTGTATGGACATGATTATTATGCTAGAACTCTACCAAGGGTAGGAGATTGTACCAGTTGTCCTGTCATTTATTTACAAATATCCAGAGGTATTGGTCCAGTTCCTAGTTGACTCTCTCTGTTTGTTTGTTTGTCTGTCTGAGGGTACCAGGCCATGGATGATGCCAGTTATACATCTAATAGTCTATAGAGTTTCTTAGTAAATAGAGCTACAAACTACACTTCACAGTCTGAAACTATGCATCAAGAAAGGCCATGGAGTTTCTAGACATGATGGAGGAATAGCCTTGCTGTCCCTTTTGTGGTAACCATTGTATGAGCTGGAATAAAGTATGCTCTCTTGGACACCAAGTCAACTACCATCATGACCACATCGCATTATTTGGATTTGGGGAGTTCCACTACAAAGTCAATACTAAATGTATTCTACCGCTCTTCTAAAATAGAGAGGGGATGGAGTTTATCTGTTAGAGGATGTCTTACAGATTTGGTATGGAGATATAAGTCATAAATGCTAATGTACTAGTCTATGTACCTTGATATCTAGGACCTCCAGTAGTTGTGGGATACTAACTCTAGCATCTTCTGGCATCTAGGGTACCTTGCTATCTTGGAATTATAACACAGCAAGATGATCTGCCTTTATAGTTCTGGATTCTGGGGTATATAAATCTTGTCTTGGAAGTGGAGTAACCCATTAATATTGGACCACTCCAACAAGTATATTGATATGCTGGCAAACTAGTGGAGCTCTTGGACTGTTTTGGTGATGGGCTCTTCAAGATCTCCTTCACAATTGCTATAGTATATTTCAGACAGCACTTTCTGTTCGACCTCTGTTAGCTCTACTCTCTCAAGTATGCAAATGGCAAAAAGCTCTGGGTAGAGTAGGGTAATACCCTCGTTATTGCTAGTTCCAGTTCTGTGATCTGGTTTTTGGGATAGAGCATTGGGCTTTCCCATAAACTGTCCAGGGTGATAGCAGAGAGTAAAGTCAAAGCAGGTAAGGTACAAGGACCAACAAGCTTGATAACGGTTGAGTTTCTTGGCTGTTATGAAGTACTCAAGGTTCTTGTAGTCTGTCTAAATTTCTACTGGATGGGCTGCTCCTTTGAGAAAATACCTCCACTTTTCTAGGGCCTGGATAATAGCTAGTATCTCTTTGTTGTGGATTTTGTAATTTTGTTCTACTAGAAATAACAACTTGCTGTAGAAGGCCACCAGGTACCATTTACTGTCTGATGGGGGCTGCTGGAACAGGACTGCACCCATGGCAAAGTCCAAGCTATCGGCTTTGATCCTAAAGGGGTCCAAATCCTGAGGTAATACTAACACTAGAGCAGAAGTCACTGCTGTCTTGAGGTCATTGAAGGTCTTCTGCTCCCTTTTGGCCCATGTCTAGGCTTGATTAGAATAGGTGAGGTCAAAGAGAGAACATGCTATTATAAAGAAGCCTTGGATAAACCTTTAGTAGAAGTTGACAAACCTGAGAAAAGCCTGGATGTCTATCCAGTTCTCTAGGATAAACCATTTGTAGACTCCAGCTACCTTGATGGGGTCTATAGAGACTTTATTCTCTGAGATAACAAGTCCCAGGTATTTGATCTGCTTCTTCTAGAACTTGCATTTCTCAGGGTATAGAAATAGCTTGTGTTTGGCTAGGATCTACAACACTCTCCAGATGGCTCATGTATGCTCTTCTATGGATCTGGTAAAGATAAGGATGTTGTTCAGGTAGACTACCACTATACCCTTAGCAATGAAATCTCAGAAGATATCATTGATTATTGTTTGGAAGATGGCCAGGCTGTTGGTTATTCCAAAGAACATTACAAGAGACTCAAACAGACTACAGTTGGTGTGAAAGACAGTCTTCCACTTATTGTCAGATTTGATATGAATGTTATTAAACCCCTACTGGATGTCAAGCTTGGTAAAGTACTTGGCTCTGCAGAGTTGTGAGACAAGCTCAGAGATTAAGGGGAGGGAGTATTTGTTCTTAATAATTATGGAGTTGAGCACTTGGTAGTCTTGGACCAATTAGAGAAAGCTGTTCTTTTTCTTAATAAAGAACACTGGGGCTACTATAGGGGACTTGGATGGTCTAATATGTCTAGTCCACAGGTTCTCTTCTAAAAAGGTGTAAAGTTCTCTCTGTTCTACCAGGAATAAAGGATATACCTTAGAAAACTTGGGTTCTGAGCCCAGAAGGAGTTTGATAGCATAGTCCCAACAGTGGTGCTCCAGGAGAGTATCACAAATAGCCACTTACTGATTTGTGATTGCTTGATTTGATAATCAAAGTGTTCAAAAAAGCAAAATTAGACAAGCAGCAAAAGATGTTGTTAAGTCTGAGGTTTATCCTCAGACATACAGTTCTTAAATATATAATTGTGGTGGTCTATGTACCAGGACAGCCTACCATATGATCACTACCTATTGTTCTATATATAGAAGTACTATTGTTCTTGAAATAGAGATAACCTAACCATCTTAGGGCAGTCCTTTGTTCTATTCAAGGACAGATGATAATCTATGGGTAAAGATCAATATCATGTGCAAATATTGAGGACCTTGTATCTCCATGGGATCTTATTGCCTCAGGATCTATTTATGGCTGAAAGAAGCATATTGAAGAGAGCTTCACAATGGTCATTGAAGCAAACAATTACATTAAGCAGTTCCCGAGGTATTGGTGATTTAGTATCTGGTAACTTGATGATCACTGACTGATCTGCTGATAACTTGGTGAATACTGATTTCTTTGAGACATTTTTGGTACCATTTGAAAGGTTTTCTTAAGGGCTTTTGGTAGCTATTTAAATCATCAAAATCGGTCAAGTATTCCTGGAGTTATGGTCCAAATGAAGTTTGTGACAAAGGGTATCAAAGTCTTCCTTAGCAAACATGGCTTCAAATCCCTAGGTATAGTTAGGCAATAGGCTATAGGTAGCCTAGGCTTCTGCACTGCAATGGGCTTCTTTTACCAGATGCTAAGAGACAGTAGCAGTGGATTGGAGCTTCTCAGCAGAGGGACTTGATAGCAACTGTATTATGAACAGCTTGTCTTTGAGCTCCCAGTCATGTCTATCAGTCCTGATCAGAAGTTCTCTTTTATCAGTATCTTCTACTAGCATGGGCAATTCTCTGTTCTAACAGGCACTTATGGCTTAGACTTCCTGTCTTTTCTGTGTAATATATTTCTTTTGTATCATTCAATATCCTTTATACTGGGGTGAACAATGAGTCATTAGTACTTTATTTTTTTGCTAGTCAACCTCCAGATTGTGATCCTTAAGCCAAGGGTATTCCAGTATCAGGTCTTGTTTCCCTAGACTAGAGACTGTAAAGAGCATTCACTCTGAGTGAGTATTGTACCAAAGGACGACATTCATAACTTTAGGGATTTATCTGGCTTCATTAGGGGTACTATCTATATTGAACATGGGTATTAGGCATAAGATACTCTAGGTATTCATTCCTTTATTGTAGACAAAGTCCCTGTCAATGAAACTTCCAGTTGCTCCACAGTCTAGAAGTGCCTTGACAGAGTGGATCTTGCTGGTATTAGTGGTGCAGAACTCTATAATAAGGATCAAAGAGACTCTGCATATGTTTAGTACACTTACAGAGAGTTGCTTTGGGAGTCTCTTCTCCTATTTCGGTCTCTAAGTTATGGGTATTGTGGCAGGAGAGGAGAGGGATATGACTATAGATTCACATACACTTGTATTGGATTCTTCTATATCAAGTATACAGAACCTATTTACTAAGGGCAACCAGGGCATACTATTCACCAGCTACATCATGCAAAATCCTCCTCTACAGGAGAGTTCTCTTCTTTGGAAACTATGTCTTTCAAAGCCAAGAGATCTTCTATCAGTTCCTTCTGTTGTTCTGCCATCAACAGCTTTATATCTATCTAGTAGGGATAGTCCTTTACCAGATAGTTTGCATCTCTGCACCTGTAGCAGCCTTTTGGGGGTGCAGTGTTGGTATATGGTTGTAAGGACTTAGAGCTTAACTAAGATGGTTGTTTAGGAAAAACTCAATAGAGTTCTTTATTGGATTTTACTAGATATTTATATAAATATTAGATAGTCTATGTGCCTATCTCCTGCAATCACATGACCCTTACTAGTAACTATACATATCTTACATAATCCTTCCTATATTATTTATATCTTTCCTATATTGTATTCTTGGATATTTTCTATTAAGTTGATGAATGCATGAGAAATAGTTTTCTTCTTAGAAGTTATCTCATAACATGTGGGGCAGAGCTTCTAGGTGGTGTTGATGTCCATAGCCATAGATGGGGTTGAAGGAGGAGAACATGAAGGTAAAGGGGTTAAAGCCAGCAAGGGGTAAGCCACAAGTGGAGAGAAGTAGATGACTAACAAGGGAGTGGATGAGTTGGAGTAGAGCAAAAGAAGAGTTGCCATTGGTTGGGCTGAAAGACCTTATTTGCCAGGCAAGCTTGGTCTACCCTTCTAGTAGCTTCATACCATGCCTCTGGGTCTATGTTACTAGAGTATCCGACTGGCATAGTTGCAATCTGATTTTGGATGCCCATCTTTAATCCTCTCTGGAATTTGATGACCAGGGTTCTCAGATCAGAGTAGCCAGCATTCAAGACCAGGGTCTGGAAGAAGTCCAGATAGTCCTCTACTGTCCAATCATTCTAGTAGTAGGAGGACCCTTCCAAAGTGTTGGTAGTATCTGTGTTATGAGAGCCCCAAGAAGAAAACAGTCTTCCATATATTTAAACACTTAATCTAAAATCTCAAGTTATACAATGAGGTCAAGGTATAAATAGCATGGGAACTTAGAAAACCAAATCACGTGACAAGATCAAGTGACCATAGAATATTCTGGAAGAACATGTAATCATGGACTAGTAGTAGTACAGCCACTGTAAAATAGTATAAGTAGTAGTCCAATCCAAGAAAGAACTTCATTGAGTTCTTCTTGAACATCCACCTAGGGTGATCACTAAGAGCATTTACTGCCTATCGATAACATAAGAACTCAATACCCCACTGTTGACCCTGTACCTCACAGCCTCAACATTCTTATTTACATTTACTCTTTTATCATCCTCGCTAACAGGCACAGTGCTCAAAAGCATCTTGGATAGTAGGCCCTAGCTGTAAAGGGAACTTCACTGTCAGTTAGGAACAGTGGGTAGACAGCCTAGACAAAGCTTGTGTCCCTGCCTAAGACCTGATCTCTATACTGAGCAGACTTGTAACTAGTTCTTTCACTATCAGCTCCATGCTACCAATCCATTATGACTGGTCTATGCAGGAGAACAACGGAAATCTCCTAAAGGCCTGTCTAGCTTAGGGATTCCCTTCTTAGGGATAATATCGTTTCACCCTTCTTAGTTGGTAATTAGCTATAAGTACAAATGAAGAAGATCACTCGTCCTCTTATGAGGAATTATCATCACTGTTGCCATCATCATCATCATTACCATCATGTATGTCTTACCAACAACAGCAACAAGAGGAACCTTCCCTGGCACCCATCTCTTGAGAGGAGCAACTCCTTGCCATGATTGCAACCCTGCAGCAGCAGGTTAGTACCATGCTCCTTCAGCAACAAGGAAGTAGAGTAGAGATCGTGAAACCTCAAGTCTTTAGTGAAAGGATGGAGGAGGTAAGTGCGTTCATTAATGTAGCTTGCTTATATATAAGGATGAAGATGGCAAAAGAAACAGCAGCAACCCAGGTAGCCTGGGTATTATCATATGTGCAGGGAGAAGTAGTAGAGGCATGAAAGGACAATCTACTGGACAAACTGGCCAAGGAAGAGTTAGAGGTAGAATTAATAGAGTAGTTGTTTACTAAGATAAGGGACAACTTTGGGGAGACATTGGAAGAAGAAAGGAAGATAGAACAGCTGAGAACAATTGAGCAAGGGGGAAGGACCTGCAACAAGTATATGCAGGAATTTAAAAAGGTCACCAGGAGGAGCAGCTATGAGAGAAGACCCCTCATTAAAGAGTTTAAGAGAGGACTAAATGGGAGTATTAGAAGGAAGTTGGCAGAAGCAGAAGAACCACCAACCACTATTAGAGAGTGGTAGGAAAGAGCGGTGAGGTTAGATAGAAACCAGAGGCAAAGCAGAATAGAAGAAAGAATGTTGGAGAGGAATGTAGCATGCCCAGGAGGAAATGCATAGCCAAGAGGAGAAGAATCATATGGAAGAAGGGGGGGACAAATAACGTGGAGAATGGGGAGAGGATACAGAGGAAGAGAAGAAGGAAACACATCTAATAGAGGAGGAGCTCAAATGGGTCCAAGAAGAGACCCAAACACAATGGATATAGACAGAGGAAGGGAGGGGATAGGATGTGCTATATATGCAGAAAGTAGGGCCATATAACCAAAAATTATTGGGAAAGACACAAAGGAAGGGTAGCGGAAATACTGCATGAGTCAGTAAAAGAAAGTAGAAAACAGTAAGCTCTTAGCTGGCCTCCAATAATTTGTATAGTGTATTGTGCCCAGAAAAGCTGGGCAATAAATCAAAGTTTACCAATACAACTGAGAGAGTAAGAGATATATGATGCACACTCCAGCCACTAAGAGAAGTTTGGATGAAGGTGGGGCTAGAAAAGTTGGAAAGCCATAAGAGGATAGCAGTGAAAGCATTACTAGACAATGGGGCAACAGGTCTATTCATGGACACAACCTTTGCCAGAGAAAAGGGGTTTAAAATGGAGAAGTTAAAAAACCCCCTGTTAGTTAGAAATGTGGATAGCACAGTAAATGCGGGAGGAGCTATAACACATCAAGTGGAATGCAACATGTTTTTCAAAGAACATATGGAAAGGGCGAGAATAGATGTATGTAACTTAGGAAAAACAGAGGTGATACTGGGAATACCGTGACTAGCAGCCCATAACCCAGAAATAGATTGGGAGGAAGGAAAGGTAGAAATGATGTGCTGTCCACCTATATATGGAAAGAAAAAGGAAGTAAAGAAAGTAGAGAGGGACAAGGACAAAGAAATGTTGAAAAAACTGGTGCCTAAAAGGTTTTGGAGGTGGGGAAAGGTATTTGGAAAAAAGAAGTTGGAAAGGATGCCAGTACAAAAAACCTGGGACCATGCCATAAAGTTGAAGGAAGGATTTATACCAAAAAAGAGAAAGGTGTACTCACTGTCCAGGGAGAAAAGGGAGGAGGTGCAAGTGTTTGTAGAAGACCAGCTAAGAAAAGGATACATCTGACTTTCCAAGTCATCCCAAACATCACCAGTACACTTCATAGCAAAGAAGGATGGTACATGGAGAATAGTACAGGACTATTGACACATAAATCAGTGGACAATAAAGAATGGGTACCCCTTACTTCTCATTGCGGATATACTGGATGGGATAGGAAAGAGGAAGGTGTTTATGAAGCTGGACCTGAGGTGGGGATACAATAACATCAGGATCAAAGAGGGAGATGAGTGGAAGACAGCATTTATAATGTATATCGGAGCTTACGAACCCATGGTTATATACTTTGGGTTAACAAACTCTCCCACTACCTTCTAAACAATAATGAACAACCTATTCAGAGATCTCATAAACCAAGGAGACATGGTGACATTCATCAATGATATCCTAGTAGCCACAGACACTGAAGAGAAACACAATGAGTTAGTAGAGGAGGTACTAAAAAGGTTAGAGGAGAACAATCTATTTGTAAAGCCTGAAAAGTGTAAATGGAAAGTAAGAGAGATAGAATTTCTAGGAGTAGTAACTGGTCCAAGAGAGATAGAAATGCAAAAGGAAAAAGTGGAGGAAGTACTAAACTAGCCAGCACCCCGAAATGTCAAAGAAGTACAGAAGTTTTTAGGCCTCGCCAATTATTACAGAAGATTTATAAAAGACTTCACTAGGTTAGCAGCACTACTGCATGTACTGGTCAGGAAAGAGCAGAAATGGAAATGGGAAAGGGAACAGGAGGAGGCATTTGAAAGGCTTAAGATGGTATTCACCACAGAGCCTGTCTTAGCTATTTTAGATATCAATAGGGAAATGAGAGTGGAGGCAGATGCTTCAGACTATGCAATGGGGGGAGTATTGTTGACAAAGTGTGAGGATGGAAAGTAGAGGCTGGTGGTCTTCATCTCTAAATTGTTGAACACTACAGAGCAAAATTACGAAATTCATGATAAAGAGATGCCAGCAGTTATTAGGTGTCTAGAAGCATGGAGGCACTACTTGGAGAGAGCAAAACTCAAATTTGAAATCTGGACAGACTATAAGAACCTCCAGTATTTTATGACAAGTCAAAAATTAAACCATAAACAAGTGAGATGGATCCTATACCTGTCATGATTTAATTTTATATTAAAACATGTTCCAGGAAAGAGCATGGGGAAGGCAGACAGACTAAGCAGGAGACCCGACTGGCAGGAGGGAGTGGAAAAGGACAATGAGGACCAGAAACTGATAAAACCAGAATGGATTAGAGGAGCTGAACCAATGATAGAGAAAGGAGACCTAAAGGAAAGAATCAAAAGGGCGTAGGAAAGGAATGAAAGGGTAGTAAAAGCAGTAAAAGAGCTGAAGAGGGCAGGAATAAAGATGCTGAAAGACGAAGAATGGGAAATAGAGGATGGAATAGTAACAAAAGAAGAGAGGATATACATGCTAGAAGGGGAACTCAGAGGGGAGATAATACGATTGTACCATGACACCCCAGTAGGAGGACACAGAGGGAGATGGAAGACAACAGAATTGGTCACCAGAAATTACTGGTGGCCAGGAGTAATAAGAGAGGTAGAAAGATATGTGGATAGATGCAATGCTTGTCAAAGATACAAAAATTGAAGTGAAGTACTAGCAGGAAAGCTAATGTCCAACACAATCCTAGAAAAACCACGGAGCCATATCTCAGCAGATTTTATCACCAAACTGCCATTAGCCCAGGGATATGATGCTATCTTAGTAGTATGTGACCAGTTTAGTAAAATGGCGCATTTCATAGCAACAACAGAGAAAACATCAGCAGAAGGACTTACAAAGTTGTTTTGAGATCATGTATGGAAGTTGCACAAGCTTCTAGAAAGCATCATATCAGATAGGGGAGTATAGTTTGTGGTGGGAATGATGAGGGAGCTGAATAACTTGCTAGGAATCCAGACGAAACTCTCAACAGCCTATCACCCTCAAACAGATGGGCAGATAGAAAGGATAAACCAGGAGTTAGAACAATACCTGAGGGTCTTCATTGACCATAGACAAGGACAGTGGCCGGATTGGTTAGGAACGGTAGAGTTCGTGTACAACAACAAACTCTACACAGCAACAAAAATATTGCCATTCAAAGTGAACTATGGTCAGAATCCAATGATGGGGTTTGAAGGGAGGAGAAAGGGGAAGTACGAAGCAGTGGGGAAATTTGTGGAATGAATGAAGAAAATCCAGAAGGAAGCAAAAGCAGCACTAGGGAAAGTACAGGAAAAAATGAAGAAGTTTGCGAACAGAAGGCGAAAGGAGGAAGAAGAATACAGAGTAGGGGACTTAGTATTGCTTAGTACAAAAGACTTAAAATGGCAGATGAAGGAAAGGAGATCAGAGAAATTGATAGAGCATTTTGTGGGCCCCTACAAAGTTAAGGGAATCATCTCTAGCAACACAATAGAGTTGGAACTACCTAAGTCTATTAGAATACACTCTGTGGTTAACATAAGTAGAGTACAATTCTATAAACCACAGGTAGAAGAGCAGAAGAAGACACCACCAAAACCAGTTATTATTGAAGGAGAAAAGGAATTTGAGGTAGAAAAAATCATAAACAAAAGAACAGTTAGGGGGAAGGAAAAGTTTCTGGTAAGGTGGAAGGGGTATATGGCGGAAGAAGATACTTGGAAGAATAGGGAAAACTTGGAGAATGCAAAAGAGTTAGTAGAAGAGTTCAAGAGAATATACAGAGAAGAGGTTGAAGAACTAAGGCAACAGAAGAAAGAAGAAAAAGAAAAGAAATTTAGTTGGGAATTACCTAGGGAGTTCACAGCAAAATTGCTATATGGTTGGGAAAAAAAGAGATATAAAAGGGAAAGGGAAAAGAGGTGGGACGAAAACTGAAGTTGATGGAAAAATTCCTTGGGATGAGGAAATTTGAAGGAAGGGCCATGTTATAAGAGCCCCAAGAAGGAAATGGTCTCCCATGTATTTAAACACTTAATCCAAAATCTCAAGTCATACAATAAGGTCAAGGTATAAATAGCATGGGAACTTAGAAAACCAAATCACGTGACAAGGTCAAGTGACCATAGAATATTCTGGAAGAACATGTAATCATGGACTAGTAGTAGTACAGCCACTGTAAAATAGTAT
>Ga0153992_100142_pt1 | contig 18694 bp, 12 predicted proteins | sample TSNC076MetaG_FD_104683 | JGI IMG/M metagenome (GOLD analysis project Ga0153992, IMG submission 104683) | Attine ant fungus gardens microbial communities from North Carolina, USA - TSNC076 MetaG | ecosystem: Host-associated > Fungi > Mycelium > Unclassified | place: USA: North Carolina, Lumber... | reverse complement strand
ATAACTTACAAGACTCATATAACAAACTATAAAGTCCTCAGAACAAGAACTTTCAAAAGAGAAATACTATCATAAGTTGTGTTAACTATAACCAAGAATATATATTTATAGAATAACAAACAAGAGAATTGAACTGGCAGCCTCTTGGCTGGTTATAGAATACCATCAATGTAAATAAAGGCAAATAGTATACTTGTATAAATAGCTGGTATGATTGAACAAAAACCCTATTAAGTTCTTTTTGTAACCCTTAAAGACTTAGCTACTGAGTCAACTTGACTTAAGTGTCATGACTTAACAAAACAGCTAAGTCATTATTTATATTTCTTTTCTTTTCTTTTTCTTTTTTCTTCTTATTTAGACTTACTATATAAGAAAGAAATATGGGAAAGTATTACATAACAATATTATATATCATAGTTATATGTCAGAATGTCATAGGGTTACATTATATGATGAGTGTGGGAAAGTAGTACACAAACCATATAGTAGTTGTATAAATAGTATATAGAATCTAATGGAAACTTTATTAAGTTCTTTTTATTAACTTGGACTTGGAGTGTAATTAAGTCATCTCAGGCTAAGTCACTATATTAGAACTCAATTTCATATCCAGAGTACTGTCTGTCTTGAACCTTACTTATTTTTACTCTCATAATCTTATCAACTCTCAACTAGTGATCATCATGATTACTAGTCACCTCCATACATAGCTGGGAATTAGGGACTATAGATAAAAGTGTAGTACCAAGCTTGAGTATCACTACTAAGATCTGATCTTGCAATTAAGTAGACTGCATAGTTACTGATACTGCTTTTTTAGTATAAACTTTGTGCTACAGGTATATTGTTATCTGTCTATGCAAAAGAGTAACAATTACCCTTTAGAAGGTTGTCTAGATTAGAGGTCCCATCTATTGGGTAATAGTCTAACCATACTATTAGTATAGTATAGCTAATAAGATCAACCATTCATTTATTCCATACCAGTAAGGTGTTAACACAATGTCTTAATCCCAATACAATTCTCTTATGAGCAGTTTACTCAATCAAAAGTATGCCCTTGCTAAACTTAAAGCAGAACTAGAAAAAAGAAAAAGGAGAATGTATTGATGTTGTAAAAAGTTCAAATACCTGATCTGTAATTACAAGAATAAAAAGGAGAAGACAAAGAGAAAACCAATTCTCTAGAATAAATTTGAGGTGATAGCAAATAGAATAATGTAATATGGAGTAAAGGAAAAAGTAAAAGTGAGAAGACAAGAGATAGTAAAGAAAGAGGAAGAGAGGTGTTTTAAATGTTGAAGAATAGAACATCATAAATGAAAATGTCCTAACATAGAGGTGACAAGGAGACAATGAGAGAAAGAAATAGTATATGTGGTAAAGTTACAAAAGGTACAGTAGGAAGAGAAGAGGCTAGTATGTCCTCTATGGAAAAAGACACAGAAGTACAGTAGTGTACAGAGTATGCCTCTAAGAGATACAGTGTTAGAAGAAAAAAGTTGAAAGACAAGATAGGAAGTAGTAACATTTGTAAAGTATAGCAGATGCAACTATAAAGGCATTAAGACAAAGAAGAACCAAGATTAGAGTTTTGTCTCTAGAAAGAAACTGAGAAATATATAGTATGAAAGTTGTTTAAAGGTATAGAAATGGAGAAATAACAAAGTAGGAAGTAGAGTTAAATATACAAAGTATGGAAGAAAATATCAAAAAAGGAAATAAGGAATATTTGGTGTTCAGAGTATAGAACAGAAAAAAACAACTATGGTGGAGCTAGAAGGTGGCAGCATGCCTTGAACAAGAAAAATTATAGTAGAGCAATATATAGACAGAGGTTCTAAAAAGTGTAACAAGAGAAAAGAGTAAACAGAGAGAAGTAAAGAGAACATTTAAGATATTAAAAGAGGTATAGCTGAATATTGAGATAGAAAAAGTAAATACACATAAAAGCATAACAGTAAAGGTACTTTTAGACAATAGTACTACAAGAATGTTTATGGACAGAAAGATAGTAGTCAAACATGGATTTAGACTGTAAAAGCTAGAGAGACCAGTGATTGTTAGAGATATAGATGAAACAAACAATAGTACAGAAATAATTGTAAGGGCAATATCAGACAGAAAGCTAGAAGTCATACCAGAAAGCTAGATAAGGGTTCCGGAAGCTAGAATGATATTTGAGTAAGGGTAGATCTATTAATACAAGCTCTTATATATACTACAAAAGACAATTTGTATACAGTTATGTAAGCTACAGTCTAATAATAGCACTTTCTAATTAGAGTAACTAGAATGATTGCAATAGCATATAGATAGAGAAGTAAAAAAGTAAATGGATATATGTTATAAAATAAGATCTACTAGATAAATTATGAATCAAACACTTAACTAAGCTTTATCCTAAGATGACTGTTGTTCTTTTACAACAATTACATATTAAATAAAAGTGAATGTGTATTATAAAAGTCATGTGGAAAGAATAAGGATGAATATATATGACTTAAAGAGGACAGAGGTAATATTAGAGATGCCCTGATTACAGATCTATAATCTAGAGATTAACTAGAAAACTGAAAAGGTCAAGATAACAAGAGGTCCACTGCTATGTAAAAAGAGTAATAAGAAGGAAGAAGACAAGAAAACACAAGGAAAAGAGAGCAGCCACTCTAGAGGAAGAAAGAATAGTAAAATAGGTAGTAGACAATAAAGAGAACTAGGAAAAAGAGGAAAAAGTCAAAGTGGACTATAGAAAAATTGAAGAGATAGTCCCAAAAAATTTTTAAAGTAGAAAAAGATGTTTGGAAAAGTAGAGTTAGAGAAAATGCCAACAAAAAAGGTTTGGGATCATACTATAGATCCCAAGGAAACATTCAAACTATAAAAAGGAAGAATTTATTCTCTATCTAGAAATGAAAAAGAAGAGATCCAGAGCTTTGTGGATGACCAATTGAGAAAGAGGTATATCAGACCATCTAAATCCCTTCAGATGTCACCAGTATTTTTTGTAAGCAAAAAGGATAGAAGCAAGAGAATAGTAATAAACTACCATAATCTGAATAACTAAACAATAAAAAATAACTACCTGCTTCTATTAATTACAGACCTGATAAACAATATGGAGAGCAAGAAAATGTTTACTAAAATGAATCTAAGATAGGGGTTCAACAATGTGAGAATTAAGGAAGGAGATAAGTGGAAGAGAGCATTTACAATATATATGAAGTCTTTTAAACCAACAGTAATGTTTTTTGGAATGATAAATTTGCTAACCACATTCCAGGTAATGATGAATAAAATTTTGAGAGACTTAATAAATGAAAAAAAGGTTGTTGTATTTGTAGATAATGTACTAGTAGGAATGGAAACAAAAGAGAGATATGATGAAACTGTAGATGAAATACTGAAGAAGCTAAAGAAAAATGACTTATATATCAAGCCAGAAAAATATATATGAAAAGTAAGAAAGATAAAATTCCTAGAGGTTATTATAGAACCTAACAGAATAGAAATAGAAAAGAAAAAGGTAGATGAAGTACTTAGCTGACCAAAACCAAAGAATGTAAAAAATATCAGAAAATTTTTAGATCTTGTAAATTATTATAGGAGGTTTATCAAAGACTTTGCTTGAGTAGCTAGGCTAATGAATATGTTGATGAAAAAGAATATGAAGTAGCAGTGGAGGCAAGAGCAATAAAAAGCATTTAATAAACTCAAAGAAATCTTTACAACAAAGCCAGTATTAGCAGTCCTAGATCTAAACAAAGAATTTAGGATAGAAGCAGATATCTTAAACTATATAACTGGAAGAGTACTATCAATAAAGTGCTCTGATGAATTGTAAAGACCAGTGGTTTTTATCTCAAAATCTCTAAGTGATATAGAAAGAAACTATGAGATATATAATAAGGATAATACTAGCTGTAGTTAGATGCTTGGAAACATAGAAACACTTTCTAGAAGGAATGATAAACTGTAAACAAACAAGAATAAATATTACACTTGTCAAGGTTTGACTTTATGTTGAAATATGTTCTAGGAAGTAGAAAAAACAGATAGTCTGAGTAGAAGATTAGATTGGAAAGTAGGGATGGAAAAAGACAATAAAAATGAGATATTGGTAAAGCCAGAATAGCTCAAAGTAAAAAGAACAAAGAAAATAGAAATTATTGTAGAAAAAGTAGACTTGTTAGAGAAAGTAAAACAGTCAAAGGTAAAAGACAATAAGATAATAAAGATAGTTGAGGAAATGAAGCAAACAAAAGTAAAAATGTTAAGAGATAAGGAGTGGAAGGAAGTAAATGGTATTATGTATAAAGAGGGAAAGATATATATACCTAAAGACAATAGGTTGAGAGTAGAAATCATTAAGCTATACCATAATATACTAGTAGGAGGACATAGGGAGCAGTGGAAGATGGTAAAGTTGATCATCTACAATTTTTGGTAGTTAGGAGTAACTAAAGTATTAGTGTAAGATTGTGAAAACTTAGGTTCAACCAAGATAGTTGTTCAAGAAGAACTCAATAGAGTTCTCTATTGGATTTCACTAAATACTTATACAAATATTAGTTGGTCTGTACACTTGTCTCTTGTAATCACATAACCTTTACTAAAAATTATCTATATCTTACATAATCCTTCCCATGCTATTTATATCTTCTCTACATTATATTCTTTGATATTTCCTATTAAATTAATGAATGTGTGAGAAATAGTTTCCTTCTTGGGAGTTATCTCATAATATAGTCTTTCTCTTTAAGTTTTCTTGTCTTAAGGAATTTTTTCATTGTTTCTAGTTTTTCTCTTATTTTCTCTTTCTCTACTTCTCATATTCTTTATTTGACTATTTCTATAGTATTTTAACTGTAAACCTCTCTAGTAGTTTTCTTAAGAACTCCTTTTTTTTGTTTTCTTTTTTCTGTTGCTTTACTTTTTCCGCTTTTTTTCTATATTCTCTCTTAAACTCTTCAACTAACTTCTTTGTATTCTTCAGATTTTCTCTACTTTCCCAAGTATCTTCTTTTACCATATACCTTTTCTATTATACTAAAAACCTTTTCTTTCCTCTAACTATTCTTTTGTTTAGTATTTTTTTTATCTCAAATTTCTCTTCTTCCTCAATGATAACCAGTTTTGGTAGAATTTTCTTTTATCCTTCCAACTAAGATCTATACAACTATACTCAACTTACATTAACTACAGAATATATCTTAATAGAACTAGATAGTTCTAATTTTATAGCATTGGTTGAGATAATCCTTTTAATCTTGTAAGGCTCCACAAACTATTCTGTCAACTTCTCTGACCTTCTTTTTACTATTTGTCACTTGAGATCTTTTATACTTAATAGTACTAAGTCTCTGACTTTATACTTTTTCTCTTCTTCTCATTTCCTGTTAGTGTACTTCTTTATCTCCTCCTACACTTTTTCTAATGCCACTTTTGTTTCTTTTTTGAATTTTTTAATTCTTTCCACAAACTTTTCTGTTACCTCAAACTTCTATTTTTTTCTTCCTTCAAATCCCATTTGTGGATCCTAACCATAGTTTACCTTAAAGAAAGATACTTTTGTAGCTGAATAAATTTTGTTATTATATACAAATTTGGCAGTTTCTAACTAGTTTGGCTATTGCTTTTGTCTGTGATCAATAAAGACCCTCAGGTATTGTTCTAGCTTTTGATTGATCTTCTCTGTTTGTCTATCTATTTGAAAATAATAGGCTGTTGATAGCTTTGTTTAGATCTTTAGCAGCTTGTTCAATTCTCTTATCATTTCTGCTACAAACTGTACTTCTTTGTTCAATATAATGCTTTCTGGAAGACCATGTAATTTCCAGACATAATACTAGAATTGCATTATAACTCTGAGCTAAAGGTAGTTTGGTAATAAAGTCTGCTAAAATATAACTCTATGGTTTTTCTGGGATTGTATTGGGCATCAGTTTTCCTACTGGGGCTTCACTTCTATTCTTATAACATTGACAAGTATTATATCTATCCATATATTTCCCTACTTCTTTTGTAACTCCTGACCACCAATAGTTCCTTATCACCAGTTCTGCTGTCTTTTATCTTTCTCTATATTCCCCTACTAGTATATTATGATATAGCCATATCACCTCTCCTCCTTAATTTCCCTTCCAGTATATAGATTTGTTTATTCTTCATGACTACTTCTTCCTCTATTGTTCACTCTTTGTTCCTTAATATTTTCATTTTTGCTTTCTTTAGTTTCTTTACTGTCTTAACTACTCTTTCATCCTTTTCTTGTGCTTTCTGAATTTTCTTTCTTAGATTGTTTTCTTTTACCAATGTCTCTGTTCTTTTTATCCAACCAAGCTTTATTAATGTCTGATCCTTATTATTGTTCTCTATTCTTTCCTGCCAATCTAGTCTCTGGCTCAATCCATCTGCCTTTCCCATACTTTTATCTAGAATATGCTTCAGAGTAAAGTTAAATTGTGACAGGTATAATATCTATCTAGCTTGTCTTTAATTTAGCTTTTGGTTAGTTATAAAATACTAGAGATTTTTGTGGTCCATCCAGATTTTGAACTTTACTTTTGCTCTCTCCAAGTAGTGCTTCCATGCTTCTAAGCATCAAATTACTACCAATATTTTCTTGTCATGAATTTTATAGTTGTGCTCTATTGCATTTAATGATTTGGAAATAAAGGCTACTGGTCTCCATTTCTTATCTCTACATTTGACTAACAGACTGGCTCAGTTATAAACACTTTCTTCAATCTTTTAAACACTTCTATTTGTTCTTTTTTCCATCTCCACTTCTTTTTCTTGTCTACTCTGTCCAGAATATCTGTGATTAAGGGCAATGGGTATTTATTTTTTACTGTTCATTGATTTATATAATAGTAATTCTGTACCATCCTCCTCTTGCTATCTTTTTTTGCTACAAAGTATACTGGCAAAGTCTGTGGTAACTTTGATGGCTGAATATATCCTTTTTACAGTTGATCCTCCATAAATGCTTGTACTTTTTCTCTTTTCTCAGCACAAACTCTTTTTTTAATTCTATCACATAGTTCCACAGTTTTCTTGTAGGCATTCTTTTTGACTTCTCCTTTCCAAACACTTTCTTCTACTTCTAGAACCTTCTAGGTACTAGTTTTTCTACTATTTTTCCTTCTTCTATTTTTCTTACTTGCTTCTGCTTCTATATTTTCTGCTTCCTTTTTCCACATATAGATGAATACTGCATTATTTGTACTTCCCTTTTCTTCTAGTTGATTTCTGGATTATGGGCAGCTAACCAGGGTATATCCAATATCACCTCTGTCTTTTCCAAATTACATACATTTATTTGTGCTCTTTTAACATGTCCTTTGAAAAACATATTGTACTCTACCTGATGAGTAATTGCTCCTTCCACATTGACAGTTCTATTCACATTTTGTACTAACAGGGGATTCTTTAGTCTTTCTAGCTTAAATCTCTTCATCTTTGGAAACTTTGTGTCCATAAATAGATTTATTGCTCTGCTATCCAACAGTACTTTCACTGCTACTTCTTTGTGACTTTCCAGCTTTTCTAGTCCTATTTTCATTCATACTTTTCTTAGTGGTCATAGTATGCACTACACATCTCTTATTTTCTCAGTGTTGCCTTAACAAGAAACTTTATCTCCTAGCTTCTCTAGGTGCAATACATTGTATATATTTAAAGAGGCTAGCCAGGAGCTTACTGTCCTCTATTGTCTTTTGCTGACTCTTGTGGCATTTTACATCTATTATATTAGAGTCTCTTCCTAGTCTCTGTTTTCTTTAGTTGTTCTGTGTTCTCTCTCTAAAGTTTTGACCTTCTACTTTTTATACAATTTGTTCTTCTCTACCTCTATACAATTCTTCCCCAAAGCCTCTCCTGGACTGTATATTTCTTTGTAGGCATACTGTAAGGGAACAGCAGTCACTCTAAAATAAGGCTTAGCTAAGTATCTAATTCATAATCTATCTAGTAGATCTTATTTTATGATATATCTTCATCTACTCTCTTATTTCTCCATTTATATGCTATTGCAATCATTTTAGTTACCTTAATTAGAAAGTACTATTATTGGACTATAGCTTATATGACTGTACACAGATTGTCTCTTGTAGTATATATAGAAGCCTGTATTGGTAGATCTATTCTTACTCAAATATTATTCTAGTTTCTAGGACTTTTATCTAGCTTTTTGATATAACCTCTAGTCTTCTATCTAACATTGTCCTTACATATACCACATTTCTCCCTAACATTTTCTGCTCTGCTCTACTCTACCTCTGGTTTCTATTCAATTTTACTGATCTTTCCTGCTACTCCTCTATTGTATAGAAAGAGCTCTCTACCTCTACTAACTTTCTCTTGATTTTTCTATTTAGTTCCCTTTTAAACTTCTTTATAAGAGGTCATCTCTTATATCTACTTTGTCTTGCTATTTTCTTGAATTCTTGGACATACTCATTATATATCCTCTTTTCCTGCTCTATTGTTCTTAACTACTCTATCTTTCTCTTTTTTTCTGTTGTCTCTCTAGACTCATTTTTCATTTTACTGAATAATTCTTCTGTTGTTTCTACTTCTGATTTCTCTTTTGATAGCTCATTCAACAGATTATCTTTCTAGACCTCTACTATCCCTTTCTGTATATAAGACAGTACCCAGACTATCTTTGTTAACTATGACTCCTCTGTCATCTTTATTCTTAGATACAAATAGACTATGTTGATGAATATGCTCATTCCTCCATTTTTCTACTGAACAGGAGAGGTTTTGCTACCTTCATTCTTGCTCCTTTGCTTTGTTGTAATAAGGTAGTTACCTGCTGCTGCAGACTAGCAATTAAGGTAAGAAGTTGCTCCTCCCAAGTGAGAGGAGAAGATATAGAAGCTGATAGTGGTGATAATGATATTTTTTTATATGAGAAAGAGTAGTCTTCTTTATTTGAACTTATAGCTAGCTACTGACTAAAAAAAGTAAAATAATATTATCCCTAAGAAGGGAATCTCTAATCTAGACAGACCTTTAAAAGGTTACTGTTGTTTTCCTGCATAGACTAATTACAATAAACTAGTAGTATAGAACTAATAGTAAAGAATTATGTATGAGCTCACTCAATATAGAGGTCAGGTCTTAGACAAAGACATAAGTCTTGTCCAGGTCTTCTATCTACTGTTTTTAACTAACAGTGAAGTTTCCTTTACAGCTAGGGCCTGCTTTTCAAAAAGCTTTCAAGTGCTATATTTGTTAGTAAGAATAATAAAAGAGTAAGTGAAGAGTGAGATATTGAGGCTGCAAAATATAGGGCTAACAATGGGTATTGAGTTCTTGTGTTAGCATAAGGTCATAAAGACTTAGGTTCAACTAAGGTGATTGTTCAAAAAGAACTCAATAGAGTTCTCTATTGAATTCCACTAGATACTTATACAAATATTGGTTGGTCTGTGCATCTGTCTCCTGTGATTACATAACACTTACTAAGAATTATCTATATCTTATATGATCTTTCCCATGCTATTTATATCTTTTCTATATTGTATTCTTTGATGTTTTCTATTAAGTTAATGAATGTGTGAGAAATAGTTTCCTTTTTAGGAGTTATCTCATAACATAAAGAAGTAAAACAATATATGAAAGAATACAACTTTTACTAAAAAACAAAAACCACATAAAACAACTAGCTAGCAAGTTAATGTCTAATTTAATTCTGGAAAAACCTTGGATATATATATTAGTAGATTTTATTATAAAGTTGCCTTTAGCTTAAGGATATAATACTATCTTAGTAATAGTAGACTGATTAACCAAAATAGTATACTTTATACCAACTACAGAAAAGATATCAGTAGAGGGATTAGCATAGCTGTTCAGAGATAATATATGAAAATTACATAGTCTATCCAAGAGCATTATACTAAACAAGAGACTATGGTTTGTAGTGGGATTAATATAGAAGTTGAACAGGATGTTGGAGATTGAAAGTAAGATATTTATAGTGTTCTATTCCTAGATGGATAAACAAACAGAAAGGGTCAATTAGAAGCTCAAGTAATACCTAAGAATATTCATAGATCATAGACAAGAGCAGTGGCTAGATTGATTAGGAATGGTGGAATTTGTATATAATAATAAAGTATATTCAAGTATTAAGACATTGCCTTTCAGAGTAAATCATAGGCAAGATTTAAGAATGGGATTCAAAACAAGAAGGGAAAGTATAAAGGAGCAGAGAGATTTGTAATAAAGATAAAAGAAATCCAGAAGAAAGCAAAGGCAGTATTAGGAAAACTACAAGAAGAGATGAAGAAATATGCAAATAGAAAGAGGACAGAGGTTAATGAATATAAAGTAGAAAACTTAGTCATGCTAAGCACTAAGGATCTAAAATATCAAATGATCAGAAGGAGAATGGAGAAGTTAATAGAGAGATTTATGGGTCTATACAAGATCAAGAAGATTATATCATTGAATATAGTAGAACTAGAATTACCAAGTACTATTAAAATACATCCAGTAGTAAATGTCAGTAGAATACATAGATATGTAAGACAAGTAAAGGGTCAGAGGAAGGAGTAACCAGTTCTAGTTATAATAGAAGGAGAAGAGAAGTGGAAAGTCAAGAAAATTCTAAACAAGTGACAGATGAGAGAAAAAGACAAGTATTTTGTATGGTGAAACAGATTTATAGCAGAATTTGATACTTGGAAAGGAAAGGAGAATTTGGAGAATGCAAAAGAGGCAATCAAGGAATTTGAGAAAGAATATCAGTAAGATATAAAAGATGTAAGAAAACAAAAGAGAAAAGAAAGAATGTTTAGGAGAGAAAAATTGTTAAGAAGATTTATAGTAAAGAAATTATTTAGGTGATTAGATAAGAGATACAATGAAGAATATTGGTGAAGACTTGAAAGAAACTAGAGACAATAGAAGGGAGGACAAGTTAAAGAAAAAAAGATATTAGAAACAATTCAGGAAGAGGAGAAAGGGATTAAGCAAAAAGAGTTAGAAATTAAGGAATAGACCAAAGAGAATAACAATGAAATAGGCAATATGGTTGACCCATACTATAAGCTGTAAAGTCCTTAGAACAAGAAACCTTGAGAGGAAAATAGTATCATGACTTGGCAAAATAGTTAAGTTATTATTTATATATATATATATTTTCTTTTTATCTGAACTTACTACAAGGAAAAAGTATGGGAAAGTATCACATGATAATGTCACACATCATGGTCACATGTTAGGATGTCATAGGGTTACATTATATAATAAGTGTAGAAAAATAGTGTATAGACTATGTAGTAGTTGTATAAGTAGTATATAGAATTTAATGAAAACTCTATTGATATAAAAGCAACTGGAGTGGAGCTTTCAGGAGAATCCTTAGTCTATAAATATATTCTGGAGTATATTACAACTCATCTTCTAGAAAAATTCTTAGAGAATAGAATAAAGCTTCTAGAAGAGTACTTTATACTATATATATAAGTCTTCCTAACTATAGAATGTTCTAAGGGTTAGAGTCAGAAATGCAGGAGTAGGCAATTAATTAAATGTTATGTAATTATTATTTAATTAGTATAGAGCCACTCCAGTAGGCTACCATTAGTGTATCAGGAGTGTGACTTAGTGTAGTTCTCTTACAATTAAGTTTTTCTTATCAACTTAGACTTAGAGTGTGATTAAGTTATCTCAGGTTAAGTTGCTACATTAAGTTGTACAATATTATTACTAATATCTGTTTTAGGAGTTCAATTATTTATAAGTCTGTTTGAACATTCTTTTTTCATACTTTCTTTTTAGGTTAATCTTTCTTTAGGTTTAAGTAATGTTTGTTTTTCTGGATCTTGATCTTTAAAGATTCTTATCAGTAGTTACAATTGATGTTAACCAATCATAATCATTGAAAGCAGCAGTTCAATCCTTCTATTCTCTCTTCTAAGCTCCTTCTTATTTATTTAATGAATTGAATATCCATTTATATCTATCTCCTCTAGGATAATCAATTTCATAATGATCATTTAGAGAGAAATCTTCTTTCTATTCATCATGCTTTTCTATGTCTCCTAAGGGGTTTATCATAACAGTATACTAATAATAAGGATTATTCAACTTATCATTAATTATACTTCTATTAGTAAGTATAGATAATAGTTCTTTCCAAATAAACTATGTGTATACTCTATCAAAAAGTCTTAGTTAAAACTAGATACTATATTCTATATAAATGTAAACAACATAAACAGTTATGGAATTCTCTTTATAGTTTCATATATAATATTATGATATTCCTCAAGTTCAACCTAAGGGCTTTCTCATTTCAAGATAATATTTTTATAGAGCTGTAGAAGAATTCTACCAATACTGTCTCTGAGATACTAGATTGACCTCCTAGAGTGACCCTTGTAATAATTAATAATCTTTAGCTCACTCCTAAAACTCTAGACCCTGACAACTAGGACTGTAGAGATAGGGATACAGCAGTGCCAAATGTATATATAGTATAGAGTACTCTTCCAGAAGCCTCATCCTAATCTCTGAGAATTCTCCTAGAGGTGAGTGTAACTTATATTTTAGACTTTAATATAACTGAGAATTCTCCTGGAGTGTATTCCACTCTAGTTATCCTTACAAGAGCCTCCTTAGCCTAATTTATAAGTATATATATATTTCTATGTACTATATACATTATCTCTTTTCCTTATGCATGAAACCTACCATAATTCCCCTTATTTAAGTAGATACCTAGTATAGATACTGTAGACTGCCACTAAGCTCCATGTTACAAATTGATAATGTTTTTTTAAAAAAAATCAAGAAGGAGCTGCAAGTCACACAAGTGCCTGGGCCAAGTGTATGCATGCATTTCCTTGGCGCAAACCTGGTTTCATGATTTCTAATTTATCATTAACGCGACGAGGCATACCACTAGCACATTTGTGGTATATCTTTGATAGGTCCCCATAATGATAATAATAATAATTACTTGCTCAAGAAGTTGGTTGACCCATTTCGCTATCAATGACACCGGTCCACAATTATGAGTTCACACACTGACACTACAGTCAGAATGTTTGGAGCATTTGCTAGACTACATATTATACGTGAATACTCATACCAGTCGACTCAAATCAATCCCACCATGATCAGTCTCAAAGAATATATCTTACATGTCAAGGAGATCATCTATACTGATGAATATTTATAAAAGCAAGCAAATAGTATAGTACAGGATCGTAATACCATCCAAATGTAAACTTAGTTTTGTTATCTCTGAAGCTATAGTGGAATCTAGTCTTGACCTATTTATCTCTGAATCCATCTCCTCCTGCAAATTGGGGACCTGCATAGTGGAAGGTGCAATCAACTGTTGAAGCCAAACCCCATCTATTCCCTAGGCTTGATATACTCTGATGAGTTCTATATAATTAATTATACCTTTGGACATATGTACTGCTACCCTATCTACTAGCAGATTCTGCCCACACCTTACTTTTCTAGCCACATACCCTATACACCCCTGACATTGGGCCCTGATCAGGCCCTTGGTGTAGAAGAGAAATTATGAATTCAAATATATATAGTCAGTCACATGTTAAGGATGGTAGGAAACACTTGCATACAGCTCATCAAAATATCCTGAAAAATATCGTTTCTCCATATCAGCTTCATATCACTCTAGAAGTGGTCATTATTGTTGAACATGCGTGCGCGCTGTCTCCTTTTAGTCTTTTTATTTTATGATCGACATCTCTTCAGCACCTAAACGGGGAAAGAAATTGGCCCTCAGCGAGTTCCTACAAGACACAGGTAAGTCACAAAGCAGCCGAGACGTCCGATAGTTCTGATCATGGTTCGTGCAGCTTCAGGATCATGGGCAGATGAGATGGATAACTTGCCCAGCGCTCGTCAGTATCGTTTTTTATGTTTTCAAAATCTGTCCCTAATCTCGCCCTGATTAGCTGCACTGAAAGAAGGCCCTGAAGTACATCCCTCGAGACGAGATGATTTCCTATCTTCCAAGCGTGAGCTCCCTTTCAGGACTTGGTGATATCGTACGTTTACGACATTTTTCAGCGGACCGCGCTGCACCAATTCACGAAGATATTCCGATACCGACGCGGCCTCCCTATACTGCCTTCGTGGGGAATCTCGCCTTCGACTTGGTAGAAAGTGATCTAGAGGTTTTTTTCCAAGACGTCAAGGCATGTTCACAAATTTGAGATTCACTGTCGTCTGAATTTCATGCATAGTCTGTAAAAATAATTAAAGATCGAGAGGACAAGCCGAAAGGCTTTGGGTACGTTGAATTTCAGGGGTCCTCGAGCCTTAAGGCAGGTCTCAGTAATAACGGTCGGGTGAGCTATCATTATGTCCATCTGAGATAATCCTTTCATCTGTGTGTTGGCAAGAATTTGGCAGGACGGACGATCCGTGTCAGTGTTGCAGAACCTCGTACGCCATTGTCCAATTATGATGGGTCAGCCCCTCGACGTTGTCTTTGTTTTATAGCGAAAGAACGATCCTTTGGTCACGGCCCGCCCGAAGACAATACCAAATTCGACATCCCTTGGCGACGCGATGGCCCTCTCCCGGATCTTCCGAATGCCCGTGACCAACTGCGTCGTAAATACGAAGGTGCCCCTGAAAAAACACCTAGTGCGTCCGATTCTGTCAACGATTGGCGCTCTCAGCGCGCTTCAAAAATTCCTGATGCAAAAATGACTGAACGGAAGGGATCTGGGTTTTCGAATGGAGAGAGCGCTGCTGATAAAGAGGAAGTGTGGTCAGTAGGTTCCAAGTTCAAGCCGTCATCGACAGAGGAGAGGCCTGGTGCCAAGTTTCGGGCGAAGGCAGATACATTTTCTTCCCCAGCAGATGAAGGTGACTGGCGGAGTCGGACAAGACCCTCTCGTGAGTGTACTTTCCGATCTCTGAGTATCGTATCAATCTCAAAATATATTCAGCAAGCGGTTCGACTCCACCTACACCTCCAATGGGACGCAGGAAACTAGAGCTCCTACCTCGTTCAGATAATGCTTCGGCCTCCCCAAGTCCTCTATCGTCTCCGAAAATGGCACCTGCTCCTGCCGTGTCGTCTCGCTCAAACCCTTTTGGTGGAGCTAGGTGCTACACTTTCCTTCCTTCCATACAATGATAGGCTGACATCCCTCAGACCCGTAGACGTCACCGAGAAGGAAAAAGAAATTTCTGAACGAGTTGAAAAGGACCGAGACCGTTTGAATATGTCCAGGACAAATTCTCGTACGGCATCCGAACGCCCTGCACATCGTTCGGGAACTCCGCCTACCTCGACGCCATCTGTTGCCTTGCCTCCGCGAGTACCTCTGAAAGCATCAAATGTCAAACCAACTTTAAGTTTTGCGAAGGTAACCGCCAACAAACTACTTGAGACCAATCACGAAACCCAGATTCCAGAAGATGACAAGGCCGGAGGCGATGTATTATAGCGATCTCAATCTATGTTGTTTGTAACTACGATTTAGAATTGAGTCTAGTATCGGTGGTGCTCAGGATCAACATATTTCATCCGACCCCTGCCTAATGACATATTATATCAACAAACCACTCATGAGATGTCAAATTAACTTCCCTTTGAAACGCACGATGCCTTGCGTTGAATCTTGACGGGTCTCTTGAATGCGAATGAGAGTACGTATTCTTTCCTGTTCAAGTCTTTCTGCTTCTTCTCGCTGAAGTCGGGCGTCGTATTCCTCTTCCGTCTCCTTCCGTTCTGAATGCAATTTTGATACAACAGCCTTGATTTTGTCACCGCCTTCGGGCTTTTCTGAGCTGTTCTCTCGACGGCTGCGATGTTTCTTCGATTTCTTGGTGCGAGGAGAATGTTCTGCATCTGGAAAGACGAATGAGCACTTTCGCTTTTTTCATGATGAGCATACCTGCGTCTTTGCGTTTCCTAAGTTCTAATTCCCCACAATTTATGATTAGGATCGGTTTTGTGGGTTTATCCTTTTGGTCCACAGGCACTTCGGCAATTTGCTGAACAACATCCTCAAAGCCTCTGATGACTTTGCCAAAGACAACATGTCTGCCTAATGGTCGATGTTCACACATTGTTTCAAGTATGCTAACAGAATACTTACCGTTGAGGTGAGGACAGCTTCTGAGAGTGATGAAAAACTGAGAACCATTGGTGTTTGGACCCTTGTTGGCCATGCAAAGAAGGGCAGGTGAATCAAGGTGTCTTTGTAGGTCCTCATCTGAAAATGTTCCACCATAAATAGATTCGCCACCAGTGCCGTTGCGTTGGGAAAAATCTGACGATTCTCAGCAACTCATTCATATCGTTGGTGAAGAAGGCCCACCTCCTCCCTGAATCATAAAATCTTTTATTGAGCGGTGGATGATGCTGCCCTTGTAATATAAAGCATTTCCGTTGGTGGACAAGCCCCGTTCGCCAGTGCAGAGAGAACGAAAGCTGAACATTGAGATCAGTGCCCTCCAACTCTGAGTGAAAAACATACTTTTCACAGGTTTTCGGAGCTGTATCGTTAAAAAGTTCAAAAATGACTCTATAGTAGTACATCTCAGATGGATTTCCCTGCCACACTGTGTATATACCTTCCATATGGTTCGTCTGCGACAGCAAAATCCATGAAAACTCTTGTGCGAACCATGACGTTGATTGACGTGGACTGATGGTGAGAGAGCAACCTATTCGAGAGTCTCACGGCTAGCGTCAATCGGAAGCCAGGCATCGCTATATGTTTTTGTCTTTTCACTCTCTCGTCCTTTCACTGATTGATTGACATATTATGCAACGATTCAATGTTGTTGTTCTCGGAGGTAGGCTTCATTGAACTCATATCGATGTCCTTCAGTCTCATGGCATCGAAGCTGGAGGAGTAGGCAAATCCGCCCTCACAAGCAAGTCGTCTGCCTGTCCTCCGAACGGGGTGTATTTAAGCTTCTCCCTCCAGTCCGCTTCATTCGTGACGAATTTCATGATAATTATGACCCAACTATAGAAGGTATCAAGCCCGACCTCCAACTGAAGTTGTTGTCTTTGGCTGAGCCTGACGTAGAAGAATACCGGCGTCCCCTCATGGTCGATGGAGAGCTGACTTCGGTATGCTATACTGTCATAGTAGTTAGAGCGCAAACTTCCCACTCATAAACTTGTAATTCAGCTCGAACTACTTGACACCTCTGGCGCTGAACAGTTCACGTCGCTACATGAGGTCTACATCAAGGTGTGAAGCAAGAGCTATCTTCCCCATCTGACGCCAATGCAGAAGTTAGTCTGGGCTTGGATTCATACTCGTATTTAGGTGTGATCTGAGGATATTTATCTGAGAACTTACATTAACGGCTTTTATAGCCTTACGCAAGAAGCGAGTCTGACGGAAATTGACTATCTGCGAAGGCAAATTTTTCGCATCAAAGGCAATGATACGGTGAGCCCGAAACCATTGTACGACGCTGATCTGAGCTCATCTGCGTAGTCTGTCCCAATAGTTGTTGCTGGGACGAAGCTAGATCTTGTGAATGAACGTGAAGTACAGAGGAGCACAATTCAATCTTTGGCTAACCACTGGGGCAATCCATTCTACGAAACCTCTGCAAAACGAAATTGGCATGTTAACGATGTTTTCGAAGACCTAGTGCGGCAGATGAGGGAACGATATCCGCCAAAGCGGAGGAGGTCCAACAATCGCTGCATCATCGTGTAGACCTGGGACATCACGACAGCATCACAATGTCTAGTACTACCTCAGATACCCGCTTGTTGTCTGGCTTTCTGTTGTGATACCCTTGGGAGAGAGTATAAATACTCTAGGAATAAGAGTAAAGTATTCCCGAATATGAATATATGCCCCGTGTTTGTCTATATTGATATTGGTTGCACTGCATAGGTTACCTTTTTTTTCTGACTCCGCTCTCGACGCATCTTTCTCACTTTTCATCACCTTGGCCATCACAACCCTTCCTTACAACTTCTTCTGCATTCCTACAACATGGCAGGTCTTTTTATGATTTGTTTCTCCACTCGCTGCTCACCCCGTTTAGAGTTACGGTGGCGGATATCACAGCAGTAGCGGAGGATATGGTGGAGGATATGGTGGGGGATGGGGAAATGATGACAGAATGTCTGACCTTGGGGGCAGTCTTCGGGCGGTTGACTGGGCTAACACCCGCTTGGAAAGGTTCGAAAAGAACTTTTATGTCGAAGACAAACGAGTCTCCTCTCGTTCAGAACGGGAAATCGAAGACTTTCGACGCAGCAAAGAGATCAAGGTTCAAGGTCGTGATGTGCCACGACCTGTCACCTGCTTTGAAGAAACTGGATTTCCCCAGTATCTAATGACATCAATCCGCGCCCAAGGCTTTGCGAATCCCACCCCAATTCAATGCCAAGCTTGGCCTATGGCTCTCAGTGGCCGTGATGTTGTTGCTATCGCTCAGACAGGAAGTGGGAAGACGATTTCATTTGCTCTTCCGGCTATGCTACATATCAATGCGTAGGCATCTTACGCATTCTATCCCAACAAAAATTAACACTTTCATCCAGACAACCCCTACTCTCTGCCGGTGATGGCCCGATCACTCTTATCCTCGCACCGACGCGTGAGCTTGCAGTTCAGATTCAACAAGAGTGTACTAAGTTTGGGTACGCGCCATATTCCTTATGTTTATATGCTATGTCTCT
>Ga0153992_100138_pt1 | contig 18778 bp, 9 predicted proteins | sample TSNC076MetaG_FD_104683 | JGI IMG/M metagenome (GOLD analysis project Ga0153992, IMG submission 104683) | Attine ant fungus gardens microbial communities from North Carolina, USA - TSNC076 MetaG | ecosystem: Host-associated > Fungi > Mycelium > Unclassified | place: USA: North Carolina, Lumber... | reverse complement strand
ACAAAAATTAAAAATTGTATTTTTAACCAGGACTAGAATAGCTTAAAATATATTAACCTATAATTATATTAGTTTTTTATAATTTATATCTTAATACATTATTCTTATATACTAATTTAGTTTAAAGATTAAAAAATTAATCATAAATAAAATAAAAAAAGTTTTTTTATAAATAAACTTAAAAACATACCTAATTAATAAGTATGCTTCTTAGTATTTGATTCCTATAAATTATAGAATAAGATATATTATATATATATTAAACAAAAGTACCGAATGATGTAAGGCCTAGCACAATATATTCATATAAAATAAATATTAATAAATTAAGCGTTACTACTAGAGAGGAGATAAATTTGGTCTTTTTAGGAGTCCTGGTTGTATTTTGTAAATTTTGTATAACTTTTTTAAAAAAGTTTTTTATACTTTGTAGTATTTTATATTGATTTATTTATGAAACTTATTTTTGGGTTTATTATTTTGGTTTGGCTTTTAGGAAATTAATTATTGTAAATTTAACATAGTAAGGTAGTACCAGTATTTATTTTTATATTAGATATGGGGGTTAATTTTATGCCTGTGTACTCAATGTTATGTTATTTATATATAAATTATAGGAATTTATTTTATGCTATTTTGTTAATTTTATAAAAGGGTTGCACTGAGTTTTTCTATTTTTAACTTGACTCTGTATAGCTTAAGTTTGGAGTTATCGTTATAATGTTTTGCTTCATACTTGACATAGGGACGTTAAGTCTTTATATTAGGTTATACTGTTAGGTTCGTATCGTAGCAAATTAACAAAAGTTGTATCTCTGTTGTCATATTTTAGTTCAAATTACTGTTGATTTTTTTTTTGTTTTTTACTCTAGACAAATTTATTCTTAAAATTGTAAGTTCTTTTGTTAAAATGAAAAATTCATTGCTATATAAGATTCAAACGTAGAATATTGTATGATCAAGATAGTGCCTGTTTGGTGTTGTAGTAACGCTTAATTTAAGAATATTATGGTTGTTTAACCTGGTAGTAGAACGAGTATACTCGACATAAAAATGAATACCTTGTTTTAGATGTGTTTAGCAAAAAACTCAAAAATTAATTTCGCTCCGCTTCTTTGATAAGATTAAAATTGAATAGGTATAAATACCATAACTTTATGTGATTGAAAAGTAAAATTTAGAAAATAACTTCGACCCTCTTGATCAAAAGGATCAGTATAAGGCCTAAAAACCAAAGAGTGACAACTGGCAGACCTAAAAAAGGAGCTCCCGCAATATAAAGCTTGAGTTACCAGTGTAATCAAAGTTAAAATATTCCCGGTAATAATTAAATATATTAGAAGAATTAGCTATATAAAGATATAAATATTTAGACATAACCCAGTAGGGCACAAAGTAAGAAAACCTCGTTTATTTATTAAAAACAAAAAGGGTAAAATAGATAGGCTTCAACCGCTGCGCTACATATAAAAATAGTATGAACCACACATACGCTAAACCTCTATGTATATCTGCGTTCGTTCACTACATTTTTTGAGAAAGAGAAAACGGTAACTTCAACTTTTTCTAAAAACGCTATTAATACAGTGGGGATTTAAGTAATTTCATTAAAATTAAAATAGGTATTTAAAAAATAATACCTTCTAACATAACAAAGAATAGTTCACTATTTTCAAAATAGTTAATAATTTTTATTAGTTTTTACTGGTAAACTATTTACATTAATAAATAATTTATATAATATTATTCCTAATAAAAAAAGCTTTAAATGCACTATACTAGGACTAAGTCATTTATACATTTCAATTTTATATTTAATTAATGAAACAATTATTTTTAATTTATTTAACATAAACTATATTTATTATTTCTTTTTACTGTTTATAATTAATTTAGTTATATTATTATATTAGTTTTTTTGACTCAATTTAGTAATATATAATCTTATTACTTGTGTAAATGTAAATGAAGGTAATATATATTTTGAGAAAAGGAAGATTATAGAAAATAATACAACAAATGCAAATACTAATTGATTAAAGAAATAAAATGGTATTAATTGTGGCATTAGAAACTGTTTTTAATTTAAGGGTTCTAGATAATTTTGTATTTTTATAATGTAAGAACTATCTCTGCTAATTCATGCTTATATAGAAAAAGCATATATAGAAAATGAACTATATTTTGTAATTTTGATAATATAACTATATATATATTGAGATATTAAGGCTATCTGGTTATTTTATATAATAATTAAGAGTTTTTTATTTTAAGACTTGAAAACATCAAAAAATGAGTTGAAGATTTAGCCAACAGCTTCATATTTTATTATGCTTATTTTTTATTTCTTAGTAAATCTTTTTATATTTTTGAAAAAGGTAGCTGTATAAACATATTACTTGAAATGTTTTGTGAGCTATTTGATTTCAAGAAAAAAGATAGAACAATAGAATAATTTTAAGGATCTATAAGATTAGCATTGAGTATTATTTTATAGAAAACCCCAAACCAAACCTATTTTTTTACGTTAAATAAAAATTAAATTTTAGCTAATTTTATTGATAATAGCAGATTAATTATGGATGATTTTCTACACATTTCTAATTTAACAAAATTTTGTTTTCTTTTTCTAGATCTAGAATAATACCAAAAATTACTTTGATTTAAATTGAATATATTTGATTAGATTTGCAGCTAGACTCAAAAGCTATTTTTATTAAAAACTAATTGCAATCAAATTTTACACAGTAGTAATTTACGAGTAGCCAGGCTCGAACTGACAATATCAACTTGGAAGGCAGAGATTATACCAATTTAACTATACTCGCGTTTAAGCTAAGGGAGAACCTTTTGTTATTACTATATTTATGTTTTTAGCTGTTTATCAACAATAGCCTTAACTTTATTTTTAAATTATTTTTATATTCTTGTTCTCTTTTAATATAATCATTATTTATGTATATATAAATAAAATAATTATTTACTTTCAGATAAGTTTAATTTTAAATAGCTTTGTTTAAGCTAAAAAAGCAGCATTAATGATAACTCTACAAGTAAGTTACAACAAATTTACCTGCCATAATAACTAATATAACTTATAGCTTAAATATATATATAAATTATATTTATCTTTATCTATTAATCCAATACCAATAAATAGCTGTTGTAAACAAAGTAACATTATTCTATACTCAAATAATCCTTATCTCAGATTTTATCTTAAAAAGTCTAAATCTCTAATTATTTTATTATCTTTTTCAATAAGAATAGAATTAAAATAGAAAACCCTATGCATAATTATTCAACAGTTAACTGATTACCCCTTTTCATTTTCACTACAATTTATGTGAACAAAAATAAATTAAAATAAATAAAATTAATAAATAATGTAAATAAATCTAAGGAAGTAAAGGGATAAAAAAGATTTATAACTTGTCATAAAATCCCACAATAATAAAATATATATAAAATATATTATTTCCATCGGTCAAATTGTTACAAATTATTAACAAATTTTTAAAATAAAAAAGGTCTCAAAATACAAACAGTAAAAGTTAAAACTTACTTTGTTCAGTAGCGTAAACTTTGAATATAAAGCTATCATATAAAGTATGTACTATAATTATGGAATAATTTAACGTAAAATAACTCAATTATCTATATAAATAAAGCATAATCTTAAAAATAACTATTAAAGCAATAAAAACATATAATAAAAATCCATATTCCAAAAAGTATTATCAAAAATGATATAAACAAAATTTGTGATACAAGCAGGAAATAAATCCTGAAAACAAAATAACGTGAATAAAAAATTACAAAATTTCCAAAAATTAAACAAATTAAAAATTAATTAAGTCTTATAATGTGGCCCCCAAAACTCTTTATCTCATTCAACTGTTACTAATTTAATTAAAACAAAAATTCCAATATTCATCCATAATATAAAAAATATAATACCAACTTCACAAAATAATAAACAATATGGAATAATGTACAAAAAATTTTAATTATAAAATAATTTGGCTAATATTAATATAGTAGGGCTCAGGCTTACCCTGCCCTCAGAACCATACGTGATACTTTATCATCCTCCGGCTCGCCGTCTAAATCTTCAAAAGGGGTTTGTTTTATAAGTTAATTGAAATAGTTACGAATAACTTTCATGTCTGCGTAATTAAGATCTCTTCTATGTAATAAATCATGGTGGTAAGCACATAGGGGAACTTGTTTCCGTTTGTATGCTCCGACCCACTGTGCATAAGTGTTATTACCAGTTCTTATTCTTCCTCTTACATCTTTTACTTTTCTAATGTGATGCATTTCTACTTGATTAGTAGATTGACATAATGCACATTTTTGTGTAGGGTAGATTTTTTAAGTTTAGAGAATCAGGATATTCTTAGATTGTCACCTGGCTTTTTGGCTTTGAGGCCTCTTAAATTGTGTTATACTTTAAGTTCAAATGGCATGCTTAATTTAACACCTGTTTCAGGATCTGCTAGTTTTTTGTCAAATTTTCTGAATGTTTGTCTTTTTGTTCTTACTTTGTATTTCACCCCAATGTGAGGGCGCAGGACATTTGTAGAAACATGAAAATGCTTCATAAACTGGAAAGATTAGCGGCAAAGCTGTAAAATTGGAGTAGTTAAGTGATACGGTGGTTGTAAAAGGTTACTATTTCGTAATGTGATAAGTTAATTAGGTCTTTTCTTGCGGTAGCTGTAGGCATTTCATTAAAATCAGTCTTAATATATTTGTTGATTTTAAGTTTGGCAATAAGGTCCTTGATAGGTATTTCTATTTTCATTCTCATACGGTATTTAGCAGGATTTCCTGCTTTATTTTTGGATAAACCGGCTTTAGTGGCCGAGATTCTTTTGCACCACGCACCGAGGAATTTGAAGCCATCTTTGGTGGCGGTGATTATGGTTTTATCCTTATGCAGCTCTAATCCACATTTTTTGTTTAGAATATCCGCAACTTGGTGTTTTATGTGTTTAGCTTCGTTTATAGACCCGATTACTAGTATGACAAAATCGTCAGCGTATCTTAAATACATGAGACGTTTGAAGTTGGAATCAAAAGGGTCCAGACTTGGATGATATCTTCTTGTGGCCGCTAGCTTTTTAATTTCGGAAGATCCTTTTTTATTTTTACGTAGGGTTTGCAATCGAGATGTGATAGCGTCATATTCTTTATTTTTGGCTCTTTTTGCTCCTTTATTGAAGGATTTCTTGATGTCTTCCATCTTTTGATCTAATTTATTTAATACTATGTTCACTAATACTGGGCTAAATATGATACCTTGACCTTAAGAGGTTTTTGTTGTGTTTCCCGCTGTCAGGCTCAATGTAACCTACAGTAAGGGATTTTCTAATTAATTGTAGAGTTTTGTCGCATGCCATATTGGACTCTATACATTTTATAATAATTTGATGAGGGATTCTGTCAAAACATTTTGAAATATCACCCTTTATCACTCATTGATATGCAGATCCATTTCGATATAGTTGATATAGTGCTTGTTGTAAAGATTTTCCGGCTCTAAAACCATATAAGCTGTATGATAATTTATCTTCTCAAATAGCTTCCATTAGTGTAGTTAGTGCTTTTTGTACAAATTTTTATATGGGGTTTCCCACACTCACTGCTCTAACTTATTTGTTGGATGGTTTGGGACTCATTACTTTTATGGAGGGAGAGAGTTTTAATTTACCTGTTTTGATCTCTTGGGCTATATTTTCGAACCAACTTAGATTTATTCCATCCAATGTTTCGTTAATTACACCTTTAGACATGTTTCCTGCTTTGCTTTTATTTCAAGGCTTTTAAAAATAAGGGGTTACCCAGGATATTGATTATTCCATTGTATTTACCGTGTTTACTCATATATTTGTTTAATTCATTCTTTGTCCACGAACTAACGGACAAACCTTTTTGTATAATTGGGTCATTCGATTTGCTGCCTTTAGATAGGTTAAGTAATTCGATGTCTTTCATGTTAGAGTCACGGTTTTCCTGAATGAACGATTTTCGACTGTTTTCCTTTGCTTTAACGCTACTATGAAAAATCCGTCCCCGCATTATATATAATTTATAATTATAGGCGGTTAGATCCCGGGGTTGCTGTGTGCATATGTTTGAATTGGTACTTTTAGGACTTTGCGCACTTTGCTCTTCTAGATTGAAGTAAGTATAGGGTTTTGGCCAATTATTGTAGTTCGCTCTACCTATAATAACATTTAGCTTCCCTATTAAATGCAGCGATATTCTGCTTAAACAATTAGCCCATCCTGACCCACTTTGTACGTATCAAATTTGTTATCCTGTCCATAACTACTCCCACTAACAGAAATATCAGAAAGGGGCACTCCTATCTTAAATCTGCTTTTGTAATCTGCTATGCCGTCTGAGTAGTTGTTACCTGTCTCTGGAGCAATTACCCGTGGCAGATATCTTAATCTCCTTAATTATAATCGTAGGAGGATAAGGCCAAATATACCTGATAGTATAAAATAAACCATTGTTGTGATTCTATATACCTCCTCTGCACACGCCTCGCCCGGCGCACAATCAAATGATTGTAATTCTATACTTAAATACATACTTAATAAATCATAACTACTTAATAATAAAGAACTTCCTAATATACTAAATAAATCTATTAAATAATAATTTTTAAATTCTGGAGTAATACTTAAATATTATAAATATATAATAATCTTTATTAGAACTTATAGAGTTACTTGTAATAAAATTATTAAAATCAAATTGCTACACATATAATACAATTACTTTAATTACCCTAAAAACAAATTATATAAAATAATACCAAAATCCCACAAATTATCAAGATATAAAATAATTATATCAAATAAAGTTTACTTCTAAAAATTGTAAAAACAAGACAAAATCTCATTCAAAATTAACACATCCAAATTAACAAAAGTTTTCTTTATTTTTTATTTTTTATTTTTTTTATTTAAGCTAACCTCAATGTTAAGTTCAGCATTAAGACTATTTTTTATACATTTAAAACCAAAATATTAAAACTAATTAAACACTAAAAATAAATAGTATAACAGATTACACATAAAATAAAACCTCCAAAATAATAAACTACTTTAATTTCTCAAAGTTATAATTAAGCACAAAGTGTTTACCAACCTTCGTTAAACTACCAAAATTAGAATCCGTTACAAACTAACAAACAGTACACTAAAATATAGTAAAATTAATTAAATCAAATGGTACAAAACAAACTATTAAATTTGGTGATAATGTACAAAAGTGCTTAAAAATATAACTCTAAATCAATAAAAATATATAAAAGATAAAATTATCTTAACTAATTCGATCAACAAATTCTCAATCTAAAGCTTCAAACACTAAAACTTTAAAATAATATATACTTTTATTGGAGCTAGAAGTAAGAAAATTTATCAAATTTGTTAAAACTTGATTTTTAAAAACAGTTTCAAAAATGAAATCCCCACTCAGACCCACTCCCACTAGTACCACCTGTTTAGTTTAATTAAGTTTAATTTTTAGCCCTTTTAGCCCTTTTAGCACACAGGGGCAGTCTCTTAACTAAGTTTTTAATAAAATTAATTATCTAAAGAGTATAAGCATGAATAGCTTTAAATTACTTCTGTTAAATATTATTAAATTTATAATTAGTTTAATTAGATATATAATATAATTTATATGATTAAAGAAAGTAAAATATTACTATAGTATGATATTATTTAATAATTATTATAAAATATAATTTATTATAGATATTTAGAATATTATAATTTTGTTATTTTAGTTATTTTAATAGATAAGTATTTATTTTATTTTTATTACTTTATTTTATTTTTATTAACAACAGAAAAGATGTGATAATTAGGAATATTATTAATTATTATAATTATTTTAATTTATTTATTATTATATTTAATAATTTGTTTATTTGAAATATTGGAATATAACTATATTAAGAGTAATTTATAATATTTATTTGAATATGTTTAATTATTTTAATTTATTAATGTTGGGGAACAGTATGAAAGACATCCATTTACTTTTAAAAATAATCACTAAGTACAAATAAGTTATTGAGATAGGTAGTTTAACAACTTCTGTATTTTTAGTAACGAGATAATATCAAAAATATGTAAATTTTAACTAGTTTATTTATAAAAAATTAAATATTAAAAATGTATTTTACTTTATTTCTATTATTTAATATTAAAACTATTATTTATATAATATGATTAATTTATTATTAATAACTCAGAGAACGAGCATTTATTATTTTTTAAAAACTTTAATTGTGCAATCATTTATTTACTTCTTTTAAGAGAAAACTTATTTTAATCTATTATTATCTTTAAATTAATTAATTTTAAATAAAGAAAGATTTATCACATGCCTTATTAGTCATACTCGAGTATGCAACGAAACAAAAAAGGTTTATTACAATAAAGTAATGAAGAATAAGTTTATTTAACTGAAGATCTTGCTATAAATTAAATAAATATATTTTTAGGTAACTGTTTTGTTCATACATTAGACAAAAATAATCTAAACCTAGAATAGAATGGGTAGATAAGAGTATAGAAAATATTAACAACTTCGATAATGTGTATTATTACATCAAGCTGAAAATAATATTTCTTAGCTTCAGTTTTGAATATATTCAAGTTTTAAATAACAATGATTTATCATTAAATTCTAATTTACCAATCCAGCTGATGCTACTTGTAATGGAAACCTTCAATTTAAGTTTCTTAGTAGATAATATAGCACTTTTTAAAAAGTTAAATTTAACTAAAGCTAAATGGGTAGATAAACCTACAGAATTTTTAGTTTCATTGCTTTTAAAAAATAAAAACTTATTTAAGTAAAAGGTTAGATTAATATCCTGCTGGTAATTTATAATTAAATTATGAAAATAAGAAAAATTATACAAATTAGCTAAAATGGAAATATTTCGATGATTAAATAAAAAGCTGTTATGACTTAATATTGCCTATACGAGATATAAAAAGATACTAAAAGGCTAATAACCATAAACTTCACAATTACTGCAACATGAGAGTAGCAATCCTCAAAGTGGATGGTAAGATCTAAAAGTAGTGTCCTTCCTGAGCCTTAATAATCTATCTCCAAGAATTAAACACTATACATCAAGAATACAACAAAATATACGACAATCCAAGTCAACACGACTTCATAAGAAAAATTCTAAATGTACTATACCGCCTCAACTCAATTACATACATAAGTCATAAATAGCAAATACATTTATTAATTTGATTTTAAAAATTCTTTGATAGTATCAACTTATACTTTTTAAAGGGTTGGCTACCATTCAAAACTAGTTAACAATATAGATAACCTAAATCAAACGATGCCTTTAGATTAGAAAACCGCTAGACCTAAAATAAAACATTATATAACCTGGTCCGTTGCTTAGTCACAAAACGAGATGAAATATACCACTTAATCCGTTATAGTAGCTGTAAGTAACTTAATAATAAATAAAGTTATGTTAAGTATACAAACCTCCACCTTGTAAATAGTGCTGAAAAATAGCCGAAGATGGAATAATTTCCACCAACGAACCGTTGGACGAAAAAGACATACAAATTTTTCCTGCGAAGAGCGGAATATCCGAAAACTAAACAAAAGCAAAAGGGTAAAACACGAAGAAAACTGGCTAAGCAACCTAAACTTTGAGATAAACTCTCTAAATCCTATACTTTCCAACCGGACTTAATAGTTGTTTTTGGCCACCGAAATGAAAAAGGTAAAATATTCAATGCAATATGACAGAGACCCCCATATAAACAAAAACACAAACACCCGAGCTTCATATTTTGCATAAAAATACCACGCCTTCGTAACTTTCCTAAACTACAACGGGATGTTGAATACGGATAAAATAAGTCAATGTTTTAAGCTAACTTACCTAAACTAAAGTTGGATAGATATACGTATACAACAAATGAAAAGGAAAAGTGTCAAACTCCTAGAAATTTTAATAAAAATTAGGCAAAAAGTAAATGTACCAACTCCATCTGTCACACCTACAAATCAGTTATAATCTTCTAAAGTATATTTGGTCTAAACCCCTAGCTTTAAATGCACTACGTGTAGTCTCTGATGGATTTTCTATTTATTTATTTAATAAAATATTAAAAGAAGCAGGATCTCTAAAAGAGAAGACAAACCTGAATATAAATTTGAGTTAAATAAATTATTCGACAGAATCAAGCTAGATTAAGTAAAGAAATAAAGTATAGGAGAGTTAGCCTTCCCAAAGAATTAGTCAGTTTAATAGATAACATTAATAGAACCATGTCAATAGACTAGGTAAGCAGGAAAAGACAAGCAAACATGATAGTGACTTAAACTCAATCGAAGAACAAGAACAAGATCTAATCTACCATGAGACAGAAGTCTATTCGAAAGGCACTCTACACTTGTATTGAGACACCCTTATTGTTATTATCAAGGGTCAGTCAAGGGTCACCACTATAACCAAATCTATAAAATCTAATAATAAATAAAATATTATTACAAAAACAGAAAAAACAATACATCAATAGGCCGATGTTTGCAAAATTTTTAGTAATGAACCATTCAATGATAAAAACTTTTTAACCTTTCCACCATAATGTGTGTAAAAGTAAATTACAGCAAAAGCCAATGGTTAAAAGAAAATAAAAATTGTTACTATTTCAGACTTCATTAAATTATATTGTATTTAAGCACAAGCACAAACTCTATTTATAATTTAGGTCTTATATAAAATAACTAATTAACTAATAAAAGCAAAAAGTCTAGTATATAAAATACCAGAAAAAATAAAAAAATTGGTTTTCAATTTAAAATCTTTGTTTTGTTTTGTTTCTATACGTATGCTTATATAAGCAAAAGTCATTAGAGCTTATTAAAAATACTATCTTTATTTAAATTCTTAAACTTAATTAATTAGGCTGAATAATCTCGGCAAATAGGTAAAATTTCTTTTTATTCTTGAATAATTATAGTCTTTTTGTTTGTGTAATATTCAAATTTTAAACTTATAAATAATTTATTAGGATGGAGTAAAGTGCAAAAATAAAATGGAATATCGTGGTTATTTAAAGATAGGTCAAATACTATAATTTTCGTAAAGATAATACTAACTATTTAATTTGAGAAAATATAAGACTATATTGACTATAAAGTAGTAATAATACAATATCTTATTCCACAAAATAAATGATTTAAAATAAAAAGGTAAACGCCCCAATGAATCAAAATATTATAAATCAAAGGTAAGATAGTAATAATACGAACTTTTATTTATTAAAGCACTTTTAATATTTCACCTACTGGAAGTTATTTATCTTATTTTTACTCCTATTCTTTAATTAAGAAAGTATAATCTTACTATATATTCTAATGGTTAGAGAAGAAAGGTTCTTTAATTAAATAATTTAAGTATAATCTACCTATATAATAGATAGAAGGGTAATAAAGGTCTCGTCTTGATGATGGATTGTGAGATGGTGTATCTTGATTTGATGAATAATCTTTAACAGATTCCATAGGAAATTTATAATAATTAATTTAATTAATTTAATTGATTCATTTTAATATAAATATTTCCGATTTACCTAAATTTACCAGTGAATTATAATATTCTTTAAGGATTTAAAACGATATTAGATGATATAATCTACGTATAATTATCTAGCATATATATACTATTTATTAAAAACTAGTAAATATACTTTGTGTAGGTAAATTACACTAGTGTGTTATTATTTTTATAATTTTTATTATTTTTATTATTTAGTGTACCTGTTAAAGACAAGACGATATTCGCGTAAGTTTTCTTAAAATACTTAATTAAGTACAATTCAAGATCCAACAAAAATTTAATAATCACAATGATAATGGTAATAAAGTGAGTTAAATGGATACTAATACTACTACTACTACTACTAAACTATTATTATAATACTATGACTATTAAGTTTATTGATAGATACAAGAAAAAAAAGATTACTGATCATATTAATTATCAATAGTTAAAGAAACACTAATATCACTTCACTTATTAATTATTTATTATTTATTTATTATTATTTAATTAATTATTAATTATAAGCCTTTAATTTTATCTGGTGAGGCTTTTATTCATTATTTTATTAATTTATGATTATTTCTAGGATTAAATCTGGAATGAGGTGACGGTAACAGAAAAGCGTGTGTTTAATGAGAAAGTACTACTTAAAAAGAAAGATCCTTTTCATCTAATTAAATAAATTAAGTATAATCTACCTATAGAATCTAACTGGTTTATTAGAATAAAAATTCTACCCTTTAAAAATTAAAACTAAAAAGATTCAATATTTCTTAGCTGAACTACCTTATTTCGGAATGTGTTACTGTGATATAAATGAAAGTTATAATTCTATAATACTATAATACTAGAATACTATAATTCAATAATACCTTAAAATAGTTAGAAATATTAAGATAATAATACCACGCTTCTTTCGATAATTAACTTAAATAAAACTAAATAAAAAGTGCCCAAATTTTGAATGAAAAATAGTAAAATTTCTTTTCGCGGTGATTGTTTTGAAAGATTTGAAAATTAATCTAATTAATCGTGTTAACTGGCTAACTGGCTAACTCGCTTCGCTTGCTATTAAAGAAAAAAGTAAAAATATTTGATTGTTTATCTTTATTTTTATGCTTGCTTTTAGATTGGTAATTGTATCTAGTTTAAATTATAGAAATGAAATATAATAGAATGGAATAAAGTGTAATGTAATATAATAGTGTGAAATGAAATAGTATAGAAATGAAATATATCTTTCTTCTCTCTAACCTTTTCACTTTTCAATAAAAGAAAATTCACGATAACTTATTACCCTTTTCAATCAAAGTAAGTTAACTAATTTTACGAAAACTTCGATACTTTCTTACTTAACTTTTATCTATTTTAGTTTTAAAAAAAATCATGTTTCTTTATAAGAAATTTAGACCTTTTAAAATAAATTAACGTGTAGAAAAAGGATAAACTATCAATTTGACTCTAATCTTTCATTATTCTGTTATTATCAAATAACTACTGAACAGTATAATCGATAATGTCTAATATTAGAATAACTATTCAATTAAGAGTGTAGATAAATCTAATCATAATAAGTATGCGATCAAATGTCATATATTATAATATATTTACTATTAAACCTGTAGATTTTTATACATTACTTTGTGTTATAGTATCCTATTTGATTCCAAATTTAGATAAAATAAAAGAAATTTCCTCTTATTACAAAAATAAAGTAGAATCTTCCTATATATTAAAATGGTGTCTAAAATAAAGACCCTCTTCTTATCTAAATAAAGTATAATCTACCAATATATTCACAATTGTTGTAGGGTAAGAAAGGTAAGAAAGGTAAGAAAGGTAAGAAAGGTAAGACCTTAATTAAAAAGAATTAATAATTTAAAGTATTCAAATAAATATTATACTATTTGGTAATTATGAATATTATACTTTAATAGTTTCATTCATACTTGATAGTCACTTATAGAAAGATTAGTAATATTTAGGTAATATAAAACTACATAAAGCTCTAAGAGTATGAATACTTGATAGAAGTGTTGAAATAATATTTTATTATTATGGAATTAAGAATATGAGAGATTAATTGAACATTCATAATTGAGGCTCATTTATAGAAATATATTCTATATTATGGATACACATCTTATTTAGATTAAATATATAATTTCACTATTGAAGAGACTTTAGATTTGTATTTTCATTTTGTAGTAATCTTATTTTATTTAATAATTGTCAATTCCTATTGAAGAGTTGATATACTAGTATTCTTATTTAAGAATTTAATATAGAAATAACATACTTGATAATCTTTTGAGTAGCTAATTTTTATTTAGTTTGGAATATATATCTTATTTTGATTTGATTTGGTATAAATTACTTAAGAGTCATTTCAAGTAATATTTACTATTTGGTAGATACTAATATTATGATAAGAATTTTATAGAGATTTAAGAATTGAGAGAATATTGAAATTAAATTAAATTTTATTTTTAAAAAAAATACTAATATTATATTAGATTTATAGTTATTTAAGAATTGATAATTTTTCTAGTAAAGTTTTTGTTATTGGTAAGATATTAATATTATACTATTTATTTTTATAAAACTTACTTCAGAGTCTTTAAATATTTTATATTTAGGATTATACATTTTATGTATGAATTGATCTGATATTTCATAATTTATAGTTTTTATACTAAATATTTTATTATTTTCATGATTAGTAATATTATTATACCTATTTATTTGTAGAATATACTACACACTCACTGCGTAATATCGATAATAGCTAAATACCATCTAACAATGATCTTCATCTGCTACCCTTCTTAATTTAATTAAGTATAATCTACATATATAATCAAAAGGGTGTAGTGGGTATTCTGAGCACAAATCAAGACTGAAACTACAATTTACAAATTCACTCACTTAAATTTATAAGTAAAATTAGACTATCAATACAACACAATAACCAAATAATATCGCATTATCCCATTATTCCATTATCACGTAGAGTGTAAATATTTATCTAAAATAGATTATAATTCTGTATAATAAACTAATATCTTATTTATAAGAGAATATAAGTAGTTATAGTTGATCTTAATTGTTAAATCAGGTCTGATTCTAAAAAGTTAGATATTTTTTCGAGACCAATTGTCGACTTGAATTAAATAATTCTTAATTCTTACCAAACCAATACTAAAATTTAAAAACTTATACAAATATTTATACCACTATTTCTAATCTACTAAATTTTAATTTAGAAAAATAAATTACCCCTAGGGAGAATGGAGTTCATTGGTATAACTATCTAATTAAGTATAATATTTCTATATATTATCTAGGGTAGGATGAAGGAATTAACTATTATAAATAACGAAAGTATAATCTACCTATATATTATAAAGTGGTGTTGGTGTTGGTGTATTCTTAATTTTTAAGTAAGCTAGAGTTGGTATTGGTATTCGTATTCGTGTTTTTGATAACAAGGTGGTACGCGAACTCGATTTGATCGTAGGTGTCGTAGAATATCCGATTGTGTGATAAAATTCTAATAAGAAAAGATTACTATAAAATAGTGTTATTATTTTCTTTATAATTAATTTAACAGTTTTAAATATTTACTAAATTATTTTTAATAAAATTAAGGCATCATCTATCAGATACTAAAATTTAATGAAATAGAAAATCTCAATTATTAGTTAAATTAAATTCTATAGTAATTTCTGATTTTTCTAATACTCTAACTTTAAATATAATATATCATCTTTCCTAATTATTCTTAAATATATCACACGATAATCAAAGATATAATCTAGATCTATACGCAATTTATTAAAATTAGTAGTGTATTCTTAACTTGAATTTACGATTCATTTCATTTGTAATACTTTCTTATTCTTATTTTGTAACTTTATCACATATCTTTTTTTTTGTAAATTTTAAATTTAAATTTTGAGCACGTATTTAGTGATTGTGAAAGAAAATTATGAGATACTATATTTTATATTTTATTATATTATTAACACATGCTACACTTAAATCAGATAGAAACGAGTTGATGTTGAGAAAGAAGGTAGTGTAGTCGTGTAGTTTCTCAAGATTTGATATTCTTCTAATTATATATTTACCAATTAGTAAACTTAGTGATGTGAAAAATTAGATAAATAATCATTATATATAAAGATATATATGAAATTGAATAGTAATCTATTAGAATATATTTATTCTTAGAATATATAAAATTATAACTTAACTGTTTTAGATAGAAATCTATGAAATATAAATCTATGTTGAAATAATAGTAAGAATAGTATTGAAAGTTATTAATATATTATTAATATATAAAAGAATGAAAAGTATCGAATTAAATTAATAAGGAAAAATAGATTATATTCTATTTAACGCGATCACCCTTCGGATATATTAAATTATAAAATATTAAGAAAATACCCACATGAGATAATCGGGGTATCTTTGCTTGATTCACCTTCTTTCGTATTGTCAATTTACGATTATGTGAGGTATAATTACCGATTGTGTGAGTTAGAATTAACGATTGTGATCGGTGTGTGTGTTGTAAAAGATTGTCGTTCAATCATCCATAGTGTGTATGAATAAATAAAAAATAAAAGCTAAATTAAATTAAACTAAACTATCCTTAGAATAATAATAAAAAGATTTTGATATTCTAGTTTAAAATAGTTAGAATTTAACTTTCTATCGAAATATTAGAAAAAGTAGTAATAAAATGTTCACTCGATAATAAAATATTGCTTTTAGTGGTGTATATTTTTGGAAAGTAAATTTATTAAATAACCTTTATACGAAAGGAAGTTTAAAATCTCTAACATTAAGTATAAACAGTGAAATATTGAAAAATACGGTGAAAGTACAAATCCTTTTTATAATATACAAAGTAATGGTAATTTACTATTCTACTATTTTACTACTTTTTAGTATTTACAAATAGTATTTATTTCTCAGAATATAACAGAATTATAATTACCGGCTAAACTATTAATTTATAATTAATGCAACGATATTCTAATAAAAACTCAGATAAAAATAAAAAATATTTTGCCTTATTTTGATATATAAAATATATTATATATACTACAAGAAAATCTTTGATGAACTAATCTTGGATTGTCACACACTACTCACACTGCTAGTGAAATGCAATTGAAATGCGATAAAAATGCGTTGTAGTCCCCTAATATTAAAAATATTCTTTTTCCAAGAATCACCAATTTGATCTTTTTCTATGAATAAATGTAAAATGTCTTACATATCTCACCAGGTGTAATAGTTGTATTTAGGCGTGTTCCTTTTCTATATAAAAAAATGTATTAATAGAAGATTTTACATAAATTTATTAATTCAAATAAAATCAAATCTTTTTCACAATCCTAGCGATAGAAACGAGTAATAGGTTTCAACCCAAATTTATAAAATTTAAAAAAGTTTCTAAAAGTTTAAAAAAGTTTTTAATTTAGAAGTGACACGATAGAAACGAGTGAAACAAACACGATAAGAACTCGTTACTTTTTTGTGTATTAGATTGTAAGTCGTGTAAAAAGTATTTAATTTCTCATTTTCGGTAATTTTTTTTGGTTATTTGCACAGATTTCTGTATCCTACCTCTCTGAATGAAAATTTTCATAGTTTAATCGTTAAAAAATATTTTAATTTTCCAATTATTGCTAATTTTCAATATAATATAATATTTAAATAATAACGCCTGATTAAAATACACTACACTTTATCAACTATTTTTTACATACTAACTTAACTATAATTATCTACACTACACACTAACTTAACTATAAAGTAGTAAAACAACCTTCTGCTAAACCAAATTTTAATCTTTGAAAATTATCCAAAAACAACAAATTTTAACCTAATAAAATTATTTCTTAGGAACTTGACTTTGTTGCTGCTATTACAGCTTATGCACGTATTAGTATAATTCCATATAAAACTATAAAATTTTATCCACCTTTTTATACATATACAGATTTAATTGTACTACAAAACAAATTAACCCTTCACTAGTTTACGGTAATGAACTAGCTAAAATAAAACCCCATCCCTCCTATTGAAATCATACAAGGTATTTTTCTTGCACCTAAAGTCTATTATCTAAAACTTAAAAATGGAACTTTTCTAACTAGAATAGCAGGTGTAAATTCAATATATCTCTCACATATTATATTTAAATCTCTATCTCAAGGTAAAGTTGTAAAGATTAAGATTGTAAAAATTCTAGAAAACAAATATAGATAATTTTTCAATTTAATATATTAATAGAAATTATAAACTACAATATTAATAATCTATTTTAGATTTGAAATATTCTATAATTCACTCCCAGTTTATCTTTCTATATTTACCCCCCTTTTTTCCTAAATTAATTTATTATCCTTTTCTTATTTTCATCTACAAATTTTAAACTTAGAAAATTATCAAACTTAAAACACTAAATTTTAAACTTATAATAGTTTATACCCCTATTAAGAAATTACTTACTTTATTACCTATACACTTTAATTTATAGGAAGATTATACTTAAATTCTTTGTAAAAGGTACAAGGGTGTAAATATCAACTTGGTAGTTTGTTTAATTTAAAGGTTTGTTTAATTTAAAGTTTTGGGTTAATTTAAAGGTTTGATTTGACCGAGACCTCGTCACCACCGAATGAAAAAAATCTAGATTGTTAAGAAGGTACTTGTACTCGCATCGATAGTCTAGTCAATTAGCGGTTAGAAAAATGAAATATTATTACTTCCTCAAAAGTGAAATATTCTTACAAAATAGTAGTAAGTTGTAAAATGGAATCTAAGAGAATGATTTTGATTATCTATTTATTAATAGTAAAACGTTAATTATATAATTACAAAAATTGGTCAGATGGTAAGAAGTAAATACCCAGTTTTGATAAATTTATACAAGAACTTAAAAATAAATAGTATTAAAAAAATCTAAAACCAAGAACTTTTAAAAAAATAGAAAATTGTAAAAAATAAAAATTATTTCTTTTTATCTAAAAAAACATGAGCTTATTGGAAAAAAATTAAAGAAAATAAAAAAGATATAAAAGTATTTCAATGTTTAAAGTTAATAAAAAAGTTACAAAAATT
>Ga0153992_100135_pt1 | contig 18855 bp, 15 predicted proteins | sample TSNC076MetaG_FD_104683 | JGI IMG/M metagenome (GOLD analysis project Ga0153992, IMG submission 104683) | Attine ant fungus gardens microbial communities from North Carolina, USA - TSNC076 MetaG | ecosystem: Host-associated > Fungi > Mycelium > Unclassified | place: USA: North Carolina, Lumber... | reverse complement strand
TTTTACATGAAAGGGCTTTCGACTGGTGGCTGCGCGCTATCCTCTGTGAGACTGAGGTAAGCCAGTACTGAAATAAATTGACTACTTAAAGTGAAACTGTACGTCCAATATAACAAATATCCATGTCGATTTCTTTCTTCTGATGGGCAGTTACAGTGACATAACGGATCAGGCTGAAACCCTGTGATATCTACAACCCATAACCGTGATAATAATGAATGTGGTACAAACTGGACAGTATTGGAGTCCCTGGACCGGGGGACAATAAAAATTTGAGGTTATTTCGAAGGCTTACCTCAATGACATTTCTGATGAGCAACAAGTGACCAAATCTAATAATGGTTGACAATATGCAATTATAGAGAAGACAACCAAAAGCCCTCAAGGATAATAGATTTTGGAGCAGCTGTCTGTCAAACAATGACTCAGTCTGTGTGGTGCACAACTCTCAAATGATCAGTGATAAGCAAACCTATTGAGGTGGACTGACACACAGTTACTGTTGTCATTGCCTTTGAGGTGGAATGACACACGATGACCATCACCTTATTGTTGTTGTATTTTGGACGTTCGACTCGGACTATATATTGGGATGCTACACTACATGTATACCTCAGTTGTGCGCCTTACAAGGTGACCTCTGAGTGACATCATCTTTTAAAACCAAGAGACGTATGACGAATATGAAATCAAATAAAACTAGACTCACAACAGAGGATTCATTCAATGGGCACTTAAGGTCTGTGGGTACATACTTCAAGGCCTGGGCATATGTGCGACCTGGCTGTACATTGTACACATGTAGGGAGAGCTCACTACCTAGCTTCTGGAGTAGGGCCAGACAAATCGTTTGCGACATCTCAGTGTTGCATAGTCCATCACCAACTTCATCATGAGTACTCAATGTTGGATTCTGGATCTCATGCGAGCCTGCGCGATGCACATGATGAGATCAATTCTATTGTTTCATATCTTGATATTGGTAGCTACGTTACATGATGAAGATATAGGTATATAAGTAGTGTAGTGTGTTTGTATTCACTATCCGTTTGTACCCTCCCCCGATCGTATTTCAACATTAAAGTGAAATACAAAGCTCGGACGTCACCCGGTGTGGTTAATGGGAGAAAGACAGGCTCGAAAAACTATCGAACGATCTGAGAATGTCTCAGATCGATGACGTAGACATTTTTTTGGTGGCCGACTTGACGGTCCACTTCTGCAAGTACGACTCACATTGCCGCCTGGCCCTGAAGATTAGTGTTGGCTTCATGCTGTTCTTCAAGTTCACTGGCGACCGCATCTTTTCCCTTTTTTATTCTATCAACTAAAGGAAGTTTGACGTAGATTTTTAATCATATTCCACAGGGACTGTTACCGCACACCCTTTGCCTGTTACGGAGTTTTGTATGTACATGACAAATGGTAGCATGTTTGATTTTTTTTAAAAAAAGAGATGTATTGCCAAGTTAAGGTGCTACTCTACAAGTTTCATCATGGCACATGATTTGTAAGAGGTAACCATCAGTGGAATATGCGCTACACTGTTAGCAAGACTGAGTGTGGGGAAATTGAAGAGGAAGATCAAACAAGGGAAGGTTTTTCTATGGCATACAGTGTTCGCACGTTGTCATCGCATCTCTTTTTCTACCATCATGTCCATACTATCCGAAGCCAGCGACTTCATAATCAGGGACAGTAACTTGATACAGATTACCAACAGTCAATATGGTCAATCTGGTAGGTGGCCTTATCTTCAAAATTGATAGTGTTGATATATAGTGCCTAGGCATCGATTCCCTTCATGCGGCCTCCATTCCTGGAGCAGCATTTGATTCCCAAGACCACTACGATCGTCGCTGTTTCCCCGGTACTCGAGAACAATACATCTCTGACATCACAAATTGGGTCACTGAATCTGTCGACGCTCCTTCATCAATGTACTGGATGAGGGGACCTGCAGGAGTGGGGAAATCATCAATTGCTCAGACATGTGCAGAGAAACTCAAGAAGACTGGGCACCTTGGTGCTGCATTTTTTTTCACTGTCAATCAACACAATAATCCTTGGCGTTTGTTCACCACCATCGCTTACGAACTTACTACCATGCTTCCTGATTATCGGACAGCTGTTGATGAGAGAATCTCCAAGGACAAGAATGTTGTTGAGAAGAAACTACCATCTCAATTTGAATCACTCATTATTGAGCCCTTCCAGGAGCTGAAGAAGCAGGGAAAGAGAATACAACCAAAAGCAATTTTCATCGATGGGCTGGATGAATGTACGGGGGAGGCGGCGCAAGCAGAGATCATTGAGACCATCGCATCCTCTGTCAGGGCAAAATCCACACCATTCTGCTGGGCTATATTCAGCCGCGCGGAACCTCGCATCGTGTCCACATTCAATCAGAACAGCGTCGCATCCGTCACTCATTCTATCGAACTCTTCATCTCGCGTGAGGCAGATGCCGAAATCGAGATGTATCTCCAAGGTGAATTCAGGAACATTCTTGAACGTCGAGGTTGTCGACAATTGTTGTCCGTATGGCCATCCGACAGCGATATCCAGGTGCTTGTTAATGCAGCAGACGGCCTGTTTGCGCATCCTGCTGCTGTGTTGCGTCATGTGGCCTATCCGCCAGACTGGCAATTCCGTGAGCGACTTCAATCTGTCTTGAATGCCTTATATCGACCAGGAAAACAATCATCTGTATTGCCATTTTCCCAACTCGACACTCTTTATATCCACATAATGAGTCAAATTCCGTCGAGTATTCTTCTATTTGCACAGTTCCTTCTTTACCTTGCTTCCGCTTGTTTTGGTTCCAGGGTTACCGAAGAGCATTCGACTGTTGCCTTTGCTTGTGGTGCGCTTAGGATATCTGAGTCTATATTCAGAGATGTCTGCGATCATTTACATGCTGTGATCGCCTACGAGGTGTCTTTCAACCCTCTCAGCTTAATTGACTCCCGCATTCGCCTCACACGGTCCTTTTATGACCAAGGTAGATGGTTCAATCCAGACCTGTCAATTCAAGGCCAGCTCCTGAGTGTTCACGGATCATGGCATTTCTACCACAAATCATTTTATGATTTCCTCAATGATCCTGTTCGCTCAAGTATTTTCTGTGTCAACACTCCTGCATTTTATATCAAATTCTTTGATCACCTGATCCAACAGCACCATCAATATGCACTGAGCTGTGCCATTGACGGTTCAAGTACACGTTTTCCTGCCTTGTGTTTGCTCCTCAATTTACTTGTTATTTCAGAGCTCGTATTGGCACAGGGTACTGTCAGCTCCTCCTCCTTACTCGCTTGGCCACAAGGAACCGAATTTGTTGACTCCTTTCTTGGCCTGCTTTCGTTTTATTGGATCTCGCGGCGTTTATCCCATGATAACTGGCGGTTTTGTCAACATATTGGTGATATTCCCTTGGGTATTTTGCGACAGCTGGCAGAACTTGATTACCGCATGTCTCTGGTAGTGAAAAGGAGTATCAAGGATTTCTATAATCACCTCGAACATTCAATTTTTGGTATTCCAGGAATTGTCAAAACATTACCCCATACCCTTTTTGCGTGTATTTGCACCGACAAATCTAATGACCTGGTGCCTGCTACAATTCTCTCGGTTCGTTTCAAGTATGAGTACCATCGATTAATCAATTAATGCATTATTAGGTGGTTGAGAAACTCGAGAAAGCCAAGATCATCCCCCCATACAGTCCGCATTTTGGTTCAAGCCGTGTCACCTCCCTTCTTCACAATCTGCTGCGCACAAAGTCTGTCCACAGGAACAGTGGGCTTTTCAAATATGGTCATGGGGATAAGTCGATTATATGGTATTGGGAATTTGATGCGGAGAGGCGATATTTCCATGAGTTCAGGACCATTGACTATGATGCTGCAATCAAGTATTACAAAGCAAACAAATTCACGATGTGGGAAGGAAAGGAAACTGAAAGCGGCCAGGAAGATGATCAAGAAGATGGCGAGGAGGGAGAGAGAGGCGGCCAGGATGACGAGGAAGAGAGAGATCCCAGACGAAGATGACGAGAAGAAGAAAGAAGAAACATTGCCACCTGAGACTTGAGTTGGGTTGACGTAGCGCCTGATAGTGGGAATGCAATATCCGAAACCACCGATGGCCTCAGGAAAACTCAGAGGCAAGGAAAAAAAGAGGATTTTGAGATTGCGAATCGAATCGTGGCCCCGTGAGGAGTGTTGGTAAGTGATGCGTTATTGTTTGAGAGGGAACTACAAGACGAAGTTCATGCCCTCGGTAACGTATTTGATATACAAATGTTCAAGGATCTCAACATGTATTCTAGCTAGCTACAAAAGCATGGTTGTATGTGTTTGCTACATTCAAGATGTCTCCAGACGTTATATAATTCTGTGCATAAGGAAGGAACGAGGTATCGCAAAAAAGTGAAAGGGCATGGGAGAACACGAACTGAAATCTTACAAGGCTAACCTGGTATCGAAGCCGTCTGTAGGACTTGTCCTGTTTGGAAATCTTAGTGCGAGTAGAAGAAGTTTCTACATTCACTCAATAATTACACGGCGACTCAGGGAGTATGCCGATGACGCACGAGACACGATCATCATACCTGAAGGCTTTTTTGCCACCGAGTTCAATGACACGATTATACCATCTGACATGGATGCCCAAGCCTCAATAGCCATTGTTCTGTATCACCAATTACATCTGACCTGGCCCCAACATTCCCCTATTCTGTATTCTAATCATGACCATGCCTGAGACATAAATAATGCTCTTGTTCTTCCTTCCTTCAGCTGCTCCCCATCATTGTCCTGTCCATAGCCATTGACTTTGGTATCATCATTTCATGCTGAGAAATGTTATCTTAACCCTGAACACTAGCATTGACTCCACACTACTCTTTGTTCTCAGGTTTTCACCTTCTCTCTCGTCCTCGGCATTTTCCTCTTTGCCTTCCTTGTCCTTTTCCCCTCACACTGTGAACTTGTTTGCTTGTATCAGGTGTCGCCGCATAACCAGGAGGCGAAAGTACGATTTCCTTAATGATCCTACTCGTTCAGTTGCCTTCTCTGTCAACACTCCTGCATTTCAAATCAAGAAATTTGATCACTTGATTCAAGAGCATCATCGATATGCATCCAGCTACGCCATTGACGGTTCAAGTATATGCTTTCCTGCTTTGTGTCTGCTTCCTTACTTGTTGTTTCAGAGCTTGTGTTGGCACCGGGTATCATCAGCTACTCTTCCTTACTCTCTTGGCCACAAGGAACCGAATTTGTCGACTTCTATCTCCAGCTGACATCCTTCTGCAACCTCTTGATGTGCTTATCCATTGATATGCTGCCCCTCTCTCAATTTATTGACCATGCTCATTTTTTGCGACAGCTGGCAGAACTTGATTACTGCAAGTCTCGGGTAGTGCAATGGAATCACTCCCATTACATGGACTTTGTCCACCCTCATGGTCCAGTTTAAGCATTCCGGCAGATACCCAATTGTTATATTCCCACACCAAATTTCAGTATCTTAGAAAGGACGAACTTCCGAAATTGGTACCAACATTTCTTGCGGTGTGTTTGAAGTACGAGTACCACCGATTAATCAATTCATACATTATCAGATGGTTGACACGGCGCACATTTTGATGTCAATTGGGATGTCAAGTGACCTGTCACTATTGTGTCAGTATCATGTCACCTCACCTTGTCACACAGTCACACCCTTCCAGCTACGCCACTAGACATCGAAAAGGACCTTTCTCACCACTGATTCACTGCATTAGACTTAGCTATGATTGTATCCCATATATACATATATTTTTTGTAAACATGGCTGAATGGTTAAGACCAGGTTTCTGTATTATATTTCATGTCACAGCATTTATGACATCAGATGAATGATTTGAAGCTTCCTTATTGCTACAAACACTTGAGTCTTGACTATATTATGGATGACAACAACACACATATATATATTGATCTGGTCATACATCTATTGATTCAAACCAACCAGCAATGCTGGAGAATTTGCTTTATCTCAGAGATAGAGAAAGCTGTTGAGAAGACAAGCTGGGCTCAAGAACCAGTGCTCAAGAACCAGGTTGAGGAGCTACAACAACAGTTGGCTAATGCACAGATACACTCAGGTCTCCAGCAAAGGTATACATATATATTAAGTCTACTAATAATAATATCTGAAGCAGTATTGATAGCATTTAAGATAACATTAATAAACTTGAGAACTTGAGCAGTTGTATTCCAGCTTACTTCACATGTAAGATGCAGCCAAACACCAAAGATACAGATGAGCACATACAGGGATGAGTGTGTTGCTCGATACCCTAACAGATGGCTTTAGTAATAAAAGAAGGAAATTAGTAGAAAATGCACCTGAATAATCTATACCATGATTATTAGCTCCTATTCTTTTGATCACCACTCTAGTATCCTCTTTTCCCTTCTCCTGATGTGCAATCACTGGTTTTATGTCAATTGTTGTGGGTAGAGAGACTTTATTTCAGGACTACAATAAAGAATAAATTAGTTTAATAACAACCTGATATGATATGTGATAATATTACCACATCTCTCCATAAATGTGCTGTGCAAGTATCAGGTAATACCAGTTTTCCATGGGTCAGTTGGCCATTGGATATGATAAAGGTGTAATAATGGCAATTAGTACAGATACAAACAACCTAGTAGAGTGGTAGCATAGCTGTAATAGTAGTGTGACTATATGACAAGCCAAGGTCACTTGACATCCCAATTGATGGGGCAACTTGACATCAAAATGTGTGCCATGTAATAAACTTGAGAAAACAAAGGTCATCTAGCTATACCATTTGCATTTTGGCTTAAACTATGCTACTGCCTTTGCTCATACTCTGTTATGTACAAAATCTGTTCAAAGGAACAGTAGGCTTTTTAAATATGGTTATGAAAAAAAGTTGATTATATCCCATTGGAAATTTGATATAAAGAAGAGAAATCTCCTTGAATTCTATACTGTTGTCTATGAGATAGCAAAGAAAATCTACAAGGAAAACAAATCCACAAGATGGAAAGAAAACTAACACTTAATGTAGCAAGAAAGACAATCTGGAAGATACTAAGGAAGATCATCAGGTGTTATGAGACTCTCAAAAGAGAAAAAGTTTCCTGTGCATTTGAACATCTAATCCAAAACCTCAAGTTATACAATGGGGTCAAGATATAAATAGCATGGGAACTTAGGAAATCAAGTCACATGACAAGGTCAGGTGATCATAGAACATTCTGGAACAACATGTAATCATGGACTGATAGTAGTACAGCCACTGTAAAGTAGTATAAGTAATAGTCCAATCCAACAAAGAACTCTATTGAGTTCTTCTTGAACATCCACCTAAGGTGATCACTGAGGACATTTACTGTTTATCAATAACATCAGGAAGATCATCAGGAAGATAGCAATGAAAAGATAGATGATAACAATAACAAAGTCAAAGATGACCAACCCAAAGGCAAGGATAACTAAAAGATATAGCTATATATAAAGAACAAGATAAAGCTAATACTAATGCTAGAGATTAGAATAGCAACAATAATAGTGGTTATTATGAAGATGGTTTTACTGAAGACCATAATGATAAACAAGATGGTAGAATTATGTATCAAGGGAGAATGATCTTGTCTACCTATATGAGATACTATAGTCTAAAAAAGGAGACTTTTGGTTCTGGTTTTTCAGGAGAGCTAGATGATATAAAAGAAATTCTGCTATCCAAGCATTTGATGATTATACCTAGTATAGTCTTGTATGATAGCCTGTATACTTTAATCAATAGAGTGAACATATTGATCTCTTCTCTACTACCATCTACAACAGAGATGTGTCCTATAGACAATTTCATTTTTAAGTTAGCCTTGCAAGATATCAATATGCATTCTCCTATGTGCTTTTACTTTTTCATGAAACTTTGTTCCTACTTCATATATAAGACTATATAATGTCTTGTGATATCTTTATATCTTCTAGCTAGCTAGACTCTAAGATTTGGATGTAAAATAAGTTGCCAAGTCTTGTAGTTATCTCTTTAACAACAATGCATTACTTTTCAACACTCCTCAAAAGGTTACAGCCACATAACATAATTGGAAACAAAAGCAGGCATTATCATTGTTTTAATCCTTTTTCATTGCCTATGACAATGTGTTGGCTACAATTTATACTATTAGGTACTATGTTAACCCAATCCAAGTTCTGTGTAGCAACACTTCAGAATCTTAGATATAAAACATAAAAAAGATGTATTCTGTTGAGTAGCCTTAGGCTTACCTTAGGTACAGGCTAGTCACTTAAGTATTCTAGAGTATTTACAAAATAAAGAACCTGATTTATTAGGACAATAGATGTCCTCCTTATATACATTTCATATGTATTTAATTATATCTAAGTAGTAGAAAATTGATTATATCAAATGATGTACCTTAGTCAGTGTACCCTTACAGTTCTTTAATATATATGTTTAACACTCTCCTTTGCTAAGTACCATATTATATAAGATACATAAGTGTTTATGTAGAGTAGAACTCAAGACCAAGTGATTCTCTGAATTTTAGGAATTTAACATAACTGAGATTTTTTGTGAACATGTCTACAGGGTTATTTGTACCTTCAATGAAGAAAACATCAATTTTCTTTCTCTTAATGCATTCCCTCACATAATGATAGCAAATATCAATATACTTAGATCTTATCTCTTATACTGCATTAGAGGACATGAAAATTGACCCTTGATTATCACCAGCAAGTGAGATAGGTCCTAGATTATATCCTAGTTCATTGAGTATATTGTAAAGCCAAGTAGCCTACCAGCTTCCATCAGACAGTGCTATATATTTAGCTTCTGTTAATAACAAGGCAACTATCTTTTGAGCTCATGATCTTCAGAAAATAATTCTATTTTCCAGAAAAAAGAAGAATCCAGTTGTGGATCTTGTAGTAGAGTTTGATCTCCAATCAGCATCTGTGTACCCTTTCAGTTCTTGATCATTATTACCATTATAGATCAGTATATAATTCTTTGTACCTGCAAGATAGCAGCAAATATATAGTGCTTTACTAAGATATTCCTTAGAAGGATTTGCTGAAAACTGAGATAGTCTTGTTACAGCATATACAATATCAGGCTATATATCCAATATGATATATAATAATGAGCCTATAACAGATTGAAATCTAGATCTTATTTCTGGATTAATAGATCCTTTATAAGGTACTGGCTGACATCCTTTTGGTAGTGGAGTTGGAGCAGTATGCGCATTATTTGTAGTGATTTAGCCTAAACAACTTGATCATTCTCTAAGTCTAAGTTGACAAGGAGAACTTAATGGAGTTCCTATTAAATTTCCTACACTATTTATACAACTACTACATGGTCTATGCACTATCTTTCCATGGTTCCTATGTGACTTAGTCATGTGACATCACCTGACTGTGACTTATAACCCTGTGACTTTGTGATACTTAGTTATATGATACTTTCTCATGCTCTATCCTTGTATAGTAAGTCCAGAAAGAAAAAGAAAAGAAAAATAAATAATAACTTAGCCATTTTGCCAAGTCATGACATTATTCATATTCAAGTACTTTAATATTTTGTCAAGATAGGGTACTTAATCAATATATATTTTATGCCATTCTTGATATATGCACATGCACAGAAATTCTCTAGTATCTCCAAGATCTCTATATTCCTAGTGCTTTATAAAATCAGCCTTTAACTTGCTGACTAGTACTTTATCTTTTCCTGAAAATAGAGCATTGTCAATATATACAACAACAATAACAATATTATTGTTTTTTTGGTATATAAAAACTTCTGCATCTGAAGTAGATTACTTGAATCCTAATATTTCTATAGATTTAGTGAGCTGCTTCTACTATGCTAAGGTAGCCTGTTTAAGTTTATATATAGCTCTTTGTAGATGAAGTACTTTTTGCTCTTTTCCTCTAATCTTAAACCTTTTTGGTTGCTCCATAAAGATCTCTTTATCTAGCTTGCTATATAAGAAGGCACTTTTGATATTAAGACCAGTGATATACCAATCTTCAAGAGCACTAAGAGCAAGTACTAGTTGTACTGTTTCAAATCTCACAACAGGTGAGAAAATCTCATCAAAGTCAATACCTTCAACTTGAGAGAACTTTTTAGTGACAAAATATGCCTTTTTCTGGCCATTTGTCTTTTGGTCAAAAACCTATCTGCATTTGATAGTTTTTTGTATCTGAGGTAAGTCTATAATTTCATAGACATTTCTCTTTCTTAGGGCATCTAGTTCTTTGTAACAGGCTTTTCTCCACTCTTCTTGCTATAGCTTTGGTAAGCATGCAATATCTTGGAAGGTCTATTCTTTGATATTATTAGGAATTATCTCTTTGTTATCAATTGCTTTGGAAAGTAAAAAAGAGATTAATGGTACTCCTTCTTCCTAGGTTAGTTTTAGTACATCTGCTTTTTTTTCCCTTTATTTCATCCTAAGCATTAGATTAAGTGGGAGGTCTAGAACTTGGTCCAGTAATTTAATCTCTGGTCTTTACAATAGAGGCATCTAGTGATTTGTCACCAATAATGTACTTCCATTTTCTTGTTTAATATATGTCTCTTTCAATGTTAATAGGTTTTCTAGTCTTACCATAGATATTACTAGGTCATACAACAGTATTTCAAGTTCTCTGAGGGTATTGGTTGCACTCTAGAGGTAGTGGGTCCTTATGGTACTTATGTCCTTGATTTTGATATAAAATAGGCTGACTAGGAATAGTAGGCTGTTTATCATTTCCTAGAATCTTATTCTTATTCTTATCATTATTATGATAAGGTTCCTTATTTTTAGGATTTTTTATTGGAGCATAAAGTGAGTTGTCATCCTCTAAAGAAGTCTGTAGTTGATTTACTACAGGATTATCTTGAGTATAGTTATTATCTACTCAAGTATATTCTCTTCTCTTTTTATCAGGACACTTAGAAAAGGTTATTTCATCAAATAATACTGTTGTTGCAACAAATTCTGTGTTATGACATAGCCAAATAGTTAAATTATTATTTATATTTCTTTTCTTTTTCTTTTCATTTAATTAGGAAGTCAACAGATGTATGAGAGAGAATGACTCAAAAGAGATGCACAGGAGTTTATAAATAAAAGTAAATACAGAATATGTATAAGTAGTGTACAGTAATCAAATAAGAACTCTATTGAGTTCTTTTTGTCAACTTGGACTAGGAGTAGTTCTAAGACAGCACAGTCTAAGTTTTTACACTAGAACTTGATTTCACATCTAGAGCACTATCTGCCTTAGACCTTGCTCATCTTAACTCTCATAATCTTTTCGACCCTTAACTAGTAATTATCATAATTACTAGTCACCTCTATACATAGCTAGGCCCTTGGCTTAAGGGGACTTGATAGTTAGTTAGGGACTATCAGTGAAAGTGCAGTACTAAGCTCAGGTATTGTGTCTGAGACTGGACCTTACAATTGAGTAGTGCTTAGTAGTTTACTTGTACTCTTTTCACTCTATAAACCTTATGCTGAAGTTCCATTGTGGGCTGTACATACAGAGGAGTAACGTTGCATTATTAGGAAGGTGTTTAGGTTAGAGATTCTCTCCTTGGAATAATAGTATAACCATAGTATTAGGGTAGTAGCAAGTAGGGCAGTAGGACTCTGGCTGGGTGAAAATCTTATGCCCTAGCAGATATAGTGTAATTAGTGAGATCAAACTTTCATTTGACTTTTCTAGGGATATATCATAATATCTCCGGAACAATACAACTCCCTTATGAGCAGCATGCTCAATCAACAGTACACCCTCACTAAACTAAGAGCAGAAATAGAAGAAAGAGAAGAAAGAATATATTAGGAATATAGAAAGTTCAAGTATCTAGCCCATAACTACAGGAATAAGAAAGAGAAGGCAAAGAGAAAACTGGTTCCCCAGAATAGATTTGAGGTAATAGTGAGTAAGATAATACAGTGTGAAGTGAAAGAAGAAGTGAAAGTAAGGAAATAGAAGACAGTAGAGAAAGAGATATAATATTTTAGATGTTGGAAAGTGGGACACTACAAGTGGGAGTGTCCAAATATTAAAGTTGAGAAGGAAAGAAAAAGAAGCAAGAAAGTAGTGCATGCAATTAATCTACAAAAGGTACAGCAAGGGAAGAGACTGGTATACTTCTTATGAAGAAAGGTATAGAAGTATTGTGGCAAGAGGAGTATACCCCAAGGAGTGCAGCTCTAAAAGAGCAAGGATAGAAGATAAGATAGGAGATAGTAACATTTGTGGAATGTAGGGAGTGCAAGTACAAAGGTACCAAAATGCAAGAGAATCAGAAATAGGGTTTTGTCTCTGGAGAGCAGCTGAAGAATATTTGGTATAGCTGATGTCTTAAAGCATGAAGGTGGAGAGAAAATTTGGCAAAAGAAAAAGGAGCAGTTAAAGTAAAGTATACTCAGTATAAACAAAGAGATATAGTAGTAAAGATGTCAAAAGAAGATAGGAAGAGAATTTTGTACCCAGAATATGGAACAGGAAGAAAGCAGCCATAGTAGGATTGGAGAGTAGTGGTACACCCTAAACAGGGAGAAGTGCAGTAAGATGGCATATAGACAGAGGGTCTGAAAGGCACAGCAAGAGAGAGAGGTATAGAGAGAGATATAAGGAGAATGTTTAAAATGCTAAGAGAAGTATAGTTAAATATAGGAGTGGAGAAAGTGGATACATATAAAGGGGTAGCAGTGAAAGCACTCTTGGATAGTGGTGCAACAGGAATGTTTATGGATTGGAAAATGGCAACAAGATATGGATTTAGGCTACAAAAATTGGAAAGACCACTAGTAGTCAGGAATATTAATGGGATGAACAATAGTATAGGAGCTATTACCCATCAAGTAGAGGTGAACATATACTATAAGGGTTATGTAGAAAGGATAAGAATAGATATATGTAACCTAGGAAGAACAAATGTAATACTGGAGATACTATGGTTACAAGTACATAACCTAGAGATAAACTGGAAGACAGGAGAAGTAAAAATAACAAGGTATCCACCATTGTATGGAAGAAATATGAAGCTAAAAAAAGAAAAAAGGATGAAAAAAGAAAAAATAATAGCAACTCTAGAAGAGAAAAAGATTGTGAGATGAGCAGTAGATGACAAAGAAGATTGGGGAAGAGAAGAGAAAGTTATAGCAGACTATAGAAAAATTAAAGAGATAGTACTACAAAAATTCTTAAAGTGGAAAAAGATATTTGGGAAGGTAGAATCAGAGAGGATGCTGACAAGAAAGGTTTGGGATTATGTTATAGATCTTAAAGAGATGTTTAAATCCAAGAAAGAAAAAATCTACCCTTTGTCCAAGAATAAGAGGAAAGAGGTTTAGAATTTTGTAGAGGATCAGCTAAGGAAAGGGTACATTAGACCATTAAAATCCCCTTAGATGTTACTGGTATTCTTTGTGAGTAAAAAGGATAGAGGAAAGAGGATGGTAATAGACTATCATAACCTAAATGACCAAATAGTAAAGAATAACTACCCACTTCTGTTAATTACAGACTTAATAGACAACATGGAGAGTAAACAAGTATTTACTAAGATGGATCTTTGGTGGGGGTTTAACAATATGAGAATCAAAGAAGGGGATGAGTAAAAGGGAACATTCATAACCCATGTAAGGTCTTTCAAGCCAATAGTTATGTTTTTTGAAATGACAAATTCGCCAGCTATGTTCTAGGCAATAATGAATAAAATCCTAAGGGACATGATTAATAAAGGAAAAGTTGCAGCTTTTGTGGATGATGTATTGGTAGGGATAGAGATAGAAGAAGGGCATAATGAAATTATGGAAGAAGTATTGAGAAAACTAGAGGAAAATGACCTATACATTAAGCTAGAGAAGTGTGTATGGAAAGTATGGAAGGTTGGATTCCTAGAGGTTGTCATAGGACCCAATGGAATTGAAATAGAAAAAAAAAAGGTAAATGGAGTATTAAGTTGACTAGAACCAAAGAATGTGAAAGATATTAAGAAGTTTTTAGGTTTCGTCAACTACTATAGGAGGTTTATCAAAGACTTTGCTCAAGTAATAAGGCCAATGAATATGTTGACAAAGAAAGATGTAAAGTGGTAGTGGAGAAGGGAGTAGTAAAAGGTATTTGACAAGCTAAAAGAAATATTTACAACTAGGCCAGTGTTAGTAGTCCCAGATTTAGACAAAGAATTTAGAGTAGAAGCAGATACTTTGAACTATGCTACTGGGGGGGTATTATCAATAAAGTGCTCCAATAGATTGTAGAGACTAGTTGCTTTCATTTCTAAATCTCTAAGTGACATAGAAAAAAACTATAAGATTTATAACAAGAAAATACTAGCAATAGTCAGATGTCTAGAAGCATAGAAGTATTTTCTAGAAGGGACAATAATAAAATTTGAGATTTGGACAGACTATAAGAATCTTAAATATTTCATGAAGGTGCAGAAGTTAAATATGAGACAAGCTAGATAAGCTCTGTATCTATTTAGGTTTGACTTTATGCTCAAACATGTTCTAGGAAGTAAGATGGAGAAGGTAGATAGCTTGAGCAGGAGGCTGGACTGGAAAGTGGGAGTAAAGAGAGACAATAAGAATGAGATATTGGTAAAACCTGAATGACTAGCAGTCAGAAGAATAGAGAAAGTAGAAATCATTATAAAAGGAGTTGATTTTCTAGAAGAAGTAAAATAGTCAAAAGTAAAAGATAATAAGGTAGTAAAGGCCATCAAAGAGATGAAGTGGGCAGGAGTAAAGATGTTGAGAAACAAAGAATGGAGAGAAGTGAATAGTATAATATACAAAGAAGAAAAGATATATATACCAAAAGATGACAAATTGAGAGTAGAAATTATCAGGCTATATCATGATGCACTAGTAGGAGAACATAAAGGGCAGTGGAAAACTGTGGAACTGGTTACTAGGAACTTCTGGTGGCCAGGAGTAACAAAGGAGGTAAAGCAATATATGGAAGAATGCAATTCCTACTAGAGAAACAAAAACTACACAGAACAGCTAGCAGACAAGCTAATGCTCAATTTAATCCCAGAGAGATCTTGGATATATATTTCAGTAGACTTCATTACAAAATTGCTATTAGCTCAGGGATACAACTCTATTTTAGTAGTAGTAGATTGATTAACAAAGATGGTGTACTTTATTCCAACTACAGAAAAGATGTTGGCAAAAGAACTAGCTAGGCTATTCAAAAATAATATGTGAAAACTACATAGCCTACCTGAAAGCATCATATTAAATAAAGAACCATAGTTCATGGTAGGGTTAATAAAGGAGTTAAACAAGATGTTAGGGATCAAAAGTAAGATGTTGATAGCATTCTACCCTTAAACAGATAGACAGACAGAGAGAGTCAACCAGGAGTTGGAATAGTACTTAAGAATGTTTATTGACTATAGGCAGAAACAATGGCTAGACTGGTTAGGGATAGCAGAGTTTGCATATAACAATAAAGTACACTCAAGTACAAAGACATTGCCTTTTAAGGCAAATTATAGGTAAGATTCTAGAATGGGATTTAAAGTAAGGAAGAAGGGAAAATATAAAGGAGTAGAGAAATTTGTGATGAAAATGAAAGAGATTTAGGAGGAAATAAAGGTAGTACTAGAAAAAGTGTAGGAAGAAATAAAGAAATATATAGATAGAAAGAGAGAAAAGAAGCCAATGAGTATAAGGTTGGGAATTTGGTGATGTTCAGCACCAAAGATTTGAAATATCAAATGGTTAATAGAAGGACAGAAAAGTTAATGGAAAGATTTATAGGTCCTTATAAAGTGAAGAAAATTGTATCAGTAAATGCAGTTGAATTGGAGTTACCAAGTACAATTAGAATACATCCAGTAGTAAATGTCAGTAGGATATGAAAATACATAGGGCAAGTAGAGGGGCAGAGAAAGAAACAACTAGCTCCAGTTGTAATCAAGAGAGAGAAAAAATGGAAGATCAAGAGAATTCTGAACAAATAACAAATAAGGGAAAAGGATAAATATTTGGTATAGTAGAAAGGGTTTATAGCTAAATCTGATACTTGGAAAGGGAAGGAAAATTTGGAAAATGCAAAGAAAGCAGTTGAAGAATTCAAGAAAGAATACCAATAAGATATGGAAGATGTTAGAAAACAGAAAAAGAAAAAGAGAACATTTAGAAGAGAGGAACTGCCAGGGTGATTTACAGTAAGAAAGCTATTTGGTTGATCAGATAAAAGATATGATGAGGAATATTGGACAAGGTTAGAAAGGAATTGGAGATAATGGAAAGGAGGAAGAGCAAGAGGACAAAGAACAATAGAAACAAGAAAAGAAAAGAAAAAAGAAATTGAGCAAGAAAATCCAGAACTCAGAGAATGGATAAAAGAAGATAACAATGAAATAGAGAACATTTTTGATCTCTATTATGAGTTATAAAAATCCTTGGGTTGAGGAACCTTGAGAGGGGGGTATATCATGACTCGGCCAAATAGCTAAGTTATTATTTATATTTTTTTCTTTTTCTTTTCATTTAATTAGGAAGTCAATGGACATGCAAGAGAGAATGACTCAAAAAAGATATACAGGACTTTATAAATAGAAGTAAATACAGAATATGTATAAGTGGTGTATAGCAATCAAATAAAGACTCTATCAAGTTCTTCTTGTCAACTCAGACTAGGGGTAGTTCTAAGGCAGCACAGTTTGAGTTTTTACAGAGAGGAGAAGAGAATAAGAGGCAGCATATGTGGCTGGACTACAAAAGATGCAACAGCAGAAGAGGCCAGTATATCCTATACAGGAAAAGACACAGGAGTACTGTAGAAAGTGGAATGTATCTCCAAAAGGGGTACTTTTACTTGAGAGAGGATAGATAATAAGAGAGATAGTGGTAATATATGTGGACTGTAGAGAGTACAAAGACAAAGGAGTGCAGACCCATAAAAATTAAGAACAAGGATTTCTCCTTGAAAAACAATTAAGAAATATATGGTGTGACTCATGCCAAGAAGTATAGAATTGGAGAGAAGAAGAAGCAAGAAAAGAAAAAATGACAAGAGTGGAATGTGTAAAGTGTAGAAGAAGAGATGTGATTATGAGAAAGGTGTCAGAACAGGAAAGGAGAGGGATCTTATGCCCAGAATATAGGATAGGAAGAAAAGAAGAGTGGTGGAATTGGGGAGTAGTGGCATGGCCTACAGAAACAAAAGTGCAGCAAGAGAGGAGGGTAAGCAGAGTAACTTGAGGAGGATGTTTAAAATGTTAAAAGAGATATAGCTAAATATTGAAGTATATAAGGCCTTAGACTGTAACGACTTCGGTCTACTCCTAGTCTGAGTTAACAAGGAGAACTCAATAGAGTTCTTGTTTGTTTGCTATATACTACTTATACGCGTTTCTGTATTTACTCTTATTTATAAAGTCCCACACATCTCTTTTGAGTCATTTCCTCTTACGCATCCATTGGTTACTTGAAGAAAAGGAAAAAGAAAATAAATAATAACTTAGTTGTTTGGCCAAGTTATAACACTACTCCTCTCTCAAGGTTCCTTGTCTCAAGAATTTTTACAGTTCAGAATAGAGGTCATTTATGTTCCCCATATCATCATTATCTTTCTCTGTTTATTCCTTTATTTCTGAGTTCCCTTTTCAATTTTTTCCCACTTTTCCTTTATTATCTCTATTGTTCTTTGCCCTCTCTTTTTTTCTCCTTTCCATCTTCTCCAATTTCTTTCTAACTTTGCCCAGTATTCTTTGTCATACCTTTTATCTAACCATTCAAATAATTTCCTTGCCATGAATCTTCCTGGCAATTCTCCCTGGCAATTCTCCTCTTCTAAATGTTCCTTCTTCTCTTTCTTATTTTCTAACATTTTCTATATCTCTTCTATATTCCTTTTCAAACTCATCTATTGCCTCCTTTGCATTTCCCAAATTTTCCTTTCCTTCCTAGGTATCTACTTCTACCATAAATCCCTTCTATCATACCAGATACTTGTTCTTCTCCCTAATTCATCACTTGTTCAATATTCTCTTAACCTCCCATTCCTCTTTTCCCTTGATTATGACTGGAGTTAGTTGCTCCTTTCTCTGCCCCTCAACTTACCCTATGTATCTACATATCCTACTAATGTTTACTACTGGATATATTCTAATTGTACTAGATAATTCCAATTTGACTGCATTTGCTAATACAATCTTCTTTACTTTATAAGGGCCAACAAACCCCTTCATCAACTTTTTTGTTCTTCTACCAGTCATCTGATATTTCAGGTCCTTAGTGCTTAACATTACTAAGTCTTCTACTTTATATTCATTAGCTTCTTCTCTTTTCCTATCTGCATATTTCTTCATTTCTTCTTGTGCCTTTTTCAGCACTGCTTTCACTTTCTCTTGGATTTCCTTCATTTTTGTCACAAATTTCTCTGCTCCTTTGTATTTTCCCTTCTTTCTCATCTCAAACCCCATCCTGGGATCTTGTCTATAATTTGCCTTGAAAGGTGACATTTTAGTACTTGAGTATGCTTTGTTATTGTAGGCGAACTCTACTGTTCCTAACCAATTAGGCCACTGTTCCTGTCTGTGGTCAATAAACATTCTTAAGTACTGTTCTAGTTCTTGATTAACCCTTTCCGTCTGTTTATTGGTTTGAGGGTAGAACACTGTTTGTTATGAGAGCCTCGAGTAGGAAAAAAGACGTCCCACACATTCTGAACACTCAGTCTAAAATCCCCAAGCATACAATGGAGTAAAGACAGAAGCAGAATGGGACTTAGTAAGCCAAGTCA
>Ga0153992_100126_pt1 | contig 19174 bp, 16 predicted proteins | sample TSNC076MetaG_FD_104683 | JGI IMG/M metagenome (GOLD analysis project Ga0153992, IMG submission 104683) | Attine ant fungus gardens microbial communities from North Carolina, USA - TSNC076 MetaG | ecosystem: Host-associated > Fungi > Mycelium > Unclassified | place: USA: North Carolina, Lumber... | reverse complement strand
GGTCCGGATGCGGCACCACATGCCGGTCCCGTCGATCGTCGGTCACCGCTGACGGCCTGGAGGCGCGGGGCGGCCCCGCCACGCGCCTCCCGGTCGGCCGGCCGCCCGTCCGTCCGTCCGCCCGCCCGCCCGCCCGCCCGTGGAACCACGAAACCGACATCGAACCCGGCTGTCCGCCCGGTTCGATGTCGGTTTCGTGGTTCGGAACGCGGCGCCTCCGCGCGGCGCACAACGCAAGTCACCCGGAACCGCGCCATTGCGCGGTTCCGGGTGACTTTGGTTCTGCAGCGGGCGGCCGGTGGCCGCCGCGCCTCAGTAGGCGACGCCGAAGCGGGTGCGGTGGTGCGCTGGCGAGGCGATCTCGTCGACGAAGGCGAGCGCGAAGTCCTCGCCGGAGATGTCCGAGTTGCCGTCGGCGTCGGTCAGCAGGACCTCGTCGGTCGTGCGGTAGGTGCCGCGACGCTCGCCGGGGTTGTAGCCGCCGAAGGCCGCCGCCGGGCTCACGTAGAACCAGTCGACCTCGGTGTCGCTCGCGCGGAGGGCGTCGAGGATCGCGGCGTGGCTCTTCGCCTCGGCCTTGAAGGCGTCCGGGAACTCGGCGGTGTCGAACAGGCGCGGGCCACCCTCGGCGACGAGCAGCGAACCCGCCCCGCCGACGATGCCGAGCCGCGCACCGGCAGCAGCGGCCGCGTCGACGAACGGCTGGAACCGGTCCTTGAGCTCGCTCCCGTCGGCCTGCACCGCGTGGAGGGAGACGACGATGACGTCGGCACCCTTCGTGACCTCGGCCACGAAGTCCGCGTCGAAGGCGTCGCCCTGCGCGAGCGTGAGCCCGCCGGCCGGCTCGAGCTTGGAGGTGTCGCGGGCGACGGCGGTGACGGCGATGCCACGCGAGAGGGCCTCGCGGGTGATGGCGGAGCCGGCGTAGCCGGTCCCACCGAAGACGACGATGCTGGTCATGGAGCTTCCTTTCGTGGAACGTTGACACTCACCGTACAAGCGTTACTCTCTTTGAGTAAGTAGGCACCTCACGGTGCGTAACGGAGGTCGTCATGTCTGCACTCGAGTACAGCCCGTACGCCGCCGAGTGCCCCTCGCGGCAGCTGCTCGACCGCATCGGCGACCGGTGGAGCGTCCTGACGATCGGCACCCTCGCCGACGGTCCGGCACGCTACTCGGCCATCGCCACACGCGTGCAGGGCGTGTCGCAGAAGATGCTCACCCAGACGCTCCGCGCCCTCGAGCGCGACGGACTCGTCACCCGCACGGTCTTCCCCGAGATCCCGCCGCACGTCGAGTACGAACTCACCGACCGTGGCCGGTCGCTCCGTGCGGTGCTGCAGCCGCTCGAGGACTGGGCGACGTCGCACATGGACGAGGTCGCGGTCTCGCGCGAGCAGTACGACGCACGCTGAACGTCGCCCGGAATCCCCACGCGGCCGCCGTGGTTGCCTGGGACATGCGATCAGTCGTCTACACGAAGCCCGGTGGTTCGTCCGTCCTGACCCTCGAGGAACGCCCGCTCCCGGAGCCCGGCCGCGGTGAGGTCCGCGTCCGGGTCGTCGTCTCGGGCGTGAACCCGACCGACTGGAAGGCCCGGGCCGGCGGCACCTACGGCGATGGGCTGCCGTTCCCGGAGATCACGCCGAACCAGGACGGGGCGGGAGTCGTCGACGCCCTCGGCGAAGGCGTCGACGGACTGGCGGTCGGCGACCGGGTCTGGCTGTACATGTCCGCCTCGGGACGCCCGACCGGCACCGCGCAGGAGTACACCGTCGTCCCCGCCGAACGCGCCGTCCCGCTGCCGGAGGGCACGTCCTTCGACGTCGGCGCCTCGCTCGGCGTCCCCGCGATGACGGCGCACCGGGCGCTCACCACGCACGAGTCCGGGCCCGACCGCCTCGCACCGGGTGCGCTCGAGGGCAGGACCGTCCTCGTCGCCGGCGGCGCCGGGGCCGTCGGGCACGCCGCGATCCAGCTCGCCCGCTGGGCCGGTGCGACGGTGATCACGACCATCAGCTCCGACGAGAAGGCCACCCTCGCGACGGCCGCCGGAGCGCACCACACGGTGAACTACCGCACCGAGGATGCCGCGTCCCGCATCCGCGAGATCGCCCAGGACGGCGTGGACATCGTCGTCGAGGTCTCGATCCCGCAGAACGCCGGACTCGTCGCGGACGTCCTGGCGAACCACGGCGTCGTGTCGATCTACGCGAACAACGGCGGCGACGAGGCCACCCTGCCGATCCGCCCGAACATGAGCGTGAACGCGCGCTACCAGTTCCTGCTGCTCTACACGATCGGGGACGACGCCCTGGCCGCCGCGGCCGAGGACGTCACCGCAGCCCTGCGCGACGGCGTGCTGCCGGTCGGCGAGGACGCGGGACTGCCGCTCGTCCGGTTCTCGCTCGAGGACACCGCCGCGGCGCACGACGCGGTCGAGGGCGATGCCGTCGGCAAGGTGCTCATCGACGTGTCCGCCGGGTGACGCGAGCGGTCGCCGCCCGGCCGCGTCAGCGAGCGATTCGGGCGGCGATGCGTGCCTCGACCCGGCGTCGAGCGGCTTCGCGTTCGCGCTCGATGTTCGCCGCGATGACCTCGAGGTCCTCGTAGTCGGCGTCGGTGGTGTCGTCGGTCCAGTTCGGGGTGTACACCCGTGAACGTCCGAAGGGCCTCGGTTCGGGGGTCACGATGGTCATGGGTGGATGGTACGTCGAGCGTCCGACAAATCGTGTGAGCATCACGGGCCTTTCCGATGGTCGCGGTCCCGTTCCGGGGACGAGTAGGTGAGGGAGAACGCCACCGCCATGAACGCCGCGACCACGACGACGTTCTTCGCGTCGAGGTCGGTGAACGCATCGGGCACCGGTGAGTCGACGGTGAGCATGCCGAACGAGTACTCGTTCGACCGGATGACGACGGAGACGTACGAGCGGTAGCGCGGCTCGAAGTCCGGCAGGTCCTCGTCGACGTCGACGTCCGCCGCGCGGTCCCCGACGACCCGGGGGCACCGCCCACGAGCACCCACTCGAGGTTGCGGTCCCCGTACGGTGTCCCCGCGCGGAAGACCCCGGCGGTGTCGCCCGCTCCGCCGTGCCCGATCGGCTCGAGCGCGCGCAGGTCGGCCGACAGCTGGTACACGTTGGCGCGGACGTCGGGGACCTTCGGGAGCAGGTAGAACGCGAGGGCCACGGCGACCCGGTCCGCGAAGGCCGGGAGTTCGCTCCGACGGTCGCGTCGCCGGAGTTCGGTGAAGCGCACGAGCCGGGTGGCGAGCTGGCCGAAGGCGTACCGGACCGCGGTCCCCTGTTCGAGTTCGACGGCCGCGGAGTCGTCCGCCGCAGCGGTCCGCGACGCCTCGGCACGACGGGCCCGCACGATCTGCACCAGCACGGCGGCGACGAGGACGACGAGCCCGAACACGACGAGCCACAGCCGCACCGCCGAGGTCGCCACGAGGTTCGGCAGCTGCAGCGCCGCGGTGGGCGCAGCGGCCACCACGATCGGCCACACCACCGCGCCGACCCGTCCGGCACGCGTCCGACGTCGTTCCTGCTCTCGCCCCATACCCCGACGGTAGGGCGTGCCACCGACGGCGACGGAGTTGTCCACAGGCCTGGACCAGGGGACGCTGTTGTCCTCCGCAACGCCGACTTGCCCCCCGAACAGGGGGCGAGCACGATCACTCCATGAAGCAGCGATTGAAGCTCAAGGCCCTCGCGGTGACCGCGACCACCGCCCTCGCCCTCATCGGCGGTTCCCTCGGCGCGACCGCCGCGAACGCCGCCACGGTCTCGCCCCAGGTCATCGGCGGCGAGCCGGCGCCGAGCACCCCGTGGGAGGTGCAGCTCATCTTCCAGCAGGGCGGCACCGACTCCTACGGCTGCACCGGCGAGCAGCTCAACGCCTCGTGGGTCCTCACCGCACGGCACTGCGTCGACGGCACCACGGCGATGAACGTCTACCACTCGAACAGCACCACGAACCGCGGCACCGCCACCCCGGCCGACCGGCTCTACTCCGCGCCGACCGGCGACATCGCGCTCGTGCACCTCCGCACGGCGAAGTCCCTGTCGTCGTACGCGCAGCTCGACCTCGGCTTCAGCCCGAAGTCGACCGGGACCGGCACCATCCTCGGCTACGGCAACCGCGCGAACAGCGTCCCGACGACCGGCCTCTACCAGGCGAGCGTGAACCTCACCGGCAGCTCGACCGACGCCTACCGCGGGCTCGCCCAGCACGTCACGGGTGTCTCCGGCGCCTCGAACCACGGCGACTCCGGCGGATCGCTGGTCGTGAACGGCAAGGTCGTCGGCGTCTGCTCCACGGGCGACGTCGCGGACCCGGGCGCGAACACGCACGCCGGGTCGAACTACGCCGTCCTCGCCCAGTCCGCCAGCTGGATCCGTTCCACCGCGGGCATCTGACCCAGCGCACCCACGAGACGGACGGGAGGCGCGTGGCGACGCCGCCACGCGCCTCCCGTCCGTCCGCCGGTCGCCACCACGGCGACACCGCCGCCTGGTAAGCATGACCAATGACCGACGTCTCGACGCCCGCGCCCGGAACCAGAGCACTCGTCCTCGGAGGCGGCGGCGTCGCCGGGATCGCCTGGGAACTCGGGGTGCTGACGGCGCTCCAGGACGCCGGGGTCGACCTCGACGCAGCCGACCTGGTCGTCGGCACGAGCGCCGGCAGCGTCGTCGGGACCTTCGTGCGGTACGGCGGCGTGCAGCAGGCGTACGACCAGCAGCACGCCCCCGTGCCCACCACCTACGAGGAGCCGGTCCCGATCGACGGCGAGGACTTCCAGCAGCGGATCGGCGCCGTCCTCGAGGGTGCGACCTCCGACCAGGACGCCCGCGCCCGGCTGGGCCACCTCGCCCAGCAGACCACCACGGGGCAGACCGACGACGAACGCGTCGCGACGTTCACCGAGACGCTGCCCGCGACCGAGTGGCCCGCGAAGCCGCTGGCGCTCACCACGATCGACGCGACCGACGGCACGTTCCGCGTCCTCACGGCAGCCGACGGGGTACCGCTGGCCCGGGCCGTCGCCGCGAGCTGTTCGGTGCCGCTCGTCTGGTCACCGGTCGGCATCGAGGGCCGGCCGTACATCGACGGCGGGCTCCGCTCCGCGACGAACGCGGACGTCGCCGCCGGGTACGAACGGGTCCTCGTGGTCGCCTGCGGTGCCGAGGGGCCGTCGCCGCTCGGCCCCTGGCTCGACGTGGCGGTGGAGGGGCTCCGCGCCGCGGGCAGCTCGGTGGAGGTCGTCGTCGCCGACAGCACCGCGCAGCAGGCGTTCGGCGCGAACTCGCTGTCCCTGAGCACGCAGGCACCGTCGGCCGACGCGGGTCGCGCCCAGGGCGGTGCCGTCGCGGAGGGGATCGCGGCGTTCTGGGCGTGAGTTGTCCACAGGCTGCGTCCTGACCGTCGACGTCGGGGACGGCGCCGATAGCGTGGGTGCATGACGACGCCGTTCTCGGACCTCGACCAGTACACCGCTCTCCCCCGCGTGGACGGGATCGCGGTGAGCCCCGACGGGGTCCGCGTGGCCCTGACCGTCAGCGTGCTCGACAACGAGGGCACCGGGTACCGGCGCTCGATCTGGGCGGTGCCGGGGCCGTCGGGCGACGTGTCGGCAGCGCCCGTCCGCCTGACCCGCTCGACGAAGGGCGAGGGCGGCGTGTCGTTCACCCGCTCCGGGGACCTGCTCTTCGTCTCGGGGCGTCCGGACGGCGAGGGCGAGGCGGACAGCGACGCCGCGCAGCTCTGGGTCCTCCCCGCCGCCGGGGGCGAGGCACGGCCGGTCACCAAGCTCGCCGGCGGCGTGGGTGGGGTGCTCGGGTCGGCCTCGGCTGCCGACACCGTCGCGGTCACGGCCGGGCTGCTGCCCGGGGCCGGGACCGACCGCACGGGAGTGATCGCCGCCGACGCCGAGCTCCGCGGGCGCCGGAACGACCGGAAGGTGCAGGCGATCCTGCACGAGACGTACCCGGTGCGGTACTGGGACCACGACCTGGGCCCCGACGAGACCCACGTGCTGACGCTCGACCTCGCCACGCTGCAGGAGACGGTGCTGCAGGAGACGGCGCTGCACGGGACGCCGACGGGGCGGGGCGCGTCCGACGCTCCCGCGTACCCGGCGCACCTCCCCCCGCTCACCGACCTCACGCCGGCACCCGCGCGGTCCCTCGAACACGTCGCTGGGGTGGTCGCGCCCGACGGCTCGGTGGTCGTCGCGACGGTCGCCGTGCAGGAGGCGCGTGGGTCGCGGTCGACGATCGTCGCCTTCGACGTCGCGACCGGCCAGGCCACGGTGCTGTGCAGCGAGGACGCCGTCGACCACGAGGCGCCGACCCTGAGCCACGACGGGCGGACGCTGGCGTGGGTGCGGACGCCGCGCTTCACGCCGGCGGGTGCGACGCAGCAGGAGATCTGGGTCGCCGACCTCGACGGCACCACGCTGGCGGGGGCCCGGCGCGTCGCCACGGAGTGGGACCGCTGGCCGAACGAGCTGGTCTTCGCGCACGGCGACGGTGCGCTCCTGGTGACGGCGGACCAGGACGGTCGCGCGGCGGTCTTCAGCATCCCCGTCGACGGTGGCGCCGTCGAGCAGCTGACGCACGACGACTGGGCGTACTCGAGCCTGCGCGTGGCGGCGGGGACGGGCGCGGTCGTCGCGCTCCGTGCCTCCTGGGCGGCTCCGATGCACCCCGTGCAGATCGCGACCGACGGGACGGTGACGCCGCTCGCGACGCCCGCCGCGCTCCCGGACGTCCCCGGCCGACTCGAGGAGGTGGAGACCACGGCAGCCGACGGCTCCCGTGTGCGCGGCTGGCTCGTCCTGCCGGACGGGGACGGCCCGCACCCGCTGCTGCTCTGGATCCACGGTGGCCCGCTGAACTCGTGGAACCAGTGGTCGTGGCGCTGGAACCCGCAGCTCGCCGCGGCCCGGGGGTACGCCGTGCTGCTGCCGGACCCCGCGCTCTCCACGGGGTACGGCCTCGACTTCATCAACCGCGGGTGGAACGCCTGGGGACAGGCGCCCTACACGGACCTGATGACGATCACCGACGCGGTCGTGGCGCGGGACGACATCGACGAGGACCGCACGGCGGCCCTCGGTGGCTCGTTCGGCGGCTACATGGCGAACTGGGTCGCCGGGCACACCGACCGGTTCCGGGCGATCGTCACGCACGCCAGCCTCTGGGCGCTCGACCAGTTCAACGGCACGACGGACATGTCGCAGTACTGGCAGTCGATCTTCGACGAGCAGGGGCTGCACGACAACGACCCGCACCGGTTCGTCGCCGACATCGCATCACCGATGCTCGTCATCCACGGCGACAAGGACTACCGGGTGCCGATCGGTGAGGGGCTGCGGCTCTGGTCCGAGCTCGCCGAGCACCACGCGGGGTCCGACGGCACGATGCCGCACCGGTTCCTGTACTTCCCGGACGAGAACCACTGGATCCTCAAGCCGCAGCACGCGGTGGTCTGGTACGAGACGGTGTTCGCGTTCCTCGAACAGCACGTGCGCGGGGGCGAGTGGGAGCGGCCGGAGTTGCTCGGGTAGGGCGCTGGCCGAGCGGAGCGGCTCGTGCGGCTCGTTCGGCTCGTTCGGCCCCGGAGCTCGTGCGCCCCGGGGCTCGTGCGACCCCGCACGCGTGGATCGACCCCGCACGCGTCGATCGACTCGCGCAACGTCGCAACATGCACACGCACCGCATGCGTGCGCACCAGCCGACTCCGCACGCGTCGATCGACTCGCGCAACGTCGGAACATGCACGCGCACCGGCCACCGCACACGAGCCGCGCCCGTACGCGCCGACCCGCGCCCGAGCCGGCGCGGACTCACACGAACGCGGCCTGCCCCGTGATCGCCCGACCGACGATGAGGGTGTTCACCTCGCGCGTGCCCTCGTACGAGTAGATCGCCTCGGCGTCGGCGAAGAACCGGGCGACACCCTTGTCGAGCACGATGCCGTTGCCGCCCTGCACCTCGCGGCACCACGCCACGGTCTCGCGCATCTTCGCGGTCGCGAACGCCTTCGCCATCGCCGAGTGCTCGTCCCCGCCGGTGCCCGCGTCCTGCATCGCCGACGCCTGCGTGCACAGCGCGATCGACGCCGTGATGTTCGCGAGCGACTGCACGAGGCGGTCCTGCACCATCTGGTGCGCCGCGATCGGCTTGCCGAACTGGATGCGGGTGCGGGCGTAGTCGAGTGCGGCCTCGTAGGCGCCGACCGCGATGCCGATCGCCTGCCAGGCGACCTCGGTGCGGGTGAGGCGGAGCACCTCGGCGGTGGCCCGGAACGAGTCCGCCCGCTGGAGTCGCCGCGACTCGGGCACCCGGACCCCGGTCATCACGATGTCGGCGTTCTGCACGCCGCGCAGGGCGATCTTGTCCTCGATCTTCGTCGCGCTGAACCCGGGGGTGTCCGTGGTGACGAGGAAGCCCTTGACCTGGTCGTCGGCGACGTCCTTCGCCCAGATGACCACGACGTCGGCGAAGGTGGCGTTGCCGATCCAGCGCTTCTCACCGTCGAGGACCCAGGTGTCGCCCTCGCGTCGGGCGGTCGTCCGGAGCCCACGGGCGGAGTCGCTGCCGGAGAGCGGCTCGGTCAGCCCGAACGCGCCGATCAGCTCCCCCGACGCCATCCTGGGCAGCCACTCCTGCTGCTGCTCGTCGCTGCCGGCGACCGCGATCGAGTTCATCGCGAGGCCCGACTGCACACCGATGAACGTCGCGACGCTGGCGTCCACGCGCCCGAGCTCGAGTGCGGCCCACCCGCGGTACACGGCGGAGTTCTCGAAGTGCCGGACGAGCGGGACGCCGGCGCCGTACATGCCGAGCTCGGACAGCGGCTTGACGACCTGCATCGGGAACTCGGCCCGCGCCCAGTAGTCGTCCGCGATCGGGCGCACCTCGGACTCGAGGTACGCGCGGAGCCGTCCGAGTGACTCGCGCTCCTGGTCGGTCAACCCCTCCTGGAACCGGTAGAAGTCGGACTCGAGGATCGCGGGGGTGGCCGTCGTCAGTGACATACACTGATCGTGCATCATTCTGGGAAACGTTGCAAGGAAGGATCGCGTGTACACATCGGATTCTGCGCTGCGCGCCTTCCGGGAGGCACGCCACACCTTCATCGCCGGGTCCCGGATCGACATGGGCGCCTTGGCAACCTCGCTCGGCGTGGACCGCACGTCGCTGTTCCGGTGGGTGGGCAACCGTGACCGGCTGCTGTCCGAGATCCTCTGGTCGCTGGCTGTCCCAACGTTCGACGCGGCTGCCGCCGCGGCCGCCCCGACCGGTGCCGCGCGCATCGTCGACGTGCTCGACCGCTTCACGGCGGACCTGATCGAAGCGCCCTACTTCCGGGCCTTCCTCACCCGCGAGCCGGCTCGGGCGCTCCGATTGCTGACCACCACCGAGAGCGACGTGCAGAGCCGCTTCGTCGACCGGGTCACCGCGCTCGTCGACGCCGAACGGGCGACCGGGGCGTTCGACCCGTCGCCGCTCTCGGCCGAGGAGCTGGCCCGGCTGCTCGTCCGCATCTCGGAGTCGTTCACCTACGCCGACCTCATCTCCGGGGAGACACCGGACCCCGAGCGTGCACGTGCCACGTTCGAGTACGTGCTCCGCCCCACGACCGCACCCCTTCTACCGACAGGAGTCCGATGACCATCGACGAGTACCCGTTCGTCCGCCGCTACCCCACGCGGTGGAACGACAACGACATGTTCGGGCACGTGAACAACACGATCTACTACAGCGCGATGGACAACGCGGCCACGTACTGGTTCCGCGAGGAAGCCGGGCTCGACCCGTTCTCGTCGGAGTGGATCGCGGTGCTCGTGTCGTCGAGCTGCCGGTTCGTCGAGTCCGCCGTCTGGCCCGACGTCATCGAGGTCGGGATGCGCTCGAAGCACCTCGGGAACACGAGCCTGTCGTGGGAGTTCGGCCTGTTCCGGCAGTCCGACGGCGCGCTCCTGGCGACGGGCGAGTTCGCGCACGTCGTCATCGACCGCGAGGGTGCCCGCCGACCGATGGCGCTGCCGCAGTCCCTCCGCGACCTCGTCACCGCGACGATGCAGGCACCCGCCGCCGTCCCCGCTGACTGACGACGCGCGCGGGGCGCACCGCCCCGCAACCGGCGCCGGGCGCGGGGCTCAGCCCTTGAGCGCAGCGAGCTCGAGGTTGATGTCGTCGGGGTCCTGCACGGACAGGATCACCATGCCGGCGTCCCCGAGGTCGGTGACCTCGCCGTGCTCGACCCCGGCCGCGTCGAGTCGGGCGGCCGCCTGGTGCAGCTCGTCGACCGAGCCGACGACGAAGCTCACGTGGTCGAGCCCGACGGTGTCCGGGTCGAACCGCTGTCCCTTCGGCGCGACCGGCCGCAGCCCGAACACCTGGTCGCCGAGCCGGAACACGCTGCCGCCGTAGAAGCGCTCGCGGTCCTCGAGCACGCCGGGCTCGTCGACCTGGTCGCTGAAGTCGATGGCCGGATCGGTCCCGAGCAGCTGCTGGTAGAAGGCCTTGCTGCGGTGGATGTCGGTCACCGTCACGCGGACGTGGGCCAGGGCGGTGGGCTGTGCGAACGGTTCGGTCACGGGTGGTGCTCCTCGGTCGAGTGCCGGCAGGGTCCGGCACCCGTTCGACGCAACGCCCCACACCTGACCGGCGCCCGAGGCCGTGCGGCGACCGGACAGCGACCGGTACCGAACCACGGAACCGACGTCGAACCGGCCGCGGGGCGTGGTTCGACGTCGGTTCCGTGGTTCAACCGGCGAAGGCGCGGCCGAGCCCGCCGCCCGCCGCCGCTAGATCAGCGCGTCGGTCAGGTGGTTGGGCGTGCCGAACCGGTGCGCCGTGATCGACACCGCCTGCTCGCGGAGGAACGGCAGCACCTCGAGCCGTCCGGCCTCGGTCACGGGCTCCCCGTACACCGCGACGTCCGGGCGACCTCCGACGGCCGTGTACAGCGCCGAGACGTCCCCGCCGATGAGCCGCACCCGGGTCGACGGCCCGGTCGCGACCGCCGAGGCGAACGCATCGTCCGACTGCGACTGCGTGAGCGATCGGACGTTCGGCAGTGCCCGCACGGCCGACGCGACCCCGGACGGCAGCGTCGACACCGTCGAGACGTCGATCGTGGTCCCCGCGCGGACCGCCGCAGCGACGACCCGGACGAGGTCGGCGACGGCGTCCTCAGCAGCCGAAGCAGCCGAGCCAGGTGACGCCAGCCGCACGTGCACGGCCGGGTAGGGCAGGTACCGCGCGAGATTCCGCTCGGCGGTCAGCGCCGACACGTCGGTGGCGGTGCCGAACAGGGACTCCCACGCGCGCTGATCCGACGCGACGGCACGGTCGAGCGACGGCGAGGCCACCCCGGCGGCACGCACGAACGCCGACACCGGCTGCGACACCGTGACCCCGGCGGACGCCGAACCACCAGCAGAGGCCGGCGCAGGAGTCCACGACCCGAGTCCGAGCAGGTAGTTCAGCCCACCGGCCTTCGTCCCCGCGCCGACCGCCGACTTCTTCCAGCCGCCGAAGGGCTGACGCCGGACGATGGCGCCCGTGATGCCGCGGTTGACGTAGAGGTTGCCCGCCTCGATGCGGTCGAGCCACGTGCCGATCTCGGCGGGGTCGAGCGAGTGCAGGCCCGAGGTCAGGCCGTAGTCGACCTCGTTGACGATGTCGATCGCCTCGTCGAGGGTCTTCGCCGTCATCACGCCGAGGATCGGACCGAAGTACTCGGTGCGGTGGAAGGCCGAGCCACGGCGGACGCCCTGCCGGACACCGGGGCTCCAGAGCTTGCCCGAGTCGTCGAGCTTCGTCGGCTGGACCGCCCACGTCTCCCCCGCGCCGAGCGTCGTCAGCCCGTCGAGGAGCTTGCCGGCAGCGGGCTCGATCACCGGGCCCATCTGCGTGGTGGGGTCGGTCGGGTAGCCGACGGTGAGGGACGACACGGCGTCGATGAGCTGCGAGCGGAAGCGCCGCGAGGAGGCGACGGAACCGACGAGCACGACCAGCGACGCCGCCGAGCACTTCTGCCCGGCGTGACCGAAGGCGGAGGCGACGACGTCCTTCACGGCGAGGTCGAGGTCGGCCGAGGGCGTCACGATGATGGCGTTCTTGCCGGACGTCTCGGCGAGGAGCGGGAGGTCGGGCCGGAACGAGCGGAAGAGCTCGGCGGTCTCGTACGCCCCGGTGAGGATCACCCGGTCGACGAGGGGCGACGCGACGAGCTGCTGCCCGAGGTCGCGCTCCGACACCTGCAGGAAGGCGAGCACGTCGGCCGGCGCCCCCATGGCGTCGAACGCCGTCGACATGATCGAGGCGAGGACGGCACCGCAGCGCTCGGCGGGCGGTGCCGGCTTGAGCACCACGGCGGACCCGGCGGCGAGCGCGGCGAGGGTCGACCCGGCGGGGATCGCGACGGGGAAGTTCCACGGCGGTGCGACGAGGGTCAGGGCGGCGGGCGTGAACGACGCGCCGTCGACGTCGTCGAGCGACTCGGCGAGCGAGCCGTAGAAGTGCGCGAAGTCGATCGCCTCGGACACCTCGGGGTCGGCCTGGTCGATGGTCTTGCCGGTCTCGGCGGCCATGACCTCGACGAGGGCCGCGCGGTTCGCCTCGAGTGCGTCGCCGACGGCGTGCAGCACGGCGCCGCGGGCCGCTCCCGACCACGTGCCCCACTCGGCACCGGCGGCGCGGACGCGACCGAGGGCGGACTCGAGCGATGCGGCGGAGTCGACCCGCGCCTCCTGGACGGCCGCGATGCCCAGCGTGGACGACGCGACCCGCGACGTGATCGCGGCACCCCACGCACGGAACGCCGCGACGGAGGGGTCGGTGTCCGGGGTGTTCTCGAAGTGTCCGACGCCGGGGCGCTGCACGGCCGCGTAGCGGTCGGCGACCCGGTGCGGCTCCGGCGCGAGGAGCCCCTCGGGGGTCGCGAGCGGCTCGAGCGAGGCGCGGAACCGCCCTTCCTCGCGGGCGAACAGCTCCGGCGAGGAGACGAGCGAGAAGACGGCGGACATGAAGTTCTCCTGCGACGCGCCCTCCTCCAGTCGGCGGATCAGGTACGCGATGGCGACGTCGAACTCCCCCGGGTGCACGACGGGCGTGTAGAGCAGGAGCGATCCGACGGTCTTCCGCACCGCTGCGGCCTGGCCCTGCGCCATGCCGAGCAGCATCTCGAACTCGATGCCGTCGCGCACCCCGCGCGAGCCGGCGAGCAGCCAGGCGTGGGCGACGTCGAACAGGTTGTGGCCGGCGACGCCGACGCGGACGTTCGCGACCCGGGCCGGGGTGAGCGCCCAGTCGAGCACGCGCTTGTAGTTGGTGTCGGAGTCCTGCTTGGTGTGCCAGGTGGCGAGCGGCCAGCCGTGCACGGAGGCCTCGACCTGCTCCATCGGCAGGTTGGCGCCCTTCACGAGCCGGACCTTGATCGCGGCTCCCCCGCGGGCACGGCGGGCGGCGGACCACTCCTGCAGGTGCTCCATCGCGGCGAGCGCGTCGGGCAGGTACGCCTGGAGCACGATGCCGGCCTCGAGGTCGAGGAACTCCGGCTCGTCGAGGAGCTTCGTGAAGACCGCGATGGTGAGGTCGAGGTCCTTGTACTCCTCCATGTCGAGGTTGATGAACTTCTGCGGCGAGGCCGCGGCGGCGCGCTGGAACAGCGGGCGGAGCTTCTCGATGATGTCGGCCACGGCGTGGTCGAACGCCCACGGGGAGTGCGGGTGCACGGTCGAGGAGACCTTGATCGACACGTAGTCGACGTCGTCGCGGGCGAGGAGCCTGTGGGTGCCCTCGAGCCGGCGCGAGGCCTCGCCCTCGCCGAGGACGGCCTCGCCGAGGAGGTTGACGTTCAGGCGGACCCCGTCGCCCTTGATCTTCGCGATGGCCGGGCCGAGTTTGGCGTCGGTCGCGTCGACGATGAGGTGCCCGACCATGTTGCGGAGCACGCGGCGCGCGATCGGCACGACGACGCCGGGCAGCGCCGGGGCCAGGCCGCCGCCGAGCCGGACGAGGCCACGGAGCGCGGCGGGCAGGAAGCCGGGGGCGTTCGGCGCGATCTGCCGGAGCCGACGGGCGGCGACGCCGAGGTCCTCCGGCCGGACGACGCCGTCGACGAACCCGACCGCGAAGTCGAGACCGGCGGGGTCGGCGAGGACGCCGGCGAGCTGTTTCGCCGACCCGTCGACGGGGAACGTCTCGGCTTCGGCGAGCCACTGTCGCACGAGCGCGACGGACTGGTCCGCGAGGGCGTCGTGGTCGGTGGCGGGGTGCTCGTGCAGGGTCGTCATGGGATCAGTGTGGAGCGCCGCATGCTTCAGCGGAAGCAACGGTTCGTGACGGATACCCGTAAGCTGCGCTACCGTACCGGCATGCTCGACGTCCGCCGTCTCGTCCTCCTCCGCGAGCTCTCGATCCGCGGCACGATCGCCGCCGTCGCCGAGGCCGTGAACTTCACCCCGTCGGCCGTCTCGCAGCAGCTCAGCGCCCTCGAACGGGAGGCCGGCGTCCCCCTCCTCCGGAAGGCCGGACGGCGTCTGCGGCTCACCCCGCAGGCCGAGGTCCTCGTGCAGGCGGCCGGGCACGTGCTCGACGTGCTCGAGCTCGCGCAGTCGCAGGTCGAGCAGACGATGCCGACGGTGCAGGGCCGGATCCGGGTCGCGGTGTTCCAGTCGGCGGCGCTCGCCCTCATGCCGAACGCCCTGCACGCCATGGCGACCGAGCACCCCGACGTCCGCATCGAGATGGTGCAACGGGAGCCGGAGACCGCGCTGCACGAGACCTGGGCCCGGGACTTCGACATGGTCATCGCGGAGCAGTACCCCGCGCACGCCGCACCGCACCTGCCGGGACTGGACCGGTCGGACCTCACCACCGACGCCGTCCGGCTCGCGCTGCCCCCGGTCGACACCGCCCTCGCGCCGGTGTCCTCGATCGAGGACGCGGGCGCGCTGCCGTGGGTGATGGAGCCCCGGGGGACGGCGTCGCGGCACTTCGCCGAGCAGGTCTGTCGCCGCTGGGGCTTCGAGCCGGACGTGCGGTACGAGACCGCGGACCTGCAGACGCAGATCCGGCTGGTCGAGTCCGGGAACGCCGTGAGCCTGATGCCGGACCTCATGTGGACCGGCCGCACCACCACGTGCCGGCTCGTGGAGCTGCCCGAGCACCCCCGTCGGACGATCTTCACCGTGGTCCGTTCCGCGGGGTCGGCAGCCCCAGCGGTGCGTGCCCTCCGCGGGGCACTGGAACGTGCGGCGTCGGCCGTCGGAGACGTGCTCCCGGTTCCGTGACCGTTCCGTGACCGAACTGCTGTCAGGACACCGTCACGCGGGACATCTCCTGGGTGAGGGCACATCGGGTGCCGTCCACATCGAGGGGGATCCCATGAAGCAGTCCTGCAGGTACACGCTCCGCCGGAACGCGGCGATCGGCGCGGCGGTCGCGATCGTCACCGCGTCGTCGGCGTTCGGCATCGGCGCCGGTGCGGCCTCCGCGGACACCGGGTCGGAGACACCGCAGGCGGCGTCCGCGTCCGCGTCCGCTCCGGCGACGACGACCGCCTCCGACGCGGGTGCGGCGGACGACACGGAGGGGACGGGAGGCGCGGCTCCGGACCAGGGATCGGCTCCCGCCGACGAGTCGGTCGACACCACCGCGCCCGCCGCGGACCCGGCGCCGGCTCCCGACGGCGACGCCGCCGCCCCGGCACCGGCCGAGCCGGCGGCAGCACCGGGCACGGCCACGGACACCGCCGCCGCGCAGCCCGAGGCCGCACAGCCGGAGGGTGCGCAGCCCGACGTCGCGGCACCCGAGGCCGCCACGCCGGTCACCTGGGCAGACCCGTCCTCCGCGGACGCACCGATCGCCCTCACCGCCACGGCCGGGCAGCCCTTCTCGCACACCTTCACGGCGCAGGGCGGCGACGGCCCGCTCGAGTACCTGTTCAACCCGGTCGGCTTCGACCCGTCGAACGACGCGAACGGGTGGACGTGGAACGAGCACACCGGCGTGTTGAGCGCCACGCCGCGGAGCACGATCGACGGGCCGGTCCGGTTCGAGGTCACCGCGACCGACCAGCACCAGACCGCCGTGCAGTACGTCGAGGTCACCCTCGAGCCCGGGGCTCCCGTCGGCGTCACGTTCGGCGTGACCGGCCCGGGGTCGGGCGCGAGCTGGCAGGTCGACGCCGACGGCACGGTGCGGCAGTACACGGCGGGCGGCGGCCAGTCCGTCGTCTCCGCGATCCCCGCCACGGTCGGCTCCTCGCTGACCCTCGCCGGACTCGCCGTCGACGCCCTCGGCAACCGGACCACGCCGGGCGAGGACTACCCGCGCTCGACCGTCACGAGCACGGTCGCCTCGGACACGGTCGCGTGGGACGACCAGTGGGCCGCGAACACCGTCTCGTTCTCGACGGCGGGCACCCGGACCCTGACCGTGACCGAGGGCGGCGTCTCGACCTCCGTGACGATCTCGGTCGCCGAGGCACCGGCGCCGGTCGCGGCCATCGTCATCGGCGTGCTCCCCGACGCCGGGTCGGCGAACACCGGGCTGTCCTGGGGTGTCGACGGGGACGTGATCACCCAGTTCTCGGACACGGCCGACGCGAAGCGGATCGACGCGATCCCGGTGGCGCAGGGTGAGCGGGTGCAGATCCGCGCGCTCGCCGTCGACGCGGACGGGCAGCCCGTGGGCGAGCACACCGACCTGAGCATCACGAGCGACGTCGCCAGCGACCGGATCGCGTACGACCCCGCGGAAGCGGCCACGTGGGTGACCTTCGAGCACGCCTCGCCGCACACCATCACGGTGTCGGAGGGCGGGGTCACGAGCACCATCCGCTTCGAGGTGCAGCCCGCCGCGGCCACGGTGGTGTCGACCACGCACACGCCGACAGCATCGGGCACGGCGTCGGGCACCCTCGCGTACACCGGTGCCGACGAGTCCGGCCCCCTCGCGTGGGCGCTCGGCCTCCTCGCGTCGGGCGCCGGTCTGCTCGTCTGGCGCCTGCGTCGCCGACTCCGCTGACGCACGACCGGGCGACCGACCGACGGACGGGAGGCGCGGGGCACGACCGCCCCGCGCCTCCCGTACGCCTTCTTGGTCAGTCTGTGAAAAACCCCAGGTGAGAGCGCATTGTTCCGTGATGGAACCGTGACGTGCGACACGTTCCGGAGCGTCCCTCAGGACCGTATCGTCAGCTGCGACGGGCACGCGAGCACCGCGTCCCCGCGATCTGACTCCCAGGGGGGAATCATGCACCAGTCCACCAAGCCGCCCGTCCGCCGTGCGGCGGCGATCGGGGCCGTCGTGGCCGCGACGGCCATCGGTTCGGTCATCGGCATCGGGACGTCCGCCACCGCGGCGGAACCGACCACGCCGACGACCGCGACGGCCTCCGCCACGACGACGCCGAGCCCGACCGCCACGACCTCGCCGAGTCCGACGGCCAGCGCGAGCCCGAAGGCCGGTGCGAGCGCCGGGTCGTCGACCGCGGCGTCGACAGCCGTCACCCCGGCAGCGACGCCGAACGACGGCAGCGACCTCGCGTTCACCGAGCCGTCGACCCAGGCGAAGCCCCTCGCCCTCACCGCCACGGTCGGCACACCCTTCAGCCACACGTTCACGACCACGGGCGGCGACGGGACGGTGGCCTACGCCATCCAGGACGCCCCGAGCTCGGGCGACTACACGGTGAACATCGAGACCGGGGTGCTGAGCGGCACACCGACGACGGCCGGCACGTTCGACTTCGAGGTCGTCGCCCAGAGCGGGACGACCCAGATCACCGAGTACGTCCGCTTGACCGTCTCGCCCTCGCCGGTCGTCTTCACCGAGCCGTCGACCGCGGCGAAGCCCCTCGCGCTCACGGCCACGGCCGGCACCCCGTTCACGCACACCTTCCGCACGACGGGCGGCACGGGCTCCCTCGCGTACGCGATCCAGGACTCGCCGTCGAAGGACCTCAGCGTGAACGTCGAGACCGGCGTCCTCACGAGCACCGTCACCACGGCCGGCACGTACGACTTCGAGGTCGTCGCCCTCCGCGGCACGGCGACCGCGACGGAGTACGTGCGGCTCACCGTCCGTCCGGCCGCCCCGGTCGGCGTCCTGGCGATCGTCTCCGCCGGCACGCCGGGCACGACCGCCTGGTCGGTCGCTCCGGGCGGGGTCATCACGGCGTTCGACGGCGAGGGCCACTCCCTCGGGACGGTGGCGTCGATCCCGGCACGGCAGGGCAGCACGCTCTGGGTGTCCGGCCTCGCCGTGGACCGCTTCGGCAACGCGACCGCGCCCGGCTCCGTGAGCGGCGGACCGCACGCGACCGTGACGAGCTCGGTGGCGTCCGACCGGATCGTCTGGGTGCAGACGGGCTACGCCTCGCGGGTGACGTTCCCGCACGCCTCGGACCACCGGCTCACGATCAGCGAGGACGGCGTGTCGACCTCCTTCGTCGTCGCCGTCCAGCCGGTCGCCACCGCTGCCGTCGCGACCACGACGACCGGCACCGGCGGGACGCTCGCCTACACCGGGGCCGACGAGACGACGCCGCTCGCGTGGGCGTTCGGGCTGCTCGCGGCCGGCGCGGGTCTGCTGGTGCACCGGCTGCGTCGCCGTCGCCTGTGACCGCGACCCGGTAGCGCACGGGAGGCTCCCCACCGGCACGGCCCGGTCGGGAGCCTCCCGTCCGTCCGGCGGTCGGTGCGGAGACCCCCAAGCCGGGTCACATTTCGGCCTCGGTACCCCTGTCGTTCGCTGCCACCCCCTACGATCCGATCACGGCCGAGAACTCTCGGCAGATTCTTACGATCCGGCACCCGACCGGACCTGGACACCAGGGGGAAGACGTGCGCCGCAGCACATCCGCCGCCCGACGCGCCTGCGCAGTCGGCACCACCATCGCACTCGTCGGTCTCACGACCGGCCTCGGCATCATGACGGCGACCTCCGCGTCCGCCGTCGAGCCGGACCAGACGACGACCACGCAGGTCGACTCGTCGGCCGGCACCGACACGACCGGCACCGGCTCGACCGGCACCGGCTCGACCGGCACCGACTCCGGTACGACCGGGTCCGACACGACCGGTACCGGGTCCACCGGCACCGGGTCCACCGGCACCGGGTCCACCGGCACCGGT
>Ga0153992_100124_pt1 | contig 19180 bp, 28 predicted proteins | sample TSNC076MetaG_FD_104683 | JGI IMG/M metagenome (GOLD analysis project Ga0153992, IMG submission 104683) | Attine ant fungus gardens microbial communities from North Carolina, USA - TSNC076 MetaG | ecosystem: Host-associated > Fungi > Mycelium > Unclassified | place: USA: North Carolina, Lumber... | reverse complement strand
TTTTTTTTACAAAACGAAGGACGACGACTAAATGTGATGAGGAACTATAGAAAACGATCAACCCTAGAAGCTATCCGAGTCATCATCAAATACTGACAGCAGTTTGACGGAAATAATAGGCAAAATAATAGAAAATGAGTTATACATCAACGTAATGCGCCAGGACATGAAAGAGCGAGGCAGATAGGAGGAACATTCGATTGATCGAAGAAAAATAGAAATGTAAGAGAATAGATGTATATATTCATACCACAAGTTGTTGGGTAGTTGTAGTAGCACAAAGATAGATCACTTGAGCATCAAAATAAATTGGGGATCAATGAACTATCAAGCCTGATTAGACGTGAACCAAGCATGCATATAGCGAACAACTCACACAGCACCCATACCGACTGCAAAAGCAGCGATGCCCCAAGCAAACGATCGTGTACGAGGTTCCAACTGAAACCGAACCCGCCGATTCGTTGAAATCTTGCGTTCACCAATTTCCGGTTCCTGGAATTCCAATCGATATTCAGGCTCTTGATCGTCTCTGACTCTCTTCTTCAACAGTGGGGCTGACGTCGATACTTCCTCATCGACATCATCCTCCAACTTTCTATTTTCTACCGTTTGGTCTTCTCTCTCATTCTCTATTGCTGCCCGCTTATCTTTCAGATCAGAAATCAACTTCTTTTGCTCGATTACATCTTGATCGTGTAACTCTTGCGCCGCTAATTTTTCTACATGATTGCTGTCTTCATCCGGTCCAGCTTTGTCAGGGACCGGGGTCATTTGCCCCATCCATTTCGTTGGCACTCGTACCGGCGTGTTGATAGACTTCAGCGCGGGACTCGCTGCATGATTCGACCGCCATAGAGGTGTCTTTGGAGGCGAGTTCTCTTTCCGACGTTTGGAAGGATTGGGCTGAGAACCAGGGGGTGAGGAGGGGGGAAGTGGCTCTGAAGCGACACGGTTGGTGGCTCCGTGCATGGAGGCAACAGATGAGATGGGAGGGAAAGTTGAAGACACTGCGTTGGCTCCAGTGGAGGTAGTCGGTGCTTGCTGGACTATACTAGGGATGACAGAAACTGTTGTAGTGTTCTTCTGTACCTCGTCTTTGGATGAAACAACTATATTTCGAGCCGATCTCCTGTAATTGGCATTTGGATCAGGTTGCGTATTCACAACAATTTGGATCAACGGTCCTATCGCGTATTGATCCCCTAGTTCAACCGCAAGTGCTGTCCCAACCCAAGTTCCTGCTAAGCGGATAATATGACTCTCCTTGGTCGAGCCATTGTTTCCTGATAGATCATGGTTCTCTTTGACCCACAACAGCTCAGCTCTCTCGTCTTCTTCACTTGCAAGAGGGTATGCGGCTCGAAACATAGTTGTCAGACTGACGGCTCCAGTGTCGAACCGACGTAGGATAAACGCGTGACCATTGTTCTTATGAGATGTTTGAATTAATAGTAATGAAATAAGTTGAAATTAGCATACTGTTGGAGTTTCAACTTTCAAACGAGAGATCTACAGATCATTTTTTAAGTCTAAGAAGAAGGTAATTCATAGAAACACGTACCAAGATCTCTTTTCCCTGGCAATTAAGCAATTGATACTTGACCTGAGGCTGTGGGTGCGACTCGACTAGAATTACGTCGGCTTCTGCAGCAACAAAAATGATAGGAGCGTACAAAATTTCTTTATGTTTGGATTTGCATATTTTACTGGTAGCTGCGGTCTGGACATCGTAACCTATTGTGCGTGCCAACGATGAGGATCACAGTTGGGAAGGGAGGATTTGTTCCCTTCCATCCCAAATTTCCCACGAGCAATTTAAACAACTCGTGATCTGATACAAAAAAACCTCCAGCCCCTTCAATAGATGGGGTAGCCTGGGTAGAAATAGGGAGACCGAGGGAAGTGGAGAGAGGCATGGCAGTATTTTAACCCATTGCCAGCTATTTTGCCAGCCACTGGCCTTATCAAACACTCCGCAAGAGTCCAGATTCAATCCTCGATGAGTAACTGTAGGTCCACTCCAAGACTGTAAGTCTTGCTTGTGAGACTGCCAAGACGAAATGAGGTAGGGCAAGACGGCAGCTCAAATTGAGAGATTGGCAGACCATACAAAACTGAGAAAATAGAGATGAGAAAACAATTCAGAGCTGTGGAATTTGTTTCCAGAGCTGCTGAATCGTTTTTCCTCATCATAAAAAGTCTCATGCACAAGTTGTTTTTTTGGCGATGTTCAAGTAGATCTCATTTAAATCATCCTTTCTACTCTTCTTCTACTTCCTCTCTTAACAATTCTGTCTCAAAGTACAACTTCAAACGTCCCAAACAGATGACACCACCAACTTCACCCCTGCTCTTTGTACTCGATCATTTCTACCGTTACCTACATCAGGACCAACTGGCCACGTTGGAAGCTGATATGAATGCCTTGTTTCTCAATTGCCATGTCGAGTGTGCGACAAGATACGCTCGGGGCATCAGCACTAACATTTAATCTACAACGTGGTGGAATATCGAGTGCTACACTCAAAAGTTAGGATTCATGTCTTGATGATCAAGTGTTTTTTTCACTTTCTTGTCCTTAGATAGAGAAAGCTGAGACGAGACTCGTTGCGCGTTTGCAACCAGTTTTCGCCTTCCCTTTTGTTCTATCTTAACTCAAGACAGCGATGAAGTCAAGGCATTCTTGAGTACCTCATCGAACCCGGCTTCGTCACCAACATGGATGGAGTCAGCTGCTATACGATGTGGCGGATTCGCTATCTGATTCCAGAGTGCATTTGCGGAATCAATAATCGCCTCTCCCCCTTCCTCGTTATTCACATTTCATGTTATTGATACTCTGTATTCTAATTTAGGATTAGGCCATGGGCCATTCTTCGAATACACCTTGACTGAACCGGAAGAAACTAATATTACCATGATCTACTGCAGCAACCACGATCGTCTTTTTCCCTTGTTTCAGAGCGGCGAATGGGTGAGGTCTTTGTTGGGGCAGTGGTTCGGAGGGTGATGAACCAAAAATGGTGGGGAAGAGGCGTTGGAAAAGGGTCAGACTAGGCTGCGGCGTCGAGATTGTTGCAGTGCTTGCATTCGAGGAAGGCTGGGTTGTAGAAGCTTTGACTGATTTTCCGTCATAAGCTTGGCGTTTCGGACGGGGAAGAGGTGGAGGGAGTTCGGGAAGAGTATCGAAGAGAGTGGAGAGTTCATGTAGAGTGGGGATGGGTGTTGTACGAGCGCTTTCAGATACAGCGATTAGCTTAGATTCTTAGTTCTGTACTGGAAGTTATGTATTTCACAACAACTACCTGGAAATCAGGCAAGGTAGGAGCCGTTTTCTTGAAGGGCGTCGACGGTTTGAAGACGTTGTAGAAAACTTTGTAAAGCGAGCGGTATAGAGGGGCGCTATATCCAGAACGAAGGAATCGAAGGTGTTAATACACCCACGCTGATGAAAGGAGGCAATGGCAGTGAGTATGCCATTGGGCTCGAATGTCGGTAAAAACGAACCATGATTGTGGTGTGTCCACTTGCTTAAACGAATTCCACCAGTTAAAATTGGGTGTAAATACCTGGAGAAATTTCGAATACAAAAATATGAATGGTGATAGGAGACGCATGAGGAGTGGTGGCTTTGGCGTTCTTTTTTCGAGATCAAACGGAGGAGGCAATGGGTAATCCTCATTCGGAGCTTTGTTCCGAGTCACAGCGTATCCAAGTCGCCGAAGATAAGCATAGACCTTGAAAAAAAATGAGGAGAAATTCATTTGGAGATAGGAAACATACTTAGAATTTTGTGTCTGCTCAAACTTCTTGGAGAGGGTGTAAGCCAATTGGACGGACTTCCTTTGGTACAAGATAAGCTTCAAAGCCCGTTGACTGAACCCAGACATTGGTGCTAGAGCGAGCAACAAGGCGGGGCCGAGATGGTAGACCGTAGTAGTAGCAATTCGCCTCCATGAGTGAAGAAGGGTACAGAGTTGAAGCTGGAGTAATGTCAGTGAAGGACATGGAGATAATGGTTAACAATGGGAAAGAGGATTTCAGTGAGGGAAACAGTAAAGGCTAACTGAAACCCACCTATGTCGTTCAAGCAGTCGGTGGGCACCTTTCATATCTGAATCAGATAAATAACCCTAAGGATGAACGACAAAGAATAATAATGTTATGTGTGTATCTTCTCAAACCCAGGATGCTGTCGCTGCCTTGTTAAATGCTACCGTCCTGGATGATGAGACTACAATGAATTTGTGGGTACTATGAAATGTCTGTGACTCTATTTGGTAATGCTTCGGCATAAACTAGTCTCGATTGGTGAAAAAAACTTTTCCACCTTGGCCTGCTCTTAGGGTCAACAGCATCAGCATTAGGTGAACCTAGTACATTTGCAAGTGTAGCTTAGTGAGTGTAAACCCTACGATTAGCAGCAGGATTCAAAGAAAGTGTTTAACTAGGGCAGCTGAAACCAACAAATGATCACAATTAGAGTTGCTAACAATCAACCGATTCCCCCCTTGCTTCTAGGATGTCTGCATGTACGTTTTTATGGTATGTGAACATACAATGGCTGATAATACCTTACTTTAGCCTCGAACAGAAAACCCACAAAGAAGCAGATTGTGAGTCCTCAAGTATTCAACTAATTTTCTTGGATCTGATGACTTTTCACACAGAAAGTGCCCAAGCGGGTGAGCATTCGTTGTTCTTGTTCAATCTGGATCACTCAATAAGCTCGGACAGTATGGACCAGAGTTCTCTGTTGATGATACCTGGGCTCAGCTGTCGCGCAATATACGTGAAATTCAGCATAATAATGCCCAGAATCTATCGTTTGAAGAGAATCACCGATATGGATATAATATGGTCCTCAATAGACAAGGCAACGTTTTGTACAACGGGCTGAAGAATCTTATTATAGAACATCTGAAAGAGCTTGCAGATACTGATATATTCCCAACGTTCCCTGTCAGTGAGGAGAAGCAAACACACGAGGGAGAGGTACTATTAAAGGCACTACGGAAGGTGTGGGATGATCATACGAGTAGTATGACGAAAATTGGTCAGATCTTGAAGTACATGGTGAGTCACATATTGCCTATAATGTTGACAGAGGCCTGAATTCTTGTAGGACCGCGTGTTTGTGAAGCCAAATGATTTGCTGGAAACGTGGGACCTTGGACTCGATCTCTTCATTAAAAACATAATCCAGCGAGATCGAATTCAGGTTGTCCTGATTACAGTCATTCTAAACCAAGTTCGCTATGAACGAGGAGGCTATCCAGTAAACCAAGCTGCTATCCGGAGCTGCGTAGATGTATTATTACGACTCCGGATTGATGGGGACACTATCTACAAGCGCGAACTTGAACCGGCTCTCCTGGAACAGACTACAACGTTTTACCAGGAAGAAGGAAAGACTTTAGTTCGATCTTGTGATGTGTCAGATTTTCTAACGAAGGTTGGTTGACTGTTTATCCCTTTCGGAAGAGATCCAACACTTCATTGAACAGGTGGAACGACGTTTTCAGGAGGAAGATCAACGTGCTCATCATTATCTGGCCTCTCATACTGCACCAGCTATCAAACAAATTCTTAAGATCCATCTCCTTGCGCCCCATCTTTCCGAAGTCATATCCATGCCGGGCTCAGGTCTTGACATAATGATTGACACCGGAAAAATAAATGAACTGGAACGATTATATAGTTTATATGCTCTTGTCCCAACTGGCCTCACGGTGCTCAAGAAGGCCCTTAAGGAATCATTAGCGAGCAGGGGAAAGGTGATCAATGAGTATATCATAGGATCAGATGGAGTAGAACAGGACGAGTCAGATCCAAAGGGGAAAGGCAAGGCGAGGGCTCCCGGGAATTCTTTGATACCTGCCACAGAGTGGGTGCAGAGAGTATTAGAACTCAAGGATCTGTTTGATAACATTTGGCAAAATGCTTTCAAGAGTGACCGCGATGTTGAAGTTGCCATCAACGAAGTAAGTTGCTACTTTGTTTTTCCTTTCGTCTATTCATTTTTCTCAGGCTTTTGGGTCCTTCATCAACCTCAACGACAGATGTTCTGAGTTCCTTTCGCTCTTCATCGATGATCACCTCAGGCGGGGCCTCAAAGGAGTATGTGGCACAATTCTTAAGGCTCTTGTTTACTTACATTCTATCCAGAAGTCCGAAGTCGAAATAACTACAGTCCTGGACAAGACTATCACAGTGTTCCGATATGTGACCGAGAAGGATGTATTCGAACGATATTACAAGGGCCATCTTTCGAAACGTCTCCTCCAGACTCGTTCAGTATCAGACGACGCTGAGCGTGAAATGATAAGCAGACTTAAGGTTGAATGCGGGTATCAGTTTACACAAAAGTTAGAGGGAATGTTCAACGACATTAGATTGTCAGCAGAAGCAATGGAGGTCTATCAGACGCAGCTTACCAAAACTACAGTAGGCATCGATCTTTGACTCACTTTGCTGTTGACTTCCGACTAAATCGCTCGACAGCCACCTCAAGTTCCTATTAATGTCACTGTCATGACCTCGACCTATTGGCCCATGTCCCACTCTACTTCGTCTTGCAGTATCCCGACCTTGTTAGCAAAGAGCTGCCAGTCATTCGGACAGTTTTATCTATCAAGGCATTCTGGCCGGCGACTGACTTGGCAGTATGGTCTAGGCAGTGCAGATATCCGAGTCCAATTCAAAACGAGATCTCATGATCTCAATGTTTCAACGCTCGCACTTGTGATCCTCCTGCTATTCGAAGACATGAGAGATAATGATCTTTTGTCTTACTCTGTATGTTTTTTCTAGTATCTTTCCTTCACAGGAGAGCTAACATGAGATCAGGAAATTAAAGAGGCCACCGCTATCCTTGACGGCGAACTCAAACGTCATTTGCAATCCCTTGCTTGTGCCAAGTTCAAAATACTGAAGAAGCACCCGCCGGGTCGAGATATCAATGACAACGACTCCTTCTCCTTCAATGCCGACTTCACTTGTTCAATGCAAAAGATTAAAATTGCTACTGTCTCTTCCAAAGTTGAAACAACAGAGCAGAGGAAAGAAACTTGGCACCGCATAGATGAAGAACGAAAACACCAGATCGATGTAAGAATCTGTGACCACTTTTCTTCGTGTACAGTAAGACTTGACCCGTCCTCTGTCTCATAGGCATGCGTTGTGCGCATTATGAAGGACAGAAAGCATATGACCCACACCGACCTGGTGAACGAAGTCATAAGACAGCTAACGAGCAAATTTAATCCTGAACCAATCTTGATCAAACGCAGGATCGAGAACTTGATCGAGGTTAGTTTTTCCATCGCTTTACAATTGAACCCAAGTTGAAATGTTTTCCGCAGAGAGAATATCTGGAACGATGCGACGATCGCAAATCTTATAATTACATGGTCAGCATCTCTTCTTTGATTGCTTTACCGAACTCTTGTTCACCATTCGTAGGCTTAAACGACCGTATCAATCTCCATATCTGTACCATCATTATCATAACATTACTGAAAAGTTTGGTATCCCGTAGTATTGGTTTTGTAGTATTACTTAGTTGTATCATACATACGAATATATCTCTGATATTGGAAATAGATCATCGTTTTTATCTTATGGGAACCACGTACGTTTGCCATGTTCAACAGTAGACGATGTGACTGGGTTTCATTCATGCTCCGATGAGCCACAGAAAGCTGAAATGGATACATTTATCCTAGCGCCTATGTCTATATTGAGTATGATTACAACCATGATTCGTTGACGTGAGATAGTGCCTAGACGGATCAAACAAAAAATGTCCCCAGCCCACTCAATCATGGACAGAAATGAACAAGTTCATAAGCTCCGGGAATTATCAGCATCATGAAAATGCACTCTTACCCTGATCAGAATGCACAGACCATCACAGAGCAACCAGAAAGTGACTCAAAGAATTATCGGGAAAATAAGAAGCCCCTCAATTGGGTGGATACTTTTGCAGGAGATATTATATCCAGAATCCTGAAATAAGATACATGATATCATAGCTCGTCGTGGCTGTCACTGGTGGTATAAAATGCCTCCATCAACTCTATGAGAATGATGTATCATCAGAGAATTTGGAGGGAAAGATTCAAACAAGATACTCACTTCGACGCGTATGAGTCGATAGTTCCAGAGGTAATACCACGTTGAACTCCACATACAAATCCCCATGTGACGATCTCTCAAACTCCGGCATACCCTCCCCTTTAACGACCTGGACGAAACCTTTTAAATGAGGAGATTCAGAACAAGCCCACCTTTCGACAACTCGATGAATGATTTTTCCTCACCTGGCTGAGTAACACCTTTTCGAACAAGGGGCACCGCATGGCCGTCTAGATGCGTCAGGTTCCTCTCAAAGCCCAAAAGTGCCTTGACAGGAAATTATTTGCAGAACAAGACTGGGCTGATGAATTCACGTACCTCATCGATTCCGATAGTTTCTCTCCAGTACAGACTTGTCTCTTTCCTACGCCAACTACCCTTATCTTTCTTGCTCCTCACCCGAATCACAACGTCGCCAGCTTCCCAATCTGGACTCTCATCGGCTTCGCCTTCGAAAACAACTTCATGGCCTTCTGGTGTTCCAGGCGTGATCTCGAGGGTGAGTTCCTGATTATGCTCCACCACTTTATTGCCCTTGCAGTGAGGGCAAGTTCGTTTGATGACTTTGCCGCGCCCTTGACACTCATTACATGTGACTTGGCTTTGAGCAAACATTCCGGGGAAAATCTGTTGCTTGACAATCTTGACGCCAGCGCCATTGCATCCACCACAAGTGTGGATATCGCTGTCAGATGCAGCTCCCGTTCCTCTGCAATGGTCGCAAAGCACATGTTTTCGTAATGCAAACTGTGAACACGTTCAATAGGATGCTCGGCCCAAGTACATGGAGACTGACATCGATGCTTGCACCGCCGTACCTGGTATATTCATATAGTCAAGTAGACAAGCAATTAGCAGGGGAGATGCATACATATCTGCCAAAGGCAGCTCAAATTCTGTAACGGACGAAGGCCCCTTGCGAGTTTGCTCGGCTCGGACTAGATATCATGAGGGCAGAACATTCTGGATGTAAGCGCAAGAAACCTACAGCCCCCGCCGAAGAAATTGGAGAAGATATCAAAGGGATTTTGCTGGGTCTGTCCACCCTCGTGGGCCTTCAATCCCTCTTCTCCATATCTGTCATAGATTTGGCGTTTCTGACAAAGTATGAGGATCGAACCCGTGGTATGATGAATGGTTCCGTACTGTAGCATCAGATAGTACTTCATACGCATGGGCAGTCTCGACGAATCTCTCCTCTGCACCGGGATCCTTGTTCTTGTCAGGGTGGAACTTCTTGCTCAGTTTTTTGTACGCCTGTCGAATGTCCTTGTCAGAGGCAGATTTGTGCACTAGTCGAAAGACGTCATTGATTTGGAGCATAAGACGATATAAAACGCACCTCCAAGAACCTTGTAAAAGTCTGCAGCGACTACAAGAGCAGCGAGGGCGAGAAGAGCAAAGACAGTGCGCCTGAACATGGTGGAGGGAGTGTCGAAAAGGAAAGAGCGAGCGTCCTTGTTTAAAAATAGTTCTACTTTTACATTGATGAAATACATACGTGTCTATCACGTGCGGGAGATTGCTTGTCAATGCCCTCGAAACCAAATAGCGTACGCGCCTGTCGCCCAGGCCGTCGCTGAGCAGGTCTTGGTCGAAATGCTGCTATGTAAACATGTATGCCGGCTCAAGAGACACATCGGGCAGACATACAAGGCTTATTCCACGCAGAACACGTCTCCCTACCCGTTTCGTAATCTCAGAGGTGTGCTGTTTCTTCCGAGCAGCAGCAGGAACAGCTGCCGATATGCTTTCCAGCCTTTCCTTTCGCAAGATCTCCACTCGATGCACAAAGATTTGTCGGCGTAATTGCTGCAGCTTTGTCTAGAGAAAACCTACTACAATCCTTTCTCGCAGCCGTGTTCCCTATGCTGGGCTTTGAGCCTCTAAAACCTCATCGCCTCACGCCAGTCTGGTTTCCTGGATGGGTTATTGACGCCGAAGTCCAAGGCGTAGTGACCAAAGACGGAGAAGTATGTTTTTGTGTTGTTTTTATCCTACATCTTCAGTCAGGCTGACTCTCTCCCTAGGATCGAGCTTCCGCTCAAATATTCAATGCGTACGTCATTTCAGATTTAGCCGCCCCACATACTCGCCGAACAGCAAGTTCAATACTGCAGTTACATCCCAGGCAAGTGCAACTCCATTGGTTCTTGATTCTCTACACTCATATCTACCTTCCAGGCTCGGACTACAAAGTCCTCTCTGCCGCGCCCTTATTCCCACCAGACGCATACACCAGAGAATCAGTGCCTTTCACCAAAGACCTCCTCCGCCAATATGATCTCGATGTCGCCTGTATACCCTTCAACATATCTCCATTCTCCATCCTCGACATTGCTCGTCGTCTACCCCATCGGGAAGCCATTGTAGCCGAGGATTTCCACTTCGACCCTTCATCACTCAAACCTACCCTAGTCTGTCTACTTCTTTCCTTTCAATCTATCTCTACTCATCAACAAATTCAACCCCCCTCCAGTTCGCCGCTTATCCAGTTCTCATTCCTGTCTATCTCCTGCAATACGAATCCAATTTTGTCCCAGAGAAACAGTACCACACCCTGATTGTTGAAGCCTATGGAATAGATGTACGTTTTTTCACTCCTCCTTTTGTGTCCGTGCATGTCTCAAAAAAAAACGATCTAGGGCAACGCCTGGTTAGAACCTTTGGGTCCAAAATACAAACCGAGAAGAGAGATCTATCTGAAACTGGGCGAATGGCTGGGTAACCGGAATCCATTCACAAACTCCGTCGTCAACGTGGGATACGCAAAACAATTTATCGAACACGTCGGCTTCTCACATCCACCTCACCAAGAACTCGGCGAGACCATCCAAAATTATCTAGAAAGAGCCATGAAGAACGCAACAACCCCATCAATGCTTGCTGCCGCTAGTGTGAATGACATGGAAAGTCTGGTCACAGATAAGAGGGTAAGGGAATTCACGAGCGAGGATCGGAAGCCGATCGTTGAGTGGTTGCAATTGGGTCTAGAGCTGATGATGATACAACGAGTGCATGAGGTGAATCATCTCCCCAAGATCATGACAATCTGCCGCTCAAAATAAAATAAAAATTTAGACCATGTTACGGGCTCATGCAATAGGGAACATTCGTGTCCATGGCTTAGGAAAAACTAGCAAAAGACAACCTTTTATCGATCATACGCTTCAATTCCTTTCTAAAAAGTCCCAGACTCTCGAGGCTCGGAGGTCACAAGTAAAACCAATGTGGGCAAAAACTGAGGAAGATTTAAACAAAGAACCAGGAGCGAAAGGAACCTCCAAGTAGTCCTACCTAAGAGTTTTGGTGTACATATATGTATATATATATAACACCACCTTAACCATGATTGAGATGTGCAAAGTGGAAACATTCATCGGGGTCCGTGAACCAATCAAACATCATTTCTACAGGGTTCCGAGGCTACCAAAGCGTGGGAAATAGATCACATACAAGGATGAGTTGTGCACCCAGAATAATCGCCAGCATCGTCCCGGCACTCTCTGTCCGCTGAGCACTTGACGATCCAGGGGGGATACCAAAATGCACAGCACTCGCAGAAAGCGTCGACGTCGTAGTCACACCATCTGTAGTAATGATAGTAATAGATGGTGAGGGTGAAATCGTCGGTATCGCCGAGCCATGGAACCCAGTTGTCGCATGTGCATGCGCCAATATCGCTCTATAAGTGCTCGTGGCCAATCCCGATTGTACTATGCCTCCAATGGATGCAGGAATAGACGTGTTGAATGCGTATAGAGGTGTAGAGAATGTTGGTGTTGACATGAGAGAATTAGGAAGAACAGTCTGGATTGTGGTTTGTGGTATGAAGGAGGTAGAGGATTGTGATTGGACAGGTGAACTTGTGTTTACGGATGCTGCAAGATTCTTAAGAGGGTATAAACCAATTTTCGGCGGTTCTTTGGTACTGATGCCATAACTGCAGAATTAAGAATTAGAGAATTGGCACATACTCTAGCCAGAGAAAACATACCTGAAAATGGTATAGACAGTTTGCAAAAAGGCAGTTCCTTGGTGAAATGTAGTCCAGAAGACTTCGACAAAACAAAGAGCACCTACCGATTTGCCAGTCAATTCCATCAACACCGGGAGGAAGTGCTCTTGGCCATGAGAAACATGAACTAGGATTACCAGAAGCAGGGCCGATGAGGTAGTCCGAGGGTTGCAGTACATATTCATTAAATCTTGTATAGGGGGTTGATTTAGAACCTTCTGGTTGTCATGAAGCCAAAAATACCTACCCGAATGTCAAGGAAATCGGAACATTACTATCGCAGGGTACGACCCATTGACCACCTGATGAGCGCCTGAATTACGGGAAAGAGTCCATTTCAAAGGGAAGACTCACGCGCCGCATCAACGAGTCGCGCTCCAGCGATCAGGCCATACAAACGCGAAACCTACAAAACACTGGTGAGCTCGTTATTGGCTACAAGGTCTGATGGACATACGTCAGAATAAGTACCATACAACCCGGGTGTTCCCCTATACAACAGATCAGACAACTCTCAAAATCCATCTGTAAACTGATTTACACATCAAATAACGCCAAAGACGTGTTCCCTGTGGCGTGCGCCTGGGAAGGAAGTGGCGCCATTTGTGTTCCATTGACACTGAAAGAAGTCAAGGGTATCGCCCAGTGCATATAACTAGACGTATTGCTTTCCGCAGAAATCGGCGAGAACTGTGCAACATCATTCCAACTGATGTTTTGAGGATCTGTTACGATAGATGCATCAATAGCCCCCAGGGAGAGAGAACCGGTAAGGTTTCGAGTAAGACTAATCCCGAACAACGGGTAATCAAGGAGTCCTTGTTCGGCCAGATTAGCAAAAAATGGTTTCGCTACAGGTTTACAAAAGGAATCAGTGATAAGAAACACCGACTGGAGAGATGAACTAACAGTCATTGACATCCTGTGTAGATATCCTCGATAGTCGAGGAAAACCAAAACCCAGGATGCCACTTTCCTGATCATTCATCGACACGTTGGAGTTTGAGATAAGCCCTATAGTAAGTCATGCTACAGCTTTAGAATACGAAGGGTCAAGTGAAATGGAGTTTACCAAATGTCTGGTTAGTCACCGTTAACCCTGCCACCTCCACCGTCTCCTTGGCCACAATGCCCGACACGGCTAGATCCACCAAGCACCAAGTGAACATCGTATGAGCCACGAACTTGGAGCAAAGCACGCACAAGTCCCATCGGCATAGCTCGAGCTATACACCGTCGTGTTCCCATTCACGCTCTGAAAGCTTGGACTCTGGAAACCCAGCGGGTACCTGGGCTGGCTTTTGCAAGTTTCCACCTCGCATGCAGAAGATAGAATCCACAGATCCGACGAGCCTGTATCAACTACCACACGAAAATTGATGTCTCCAACCTCAATCGGCGCATAGAAAGACCTATCAAGGAAAAAAAAATTAGGACTTGAGCATGATGACCCAGATACATAGCAAGCAGTACGTACTGTCTGTCCTTTCCCTGAGAAATCACGCTGATTCCTGCGCTCAAATTAGGAGCAAGCTGAGTAGCGTTCGCTGTCCCATTTCCACTATTCGTCAAAAGTTCAGCTCCAACATCTCTTGCAGCAATAGGTAGTCTCAGAAGCTTGTCTCTTGGCAGTAGCCTTGGCTTCAATGATACCCTATCGACAGTTTGCCCTCCACTCGCCTTGGCACTCTCTGTTATGAGCAAGAGCACAAACCATCGCGAAATATTGCAAAGATTGAACGCTCGCAATCCCAGGTCAAAAAACATGGTTCAGTCAAGAATCTCGCTCCAAATTGTACTGCGCTAGAGCATTCGCAGTCTTCACACTCCCAAAGAATCTGTTGCAGGAAAAAAAATGAGGTATAGAATCCGAATAGCCACTTCCGGGTGACAGTGGAAGCAAGATGAAAAGTCGAGAGAGAGTGGAGGTAAGTAGGAAGAAACGAATGTGAGGCAAGAAGGACAGGTAGGAGTCAGCAGCCAAGATGTAGTTGGTTATTTTCAGCTATGCAAGCCGCTGGACTGACTTTGTAATTTACCCAATCGGGGAAGATCCTGTGATCATAGCACAAGGCCGAATCACATGGCGGGAGTATCCATGGTATGTCTTTTTTTTTCTGACATTGAAACCTACACAAACTGGACGCAAGCCATCGCATAGATCAGCCAAGGGTCCACCATGCCATGTACTACAGAAATTGATACAACTATCATCAAAAGTAATATATATCACACCCGGGTTCCCCCCGGATACTGACGAGCAAGAAAAAAGACACCCTAAAATAAAAATCCACAGGTAACGCCAAAAGGAGTGAAAGGGTATGGGATGGGAGAAAGGGGGTGTTAACAATACAGGAGAACGAATAAGAGTGAAAAGAGAGGCGTAGAGCGCGGAGCGGCTCAACCACTTTACCGCTTAACGAAAACTTTCTTCAGTAATCCCAAAACTTTCGGGACATTCAGCTGAACGTATTCTAGGTCCAACAGATGTTTGTTGTCCTTTTGCTGCAGGGGAGTCAAAAACTGCTCAGATCCCAGCGAAAAAAGTGGGACTCAACCTTTTCCAAAAGGTCATCAATCTTGAGATCCATCTCGAGAATTGCTTTTTCGCGACCCTTATAATGTAATGCAATGATGAAGGTTCCGGGGGTAGGTGACGTGATGTTGAAATAAATATTTGGGCGTCTGTTCAAGAGGTCAGAGCCCGCATGACTACAAATGAAGAGAGAAATCATACCTGTTATCCGGGACATTGCTCTCTACTATGATACCCTCCTTTTCCAACTGAGCATGGCTGAATCTATAGGGGCCAAGGACGGTCGTCTTGACGGGCTTCTTCCCCTTTCCACCAACAGTAACGACACCAACTCCAGTCGTGCTGCCTTTGTCCTTGGTCGCAGTCAAACGTACATTTTGAAGGTAGGCTTTGTATTGCTCAAGTTGCGAGCGCATATAGTTGTTGTGGTCGCAAATCGTTTTGTAGACAGCCTCAAGTGATTTAGTTTCTGCCAGAACCTTTTCACGAAGATTCCCAAGATGAACGAGCTCCTGCGCGACCTCCTCTTGCATAAGCTTGAATCCGTCCGATTTGTCGACAACTTTCAGCTCCTCCAGCTCCCTTAACATCTCCTTGACCTTGATACCTTTCCGTACGAGCACTGCATCTTTAGTCGTTGCCGCTCGCTCCGCAATTGCAGCAAGATCATATGGAGAATCGAGCACAGCATTCGGTAAAGATCGAATGAGTTGGACAAAGATAGACTTGGCTTCCATGTACAGCATGTCGCTGGACGATACGGAATCCATCAGTGCACTTTGGATATCTTGTATGGGCGTCTCCCATCGACTATAGAGAGGTAGCTCAATCGCCCTATTCTCTTTCCGTGGCACTTGAGTGGGAGCCACACCGAGTTCATCGGTCAAGATACGCAAATGCTGTTTCTCATTTGGAGCCTGTGTGGGTTGTCAGCCAAATCAGCCTTAGAGTTTCAAGATGGTTATTCACGAGTGTTTCGATGTGTTGCAAAATTAGTGAATGAGTATTGTATAATTCGTTGAGTGTGATGTTGATCATCAGATCCTTCTTGGAGAGTGCCATGTATTGATCCATCTACGAGACAGAAGCATTATTGAGAATTGGTGATACAAAACTCCAAAATGCTCACTCACTTCGAGGGTGTCATAAAAGTCCCCGACTTCACAGAGATTATTTAGAAATTGGTTGATTCGTGCTTTGTTGTTCTCAACAAATGGATTTAATGTGATCATGTATGCCTCTTTGGAATAAGAAGGTTTATTAGCAAGATTCTGCAACATTTTTGCAATCTTGAAGAGCTTCAGAAAGATTACATTGACGGGATTAAAAAAAACACACCAACGTGAGCGTCCGTCGAGGGTGTTTGGCAGGAACTCCATCGACCAGCATATATGCTTGAGGGGTGACAATTGCGGGATTAATGAAACGAAGGAAGAAAAATCCACCAATGAGTGAGCAAATTGCAAATTCCGTCGCTTCGGGATATTTTCGCTGAACTGGAATCAGAGATAGCTCGCCAAGTCGAGCAAGTAATCTCACCCTTGTCAAGCTTCGAATCTGCTTACATATCCATCGAATCCCATATGGCACACTTTCCATGCTCTCAATTATGGTTAAAAGGAAGCTATTGGCAATTTCCATAAGCATTGTCAGGCGAGGCGCAATGATGGTCTGGACGTCGATGTTCTCGGCTGCAAGCTCCGGAGGTACGCCTCTGGGCAAATTTAGTGGCAAAGAACCAGACTCCTCCTCAATTTGGTTAACCATTTGCTCGTAAACCTAATCCGTTTAAAATAATTGCTGCCAACACAGCATTAATGACGTACTTTGACTGGATTTATCTCGAGGTTCAGATCCTTGTGCTCAATCAGACTATTAATTCTTTCTGCCAATACACTCTTCAGATAGCTTTGACCGGGTCCGCGACGTGTGTATGTTGTCATCATGCGCGAAACGGGAGTATTAGCCCGCAAGAGGGAGCCAAATTCAGTAGCTGTCTCGAATTGAGCAGACAGAACGGATTGGAACATCGTGAGAAGCAGATGCTCCTCCCGGCTCTCGTATTGGTTTCCGTATAGAGTGAACATGACGGTCTGTAAGAGAGTGTCTATTTCAGACAAGGAAACCAGACGACAGAGAGCAGCAATGTGACGAGGTTCAGATTGGAGAAGGAAGAAAAGGTTGGAATATTGCTGCAGTTTGCGGTCATCGGGGTAGTGACCTTCAGTAGGATCCACTTCTTCAAGTGTTCGTTCGACTTCTCGTTGCTGTATCCCGAGTTAGACAGCATAACACGGCAGGAAGCAGCCAGCGTACTTCATCCAGAGCCATTCTGTTTTGAATCAACAGCGCAATGCGAGAGTCCAGATACCGCACATCTCGCTCCAGCACAAAATTCTTTTTGGACTGAGTTGAAATCCTGGCTTTGAGATCTCTCAGTCGCTTCTGCGCTGTTGCAAATACTAAGCGGGCACAAAAAGAGGCCAACTGAATTCAAACCTTTTGCCAGATCGTCTTCGACCTCGACATCCTGCTCAGCTGCCATACTAAAGAGAGCAGTGACGCTGTAGCGGTTTGCGCTCCTGCCCGTCAGGCGGCGGGCGGATACGGGAGGGATAGATTCATAAGACATGGCTGCTCGTAGCCCTGAAGGCTTCCAGGAAAAGTTATTGAAGATCGTCAGATGCTGGGAGGAGGGGGTCTAAGCAGTGCCAGCGCTTGGAGACCGAAAGCCGCGAGCAGGCGGAGACAGGGAAGAGGACAGGTGTTGGGTATCAACAGGACACAGAGCTTCAGTCTCAGACGATAGCAATCCCAAAATGGAATCCATCATAGCCACAATTCCATCATTGTTGCTAGGCTCCATGTTTTTCTCACTCAGGTCCAACAATTGTACAGCTATCACGGTACCCCTTCGCCATTGGCAAAACCTTGACATCCTCTTTCAACAAATCAAAAATTAGCAAGGAGCGATGGCAACCAACAACCATAATCTCTGGCATGTGTATCTGGACCATGGTTCTGATCGACACAAGATGGACTTGCAACGTGCTCTACAATGTTCGACTTCTGAGCCTGGATCTGGATTGAGAGTCAGCCCTGGAGAACAACTAGGATAAAGTATCTAACAAAGATACGAGGGGTGATCAAACTTTTGCTTGTTAGATAGCTGCTAGGGGCTTTACGCCGTTATCCGGGCTCATTTTGTATCTTTTCCTTGTTTCAGAATACCGGGATCGACAGCACTATGCCCAGCCATGTGAAAGCGGTCAGGTGGCGTTCTTCGCGTACTTTTTTTTGATTTAGTACTTCTATTCCGCAACAAGCAAACTAGAACTAAGACGCAGAGGGCCCGAGTAGGGCCCAATGTCAGGGGTGTATCTACAGGAGGCATGTGGCCAAAGGAGTAAGGTGTGGGCAAAGTCCTCGCTTGGAAAGTGTATGTCTAATAAAACAATTTCGATGGCACGTGAGCGACCAAGAGTAAATTGACATTGATTATTTGTTAATTGAAGAAAGTCATGTCCAATCTCCTCAACTTCCCGTTCAAAAAAACTTTCGATATTGACCTCGAAAACGCAGTTCGGAAATTCATACTTTGTCACGGTAGTGGGCATCCAGATGAGTTCAAAAATGATATCCACCAGTGGCAACGCCTGCGCAAGGATGCTACCACAGGCACTGTTCATGTCGATTGCATACAGTCATTATTGCTGTGGGTCTTAGTGTTCCTAGTACCTTCACTTGACACCAATATGTCGTCTTCCTCTTATAAACACACAGTTATCACGCACAGTTGTTATCTATTTTGGCCAAACTACCCTCCGACGTGAGCAAATTTCCAAAGCAACTATTGTGTGCTGTTGAAGCTAGAGCTCTTCAGATTCAACTAGATATTTCCTTTGCAACAGTCTTCCATCCCCGTAAACCTCCAGTGACGCTGCAAAGCATCGTGTTTGAACACGCATCCCTTCTGTTCAACCTTGCTTCGTTGTATTCGCAACTAGGTTCTCAAGCTGACCGCTCCAACGCAGAAGGCATCAAGCGTGCAGTAAGCCACTATCAGGTTGGCTTTTCAATTTCATATCTTCCGTCAAAGTATCTCATAATCGACAAGCTTTCGGCAGGCACTTTGTCTTACCTTAATAATGCCATACTACCCAAGATTGTTTACCCTCCTGACGATGACGAGATCCCTTTGGATCTTTCGACTGCTTTTGTCCAAGGGTTGGAAAGCCTCATGCTTGCCCAGGCACAGGAATGCTCATGGCAGCTAGCTAAAATTAGTAAGTACGCGTTCGTCTAAGAACTCACAATCTTACTTTTTAGACCAATACAAGAACTCATTGATTGCCAAGATCGCTGCCAAAGTGCGCTCCAAACTCAATGCTTTCCTAATTTATGAATCTTTTGTACAGGTATCTTCGCTATATGCACTTTCGCATCGCCTGTTCCGCGATACCAATCCAGCTGTCAAACAAATT
>Ga0153992_100117_pt1 | contig 19670 bp, 13 predicted proteins | sample TSNC076MetaG_FD_104683 | JGI IMG/M metagenome (GOLD analysis project Ga0153992, IMG submission 104683) | Attine ant fungus gardens microbial communities from North Carolina, USA - TSNC076 MetaG | ecosystem: Host-associated > Fungi > Mycelium > Unclassified | place: USA: North Carolina, Lumber... | reverse complement strand
GGGTGCTCGAGGACGCCTTCGACGGGATCGACCGGCCGGCGTGGGAGTCCGCGGGTGTCCGGATCGTCGACGACGTCACGCCGTACGAGCAGCGGAAGCTCTGGCTCCTGAACGGCTCGCACTCCCTGCTCGCGTACCTCGGCCTGCAGCGCGGGCACGAGACCGTCGACGCCGCGATGGACGACCCGGTGTGCCGCGCCGCCGTCGAGCAGCTCTGGGACGAAGCAGCGCTCGAGCTCCCGCTGCCCGACGACGAGGTCGCCGAGGCCCGCGCCGCCCTGGTCGACCGCTTCGCGAACCCCCGCATCCGGCACACCCTGCGCCAGATCGCGTCGGGCGGGTCGCAGAAGCTGCCCGTCCGCGTCGTCGACGTGCTCCGACGCCGGCTCGCGCGCGACCCGTCCACCGGCATCGGTCCGGGCGCAGCGACGGCGATCGCCGCGTGGTGGTTGCACGTCACGACGCAGCCCGAGCTGGTGGACGATCCCGGAGCCCCGGGTCCAGACTCGGACGCACACGACGTGCTGGCCGTGATCGCCCCCGACCTCGACACCACCCCCGTGGTCGCGGCCGTCACCGCCGCGGCCGACCGCATCCGGGCGGCCAGCACCGCCGCACGCACCACCCCCGCCCGTTCGGGCGCCGACGAAGGAGTCCACGCATGACCGACACGACCACGAACCCCGCGGCCCCGGTGCCGGGCGCGGCCGACTCCGGTGCCGCGACCGACCCCACCGCCGGTCGCCCGGACACGTGGGCGTCGACCGATCGCGGCCAGCTCATCGAGCGGGCCGAGGTCATCGTCACCAGCCCGAACCGGAACTTCGTGACGTTGAAGATCACGACCGTCGACGGCGTCACCGGGCTCGGCGACGCGACGCTGAACGGTCGCGAGCTCGCCGCCGCCGCGTACCTGTCCGAGCACGTCGTCCCGCTCCTCATCGGCCGCGACGCCAGTCGGATCGAGGACGCCTGGCAGTTCCTCTACCGCTCGTCGTACTGGCGCCGTGGCCCGGTGACGATGGCCGCGATCGCCGCCGTCGACATGGCGCTCTGGGACATCAAGGGCAAGGTCGCGGGGATGCCCGTCTACCAGCTGCTCGGCGGGGCGTCGCGCACCGGCCTGATGGCGTACGGGCACGCATCCGGGAAGGAACTGCCCGAGCTCTTCGACTCGATCCGGGAGCACCAGTCCGAGGGCTACCGATCGATCCGCGTGCAGACCGGCGTCCCCGGCCTCGAGTCCATCTACGGCATCGCGTCGAACAAGACCACGTCCGGCAACGCAGGCGTCCGGTACGACTTCGAGCCGGCGCAGCGCGGGGCGTTCCCGGCGATGGAGGACTGGGACACCCGCGCCTACCTGCGGCACGTGCCGACGGTGTTCGAGGCCGTGCGGAACGAGTTCGGCCCCGAACTGCCGCTGCTGCACGACGGCCACCACCGGATGACCCCCCTGCAGGCCGCGAAGCTCGGCAAGTCGCTCGAGCCCTACGACCTGTTCTGGCTCGAGGACTGCACCCCCGCCGAGAACCAGGAGGCGCTCAAGCTCGTCCGCCAGCACACCACGACGCCGCTCGCGATCGGCGAGGTGTTCAACACGATCTGGGACTTCAAGGACATCATCCGCGACCAGCTCATCGACTACGTGCGCGGTGCCGTCACGCACATGGGCGGCATCTCGCCGCTGAAGAAGACGATGGACTACGCGGCGATGTACCAGATCAAGTCCGGGTTCCACGGGCCGACGGACATCTCGCCCGTCGGTCTCGCGGCGCAGATGCACCTCGGGCTCGCGATCCACAACTTCGGCATCCAGGAGTACATGCAGCACGGGCCGAAGACGAACCAGGTCTTCCGGCAGACCTTCACCTTCACCGACGGGTACCTGCACCCCGGCGACGAGCCCGGCCTCGGCGTCTCGCTCGACGTCGACGAGGCAGGGAAGTACCCCTACGAACAGGCGTACCTGCCGTTCAACCGGCTCGCCGACGGCACCGTCCACGACTGGTAGCGGGCAAGCTGGTCCGCATGGGGTTCGCGGACGTGGCGAGGGAACTGCTCCTCGTCGCGCCCGCGGACTTCGTGGCGGAACGGACCGCGCGGCAGCGAGCCGTGCGGAAGGACGACCGGGACCTCGCCGCGGCCATCGGTGCGCTCCGGAAGCCGGCGCCGGCCGCGTGGGTCGTCGACCTACTCGCGGCCGAGGGTGCGCTCGACGAGGCGGTGGACCTCGGGCCGGCACTCCGGAAGGCCCAGGCCGACGCCGACCCGAAGGAGATCGCGACCCTCCGGCGGCAGCGGTCCGGCGTGGTCGGCGCGCTCGCCCAGGCCGGTGCCGACCTCGCCGAGCAGGCCGGGCACCCGGTGACGACGGCGGTGCTCGACCAGGTCCGCGCGACGATCGAGGCTGCGATGGCCGATCCGCACGCCGGGGCCGCCGTCCGGTCGGGGCTGCTCGTGCGACCGCTGGAGAGCGTGGGGTTCGACGAGGTCGACCTGGACGGGGCGCTCGCGGACCCGGACGCGGTCCCCGATGCCTGGTCCGGCACCGGGGCGCCGCCGATCCCCATCGATGCAGCACGCCGGTCCAGGAAAGCGAGCCGCGCCTCCACGCCCGCACCCCGACGGGCGCCCGAACCGGACTCTGACGAGCCGGCACCGGAGCAGCCACGGGACCCGGCGACGAAGCGCGACCCGCCGCCGAAGCAGAACCCGAAGCAGCGCCGACCGGTCACGAAGCACGCGACGAAGCGCGAACCGAAGGTCGATCCCGCGGCCGAGCGACGGGCAGCGCGTGCCGCCGAGGCCGATGCTCGTGCGGCCTCCCGCGAGGCAGACGCGGCCCTCGACACCGCCGAGAACGACCTCGAGGCCGCCGAGCAGCACCGAGCGGATCTCGAACGAGCCCTCGCCGACGCGACCGCCGAGGTCGAACGACTCGAGCGCATCCGTGACGATGCCGAGGCCGCGAGCGACCGCGCCCGCGAGGCCTTCGCTGCAGCCCGCGACGCCCGCCGCACCCGCCCCTGACCCGCCCGCCCGATGCCTGCTCGCCCCGGCGTCCGCCCGATGCCTGCCCCCCCACCCGCCCCTCCGCGCCCGCCCACCCCGCTCGCCCCACTACCCCCGCACCGCCCCGCCCGCCCCGATCGTTACGCAACAGTTGTCGTTCTTGACGCGGAGTGTTGGAGCGGTCTAACCTCGGACACCATGCCTCGGGCCGGCGATGGTCCGCCGGGGTCGGCACCGCGCAGCAGCACACGAGCGCACCGGGCCGCCCCCGGGTTCAGGACCCACATCATCGCCGAGGACCACCGACCCGCAGCCACTGCGCGGGTCGTGGGACCGGTGCGCGGCGCACCCCGGAGAATGCCGCGATGCGGGTCGAGCACTCCGGGGGCCCACCAGGAGAGACGACGCATGTCGATCGATCGCACCACCACACTCACACCACCGTCCGGCGTCACCACCCCGGGCAGCAGTCAGCCCGGCGCCACGCAGCGCACACCCTTCCTCGCCCGCCTCGGCATCCCGCACGAACTGCGCTGGGGTTTCCTCGGCGTCCTCGTCTTCATGACCGGCGACGGCATCGAGTCGAACTTCATCTCGCCGCACATCGCCGGCGTCCTCGGGAGCGGTGGGACCGACAGCGCCGCGATGATCATCGGCATCTACGGCGTCGCGGTCCTCGTCGCGTCGTACTTCGCCGGGGTCCTCTCGGAGCTCTGGGGTCCGCGTCGGGTCATGACGATCGGCGCGGTGCTCTGGGTCGTGTTCCAGGTCGCGTTCCTCGCGGCGCTGCCCACGGCGTCAGTGGGGCTCATCGCGCTGACGTACTTCCTCCGCGGCCTCGGCTTCCCGCTGTTCGCGTTCTCGTTCCTCTGCTGGATCAACCACACCGTCGCCCGGGAGCGGAACGCCACCGCCGTCGGCTGGTTCTACGTCGTGTTCACCGGCGGCCTGCCCACGCTCGGCTCGCTCATCGCGATCGGCACCATCCCCGCGTTCGGCGGCGGCTCGCTCGGGGAGACCTGGTCGATGGCCGCGTCCCTGGTCTTCGTCGTGGTCGGCTGGGCGATCGTCCGGTTCGGCGTGCACGAGGCCACCGGCCTCGGTCGGATCGCGCCGCGCGAGCACTCCGCCGCGCGGGTCATCGCTTCGGGCATCGAGGTCTGCATCCGTCGCCCGAAGGTCCTGCTCGCCGTGGTGATCCGGCTCGTGAACACGGCGCCCGAGTTCGGCATGTTCGTGATCATGCCCGCGATCATCGGCACCGAGCTCGGCTGGGGCCAGTCGAAGTGGCTGACCATGACGGTGATCGTCTACGCCGGCAACATCCTGTTCAACGCGTTCTTCGGCGCGGTCGGCGACCGGATCGGCTGGATCCGCACGGTGAAGTGGTTCGGCATCGCGGCCTCGGCCGTCGGGCTCCTCGCCTGGTGGTACGTGCCGCACCTCGTGCCGGCCGGGTCCGAGTGGGGCTTCTGGCTGGCGACGGCGGCCGGCACCGTGTTCGGCATCATGCTCGCCGGCTTCACCCCGATGGGCGCGATCGTCCCGGCCTTCGCGGGTGAGGACCGTCGCGGTCCGGCGATGGCCATGTACGCCACGGCCGCGGGCGGCGCGACCTTCCTCGGCAACGCCGTCGTCAGTGCGGTCCTGCCGTGGGGTGGGCCCGGCGGTGTGGTCTGGACCTTCGTGGCCCTCTACGCCCTCGCCTTCGTGGTCCTCAGCTTCCTGCGCGTGCCGGAGGGCGCTGAGGCCGCCGGGCACTAGGCGACCGACCACCGGCCTGGAGGCGCGGGGCGGGCCCGCCCCGCGCCTCCAGGCCGACACGCCCGGGCCGGTGCTGCTAGACTCGGTGACTGACTTCGGCGAGGGCCGCGCTTGCGCGGCCGTGATCGACGCGGTGGGAGAGCCGGCCCAGTCCTGGGAACGTTCCTCACGCGTGCACGCGTTCGAGTTGCAACACCACAGACCCCACGATGCCGGCACCCCGGTGTCGCCCCCGAGACCAGGAGACATCATGGCCGACTACACCAAGCTCGCAGCGGAAGTCCGCACCAAGTTCGGTAAGGGTGCTGCGCGCAAGCTCCGTGCCGCCGACAAGATCCCCGCGGTCGTCTACGGCCACGGCACCGAGCCGCAGCACATCACGCTGCCCGGTCACGAGACCATGCTGCTCGTCCGCACGGCGAACGCGGTCGTCGACCTCGACATCGAGGGTGCGGCGCAGCTCGCCCTCGTCAAGGACGTCCAGCGTGACCCCGTGCGCCAGATCATCGAGCACATCGACCTCGTGGTCCTCCGCCGCGGCGAGAAGGTCACGGTCGACGTGCCCGTCGTCGTCGAGGGCGAGTCCTTCTCCGGCACGATCCACGTGCAGGACCTCAACACCGTCTCGCTGCTCGTGCTCGCCACGGACATCCCGGAGCACGTCGTCGTGAACGTCGAGGGCCTCGAGGACGGCACGCAGATCCACGCCTCGCAGCTCGAGCTCCCGGAGGGCGCCGAGCTCGAGACTGACGCCGAGGCGCTGGTCGTCGCGATCGTCACCCCGCGCGGCACCGCCGACGACGACGCCGCCGACGAGGCCTCGGCCGAGGCCGGCGCCGAAGCCGGTGCCGAGGGCGCTGCGGACTCCGAGTAACACCCGTCGGGACATCTGGTCGACGCTGATGGCGGTCTGCTCGTGAACAAGGACCTGCTGGTCGTGGTCGGGCTCGGGAACCCCGGGCCCGGCTACGCGGGCAACCGCCACAACGTCGGCCAGATGGTCCTCGACGAACTCGCGGCCCGGATGGGCGCGACGTTCAAGAAGCACAAGACCCCGAACACCGTGGCGGAGGGGCGGCTCGTCCCCGGCGGCCCGCGGCTCGTGCTCGCCAAGCCGGGGTCGTTCATGAACACCTCGGGCGGCCCGGTGTCGAGCATCCTCGGGTTCTACGGCGTCACCCCGGAGTCGCTCGTGGTCGTGCACGACGAGCTCGACCTGCCGTTCGACACCGTCCGGCTCAAGGGCAGCGGTGGTCACGGCGGCCACAACGGGCTGCGCGACATCATCAAGGCGACCGGGACCAACGAGTTCTCCCGCGTGCGGATCGGCATCGGCCGTCCCCCCGGGCGACAGGACCCCGCCGACTACGTGCTGCGCGACTTCTCGCCGACCGAGAAGAAGACGCTCCCGAACCTGCTCGCCGACGGCGCGGACGCGGTCGAGGCGATCGCGGACCTCGGCCTGCTCGCCGCGCAGCAGCGGGTGCACGCCCCGTCCTGATCGTTGTCGGTCGTGGCCGGTACCATGTCCTGAGTGACGATCTCGGGCATCATCCCTGCGCTCTCGCGCGCCTCCGCGTTCGATCGCGTCCTCCGCACCGCGAACCGTGACGCCGACTTCTCGGTCGTCGACGGCCTGCGGGTCCCGCTCCTCGGGGCGCTCCTGGCCGAGCGGTCCGGGCCGCAGTGCGCGTTCGTGATCACCGCCACCGGGCGTGAGGCCGAGGCGGTCCGCGACGCCGTCGGCAGCTACCTCCCCGACGCGGACGTGCTCGAGTTCCCGGCGTGGGAGACCCTGCCGCACGAGCGCCTCAGCCCGAGCGCGCAGACCGTCGGTACGCGCATCGCGACGCTGCGGAAGCTCGCCGCGTGGCAGGACGCCCCCTCCGACCAGCGCCGCACGACCGTCGTCGTCGCGAGCGTCCGGGCGGCGCTGCAGCCGATCGCGGGCAACCTGACCTCCCTCGCGCCGATCGTCCTGCGGACGGAGTCGCGCGGCAACGACCTCGGCACCATCGCGGGGCAGCTCGTGGACATGGCGTACTCCCGGGTCGACCTGGTCACCCGCCGTGGGGAGTTCGCCGTGCGCGGCGGCATCCTCGACGTCTTCCCGCCGACGGCCGACCACCCCGTGCGCGTCGACTTCTTCGGCGACGAGATCGAGGCGATCAAGGCCTTCTCGGTGGCCGACCAGCGCACCACCGAGGACGACCTCGGGTCGGTCGAACTCACCGCGAGTCGCGAGCTCCTGCTGAGCGACGACGTCCGGCAGCGTGCCCGCGAGATGCTGCACGAGTTCCCGAACCTGTCCCAGATGCTGGCGAAGATCGCCGAGGGCATCCCGGTCGAGGGCATGGAGTCCCTGGCGCCCGCGCTCGTGCAGGACCTCGTGCCGGTCACCCACTACCTGCCGTCCGAGGCCGTCATCGCCGTGCTCGGCCCCGAGCGGGTCAGCGGACGCGCGCACAGCCTCGCCGAGACGAACACCGAGTTCCTGCAGGCAGCCTGGAGCGCCGCGGTCGCCGGGGCCCAGGCACCGATCGACCTCGACGCCGGCAACTTCCTGTCCGTGCAGCAGCTCAAGAACGGCCGCGGCCAGCGCACCTGGTGGACGGTGTCCCCGTTCGACTCCGGGCTGGACGAGGGCGACGCCGAGCGCGTCCTCACCGACGCCGAGGCCGTCGCCGAGGCGGGCGACTACGTCCGCGTCCGGGCCGAGGCGATCCCGAGCTTCGCCGGCAGCGCCGACGGGGCGATCGCACACGTCAAGGAACTCACCGACGACGGGTGGGCCGTCGTCGTGACCGCGCAGGGCCAGGGGCTCGTCGAGCGTGCGGTGCAGGTGCTCGCCGACGCCGGGGTCGCCGCGCGTGCCGAGGCCCTCACCGCGCCGCCCGAGCCCGGGGTCGCCATCGTCACGACCGCCACGGTCGAGCACGGCTTCGCGACGCCCGACCCGCGCATCGCGGTCCTCAGCGAGGCCGAGTTCTACGGCCGCAGCGTCCAGCAGGGCGCCCGGACCGTGAAGAAGCTGGCGAGCCGACGCAAGAACGTCGTCGACCCGCTGCAGCTCAAGCCGGGCGACGTTGTCGTGCACGCCACGCACGGCATCGGCAAGTTCGTCGAGCTGGTCTCGCGCGAGGTGAGCTCCGGCGGGCGCAACGCGGTGAAGACCCAGCGCGAGTACCTCGTCCTCGAGTACGCGCCGTCGAAGCGCGGCTACCCGGGCGACAAGCTCTTCGTGCCCACCGACCAGCTCGACCAGCTCTCGCGTTACGTCGGCGGCGAGTCCCCGACCCTGTCGAAGATGGGCGGCAGCGACTGGTCCGCGGCGAAGAGCAAGGCGCGGAAGGCCGTCCGCGACATCGCCGTCGACCTCGTGAAGCTCTACTCGGCACGCATGGCGTCGAAGGGGCACGCGTTCGGCCCGGACACCCCGTGGCAGCGCGAGCTGGAGGAGGCCTTCCCGTTCGCCGAGACCGCCGACCAGCTCACCACCATCGACGAGATCAAGCGCGACATGGAGCGGCCGATCCCGATGGACCGCCTGCTCTCCGGCGACGTCGGCTACGGCAAGACCGAGGTCGCGATCCGTGCCGCGTTCAAGGCCGTGCAGGACGGCAAGCAGGTCGCGGTGCTCGTCCCGACGACCCTGCTCGTCCGGCAGCACATGGAGACCTTCCAGGAGCGGTTCGCCGGCTTCCCCGTCCACCTCCGTGCCCTGAGCCGGTTCCAGACCGAGAAGGAGTCGAAGGAGACCATCGCGGGACTCGCCGACGGCACCGTCGACATCGTCATCGGCACGCACCGGATCCTGTCGCAGAACATCCAGTTCAAGGACGTCGGGCTCGTCATCATCGACGAGGAGCAGCGGTTCGGCGTCGAGCACAAGGACCAGCTGAAGAAGCTCAAGACCAACGTCGACGTCCTGGCGATGTCCGCGACCCCGATCCCACGGTCGCTCGAGATGGCGGTCACCGGGATCCGCGAGATGTCCACGCTCGCCACCCCGCCGGAGGACCGCCACCCGATCCTCACGTTCGTCGGGCCCCAGTCGGACCTGCAGGTCGCCGCGGCCATCCGCCGCGAGCTCCTCCGCGAGGGCCAGGTGTTCTACGTGCACAACCGGGTGAAGGACATCCAGTCGGTCGCCGCGCACCTGGCCGAGATCGTGCCCGACGCCCGGATCGCCGTCGCGCACGGGCAGATGTCGGAGAGCACCCTCGAGCAGGTCATGGTCGACTTCTGGGAGCGACGGTTCGACGTCCTCGTGTCCACGACGATCGTTGAGACCGGACTCGACATCGCGAACGCGAACACGCTCATCATCGACAAGGCGGACAAGTACGGGCTGTCGCAGCTGCACCAGCTCCGGGGCCGCGTCGGCCGAGGTCGCGAGCGTGGCTACGCGTACTTCCTCTACGACGCCGACAAGCCGCTGTCCGAGACCGCCCAGGACCGCCTCGAGACCATCGCGGCGAACAACGAACTCGGCGCGGGCATGCAGGTCGCCATGAAGGACCTCGAGCTCCGCGGTGCCGGCAACCTGCTCGGCGGCGAGCAGTCCGGGCACATCGCGGGCGTGGGCTTCGACCTGTACCTCCGCATGATCGGCGAGGCCGTCTCCCAGTTCCGCGGCGACGTGGCCGAGGGGCAGACCGAACTCCGGCTCGAGATCCCGGTCGACGCGTACATCCCCGAGGACTACGTCGAGTCCGAACGGCTCCGGCTCGAGGCGTACCAGAAGCTCTCCGCCGCCTCGGCCCCCGCGGCCCAGGCCGAGGGCATCGACATGGTCCTCGACGAGCTCACCGACCGGTACGGCCAGCCGCCGCAGCCGGTGCGCACCCTGGTGGAGGTCTCACGACTCCGTCGGATGGCGCAGCAGGTCGGGCTCTCCGACGTGGTCGTGATGGGGTCGAACCTGCGCGTCGCCGGCAAGGAGCTGCCGGACTCGGCGCAGGTGCGGCTCAAGCGGATGTTCCCGGGCGCCCGGTGGTTCCCGCAGCAGGACGCCGCGAGCATCCCGCTGCCGAAGCCGCACGGTGAGACCCTGCCGGACGACGGGCTGATCCAGTGGGTCGAGAGCATCCTGACCGCGGTGTACGGCGCCTCCAAGGCGCCCGCGGAGACGCCGGCGGCGTAGCGACGCGGGCGGTACCGGACGACGGACGGGAGGCGCGGGGCGGGCCGGCACCGCGCCTCCAGTCGGTCCGTGGTCGCGTCCGGCGGCCCGTGGGCGCGGGCGGTCTGACGAGCTGGCGAGCCCGAACGACGAACCCGACGTCGTACGACAGCGGAGTGGTCGCAAGCGGGCGGTCGCAACTGTCCGCGTCCGCAAGCGACGACTTCTCCGATGTCGTACGACAGCGACGGAGTCGTTCCGAGTCGGCCCGGCAACGGCCCCGCTCGCGTGCCGCTACTCGGTCGCCTCGGCCTCGGACAGCTCGCGCCGCGCGCGGTACCGCCGTGCCCGCACGCTGACCACCACCGCCGACGCGACGATCGCGATGCCGGAGCCGACCAGGACCGCGAGGACGCCCTCGTCGAGGATCTCCTCGTTGCGGGCGAACGCCAGCTCGTTCATGAGCAGCGAGACCGTGAACCCGATGCCGCCGAGGACACCGACCGTGACGATCGACCAGAAGGAGAGGGTCGACCGTCCGGGCGCGCGGAAGATCCGCGTGGCGACCGCGCCGAACAGCGTGATGCCGATGACCTTCCCGACCGGCAGCGCGAGCACGACCGCCCAGAAGGTGGGGGAGAGCTCGCCGATGCCCACCGACGGCACCACGACCGCGGCCGACGCGAAGGCGAAGATCGGCAGCACGATCGCGTTGGACCAGGGTTCGACGTTCTCGTGCAGGGTGTGGCCGGGACGGCGCGGCAGGGCCAGGCCGAGGGCGACACCGGCGATCGTCGCGTGCACCCCGGAGTGGTAGACGAGCCACCACGTGACGATGCCGAGCACGACCATGGCGGCGATGATCCAGCCCTGACCGCTACGACCGGGGCGGAGCGCCTTGCCGAGCAGCCAGAACAGGACGAGCACCACGACCGCGCCGCCCAGCGCGAGGAAGTCCGTGTCGTGCGCGAACACCACGGCGATGATGATGATCGCGATGAGGTCGTCGAGGACGGCGAGCGCCAGCAGGAAGACGCGGAGGGTCGACGGCAGCCCGCGTCCGAACATCGCGAGGACTCCGAGGGCGAACGCGATGTCCGTCGCCGTCGGGATGGGCCAGCCGTGCTGGTAGGCGGTCCCGGTCGTCACCGCGAGGTAGATCCCGGCCGGGACGACCACGCCGCCGACCGCTGCGATGGCGGGGATGATCGCGGTCTTCGGGTTGGAGAGTTCACCGGCGACGAGTTCGTGCTTCAGCTCGATCGCGACGAGCAGGAAGAACACCGCGAGCAGCCCGTCGCTGATCCAGTGCGACACGGAGAGGTCGAGCCCGACCGCACCCCACGGGGCGTGCACGTGCAGGACGTGTTCGAGGCCGGGGCCGAGTGGCGTGTTCGCGACGACCAGCCCGAGCACGGCGGCGGTGAGGAGCGCGATGGCGCTGAAGCGAGGGGAACGGATGAGTGCCTGCATGGAGCTCCGTTGTGAGGGTTCGACTGACGGTCCGTCGACCAGACTTCCCGACACGCCACGACGAGCCTACCGGTCGTCGGCGCGGTCGCGGTCAGCGGTGGGTGCCACGATGGCGGCATGACCGCCGTCTCGGACCTCGTCGCCGTCGTCGACCGCCTGCTCGCACCGACCGGGGGCTGCGTGTGGAACCGCGCCCAGACGCACGCCTCGCTGGCCCGGTACGCGGTCGAGGAGTCGTACGAGCTCGTCGACGCCATCGACGACGGCGACGCCGACGAACTCCGGGAGGAACTCGGCGACGTGCTCTACCAGGTGGTCCTGCACGCCGGGCTCGCGGAGTCGTTCGACCTCGAGGACGTCGCTGCGGGCGCTCGCGACAAGATGGTCCGTCGTCACCCGCACGTGTTCGGGGACGAGCACGCCGACACCGTGGAGGACGTGGTCCGGGTCTGGCGTGCCGCGAAGGCGGCGGAGAAGTCCTCGCGGCGGAGCGTCTTCGACGGCGTCCCGCGCGCCATGCCCCCGCTCGAGCGTGCGGTCAAGCTGCTGGAGCGCCTGGAGGAACGGGGGGACGCCGCCACGGTGGTCGCCTCGGTCGCTGCGGACGTGCCGGACGACGGGGTCGCCTCGGTCGCTGCGGACGGAGCCACGGTCGACGCGGTCGACGCGGTCGCCTCGGTCGACGCGGTCGAGACCGTCGGCTCGACCGACCGTGGGTGGGGGACGGCGCTCCTGACGTCGATCGCGGCGGCACGGCGGGACGGGATCGACCCGATCGCGAGCCTGCGGGCAGCCGTCGCCGCGCTCGAGGCCGCCGGGCGCGCGACCGAGTGAGCAGAGAGTGCGGGCGTCCTCCCAACCCGAAAAAAGGAGGACGCCCGCGAGCGGGCAGCCGACACCACCAGGGATAGAGGCGCCGGCAGGGAAGCCCGCTCGAACCGCGGGGCACACTGCAGCACGTTGCCCACGCGATCGGTCCGATGGGAGGATCAGGCCCCCATCGGTCCGAGGTTCTGGATTCAGAATATATGTCGACCGGGAGCCGCGCAAGCCCGGGATCGTGTTCTGCCAGAATTGCGGCATGGCTTCGACCGTGACGGCACCCCGTGGCATGCGTGACTTCCTCCCGGCAGAGAAGGCCCGGCGCGAGCACGTGCTCGGGGTCATCCGCGGCGTCTACGCGCGGCACGGGTTCGACGAGATCGAGACGCCCGTGGTCGAGGACGCGGCGCGGCTGCACTCGGGCCTCGGCGGCGACAACGAGAAGCTCGCGTTCGCCGTGATGAAGCGCGGGCTCTCCACGGAGGACCTGCGTCGCGCGGAGACGCCCCAGGACCTCGCCGACCTCGGGCTCCGGTTCGACCTCACGGTGCCCCTCGCCCGGTTCTACGCCTCGCACCGCGCCGAGCTGCCCGCGGTGTTCCGCTCGGTGCAGATCGCCCCCGTGTGGCGTGCGGAGCGGCCGCAGAAGGGCCGGTACCGCCAGTTCGTGCAGTGCGACATCGACATCCTCGGGGAGCCGGGACAGCTCGCCGAGATCGAACTCATCCGTGCGACGACCGCGGCGCTCGACGCCCTCGGGGTCGCGGGCACGACCATCCGGATCAACGACCGTCGGGTCCTGCTGGCGCTCCTCGCGTCGTGGGGGATCACGGAGTCCGCGGTCGCCAACCGCGCGCTCATCACGATCGACAAGCTCGACAAGATCGGGCCGGACGGTGTCGCCGCGGAACTCCGGCAGACGGTGGGCGCCGAGCTCGCCGGGCTCGAGGACACCATCCGTGCGCTGGAGTCCGCCGACTGGGAGTCGGTCGCGGGGGCGGCATGGCTGGACGCCGACGCCTTCGGGGACCTGCTCGGCCTGCGGGCCGCGCTGCCCGGGGTCGACCTGCGCTTCGATCCGACGCTCGTGCGTGGCATGGGCTACTACACGGGCACGATCTTCGAGGTTGCCCACCCGGACTTCGGCTACAGCCTCGGTGGCGGCGGCCGGTACGACGGCATGATCGGCCGGTTCCTCGGCCAGGAGGTCCCCGCCGTCGGGTTCTCGCTCGGCTTCGAGCGCCTTGTCGACCTCGTCACGCTGCCGGAGTCCGCGGAGTCCGACGCCGTCGTGCTCGTGTACGACAAGGACGTCGACCCGGCCCGGCTCGCCGCGCTGCAGGCCGAGGCGCTCGGGACGCACCGGCGGGTCCGCCTGGAACGGCGCACGAAGAACACCAAGAACCTGCTCGCCGGCCTCGTCGAGCAGGGGTTCGACGCGTTCGCGTCCGTCCGCGCGGACACCGAGACCCTCGACGGCGTGGAGTTCCGCCCGCTCGCCTGACCGCGGTCCGGCCACCGGGGGTTCTCCACAGCCGGGCGTCATGCGCGCCTCGCGTTCACCCGGCCTCGGTAGGATCGACCCCGCAATCACCACAACCGAACGTGTAGGGAGTACCCCGTGGCCGTGATCGATGCCGTAGGAGCACGCGAAGTCCTCGATTCCCGAGGCAACCCGACGGTCGAGGTCGAGGTCCTCCTCGACGACGGCGTCGTGTCCCGCGCGCTCGTCCCCTCCGGTGCCTCCACCGGTGCGTTCGAGGCGTACGAACTCCGGGACGGCGACAAGGCCCGGTACGGCGGCAAGGGCGTGCTCAAGGCCGTCGACGCCGTCCTCGACGAGATCGGCCCGGCGCTCGAGGGCTTCGACGCCACCGACCAGCGCCTCGTCGACGCCGCGCTCATCGAGCTCGACGGCACCGAGAACAAGTCCCGCCTCGGCGCGAACTCGATCCTCGGCGCATCGCTCGCCGTGGCCCGTGCCGCCGCCGACTCGGCCGACCTGCCGCTGTTCCGCTACCTCGGTGGCCCGAACGCGCACACGCTGCCCGTCCCGCTGATGAACGTCGTCAACGGTGGCGCGCACGCCGACACCAACGTCGACATCCAGGAGTTCTTCCTGGTGCCCTACGGCGCCGAGTCCTTCTCCGAGGCACTCCGCTGGGGTGTCGAGACATACCACGCCCTCAAGGGCGAGCTGAAGAAGCAGGGCCTCGCGACCGGCCTCGGCGACGAGGGCGGCTTCGCGCCGGAGCTCGCGTCGAACCGCGCTGCGCTGGACTTCCTCCTCTCCGCGATCGAGAAGGCCGGCTTCACCCCGGGCAAGGACATCGCCCTCGGCCTCGACGTCGCCTCGACCGAGTTCTTCAACGACGGCAAGTACTCCTTCGAGGGCAAGCAGCTCTCGAGCGAGGAGTTCACGGCCTACTTCGCCGAGCTCGTCCGCGACTACCCGCTCGCCACGATCGAGGACCCGCTGGCCGAGGACGACTGGGCCGGCTGGACCCACCTGACCGCCGAGCTCGGCGACAAGGTGCAGATCGTCGGCGACGACCTCTTCGTCACCAACCCGAAGCGTCTGCAGCGGGGCATCGACGAGAAGGCCGCGAACTCGATCCTCGTCAAGGTGAACCAGATCGGTACCCTGACCGAGACCCTCGACGCCGTTTCCCTGGCACACCGCCACGGCCTCACGTCGATCCTGTCGCACCGCTCGGGCGAGACCGAGGACACCACGATCGCGGACATCGCGGTCGCGGTCGACGGCGGACAGATCAAGACCGGCGCCCCGGCACGCTCGGACCGCGTCGCGAAGTACAACCAGCTGCTCCGCATCGAGGAGGAGCTCGGGGACGCCGCGGTCTACGCGGGTCGCTCGGCCTTCCCGCGCTCGGCTGCGCTCTGACCAGCTGACCACCGCACCACCCGAGACGCCGTCCTCCTCCGGGAGGGCGGCGTCTCGTCGTCCCCGCGAGGCTGCGCGCGAGGTCGCACGACATGCCGCCCGCAGCGCGTCGAGGTCGCACGACGTGCCGCTCGCGTCGGGCGCAGGCGACAGATCGTGCGACCTCGGCGAAGCGCGCACGGCGTGTGACGCGCCCACGGGACGGGCGCGAGCGACCCGACGGGGGCGAGCCGCGCCTCCAGGCGGGCGACGCTGGGAGGGCACCGAACGGCCGCGTGCCGACCGCGCGCCGGACCACCGCCGGGTTATCGTCGGACCGTGCCCACTCAGAAGCCCCGTGTCCGCCGCGTCGCCGTGGCCATGCCGGAGGGCGGCACGCCCGACCAGCCCTGGTACCGCTCGATCCGGTTCTCCGGCTTCAGCCTCCTCATGCTGGCGATCATCGTGCTGTTCGTCGTGGTCCTCGCTCCGTCGCTCCGGACGCTCATCCAGCAGCAGGAGCAGATCGCGCAGCAGCAGCGGGAGGTCGCGGCGCAGAAGGCCGACGTCGCACAGAAGAAGAAGGACGTCGCACGCTGGGACGACCCGGCGTACATCGAGGCGCAGGCTCGGGACCGACTGCTCTACGTGTACCCGGGCGAGGAGAGCTACCTCGTCATGGGAGCGGAGGGCAACGGGGGCACGAGCAAGCCGAGGACCGACTCCGGCACGCCCGTGAGCTCGAGCGTGCAGACGCCGAAGGTCGACTGGGTGCAGGCGATGCTCTCGTCGGTGCTGACCTCGGGCCTCACGGAGCGCACCACGCAGGACCTCGTCGCGCCGGACGTCTCCGGCACCGGCGACACGAAGTAGGCGACGACGCGGGACTCCGGTAGGCTCACGTACCCGTGACGACCCCTCCCTTCGACCCGCCCTCCGAACGCGACGTGCAGGTCGTGTCGGCGCAGCTCGGCCGACCGGCTCGCGACGTCATCGGGATCGCGGCTCGCTGCGTCTGTGGCAATCCCACGGTCGTGTCCACGAAGCCCCGACTGTCGAACGGCACCCCGTTCCCGACGTTCTACTACCTGTGCCATCCCGCGGCCACCGCTGCGGTCAGCACCCTCGAGGCGAACCAGGTGATGCCCGAGCTGGCAGCCCTGCTCGAGGACCCCGAAGTCGCCGAGCAGTACCGCTCGGCGCACGAGTCCTACCTGGCCGATCGCGAGTCGATCGAGCACGTCGACGAGATCGACGGCATCAGCGCCGGTGGCATGCCCACCCGTGTGAAGTGCCTGCACGCCCTCGTCGGTCACGCCCTCGCCGCCGGACCCGGCGTCAACCCCATCGGTGACCTCGCGCTCGCGCGCGCGGACTGGTCGCCCTCCCGGTGTGCATGCCGGGCGTATGATGGCGGTGCAGACGCTGGAGTCGGGGCGGGTGGCGGCGAAGTCTGACTCGACTCCCGAACCCCCATCCAAGGAGATCATCCCCCGTGCCCAAGATCCTCGTCGTCGGCGGCGGTTACGCCGGCTTCTACACCGCCTGGAAGCTCGAGAAGCACCTTCGCCAGGGCGAAGCCGAGGTCGTGATGGTGGACCCGCTGCCGTACATGACGTACCAGCCGTTCCTCCCCGAGGTCGCCGCCGGCTCCATCGAGCCGCGTCACGCGATCGTCGCGCACCGTCGTCACCTCAAGAAGACGCGCGTCGTCACGGCCAAGGTGACGAAGGTCGACCACGCGAACAAGACGGCGACGATCACGCCGGCCGAGGGTGCGGCGTGGGAGGAGTCCTACGACCAGATCGTGATGACCGCCGGGGCGGTCTCGCGCACCTTCCCGATCCCGGGTGTCGCGGACGAGGCGATCGGCCTCAAGACCATCGAGGAGGCCGCGGCGATCCGCGACAAGATCCTCACGAACTTCCACAAGGCCGCGAACCTCCCCGCCGGCCCCGAGCGCGACCGTCTGCTGACCGTCGTGGTCGTCGGTGGTGGCTTCGCCGGCATCGAGGTCTTCGCCGAGCTCCGCTCCTTCGTGACCGACCTGCTGAAGAGCTACCCGCAGCTGTCCTTCGACGACACGCACTTCCACCTCGTCGAGGCGATGGGCCGCATCATGCCCGAGGTGTCCCTCGAGACCTCGCACTGGGTGCTGAAGAACCTCGCCGAGCGCGGGGCCACGGTGCACCTCGAGACCCAGCTGGCCTCCGCGGTCGGCGGCGTCTGCGAGCTCAAGACCAACGACGGCGCGATCGAGAAGATCGAGTCCGACCTCATCATCTGGACCGCCGGCGTCATGGCGAACCCGATGGTGAAGGGCACCGACTTCCCGCTCGAGCAGCGCGGACGCATCCGCGTGCAGCCCGACCTCCGCGTCGTCGACGACAACGGCGTGATCGCCGATGCGTGGGCCTGCGGTGACGTCGCGGCGGTCCCGGACCTCACCGGTGGTGGCGTCGGCGGCTTCTGCGTGCCGAACGCCCAGCACGCCGTCCGTCAGGCCAAGCAGCTGGCGAAGAACGTCGTCGCCACGATGCGCGGCGAGGCGACGAACGACTACAAGCACGAGAACCTCGGCGCCGTCGCGGGCCTCGGCCTCGGCATCGGCGTGTTCCAGTCCGGCAAGTTCGCCATGAAGGGCTTCCTCGCCTGGGGTGCCCACCGTGGCTACCACGGCCTGGCCATGCCGTCGTGGGAGCGCAAGTGGCGCGTCATCGGCGACTGGGTGGGTGGCTTCTTCCTCGGCCGCGACATCGCGTCACTCGACGACCGCGAGACGCCGCGCGCCGCGTTCGAGGCGTTCGCGTCCCGTCCGAAGCCGGCTGCCGAGGCGCCCGCCGCTCCGCTCGAGGCCGCGAAGCCGACCACCGCTCCGGAAGAGGGCAAGCCCGCCGGCGCCGCTGGCCCGGCGTACGGCGAGCCCGCGAAGGACGTCTCGAACGACGCCGAGCCGGTGAAGGCCGAGGCCTCGGCCGACGCCAAGTAGCGACACGCTCGACAGCGAGGCGGTCACCCCGACGGGGTGGCCGCCTCGCTGCGTCTTGCGCTGTCGGTAGGCTGTTCCGGCCCGCCCCCGTGGCCCAATCGGTAGAGGCATGCGACTTAAAATCGCCGAGTTGTGGGTTCGAGTCCCACCGGGGGTACTCCGACGGGCCGAGTCGACGCGAGACTCGTCCTGAGCGACACGGCTCGGGGCCGCCAGCGCGAGAACCGTCGCCGAGCGCGAGTCTCGGGGCCGGCGTCGCGCGAACCGTCGCCGAGCGCGAGTCTCGGCCACGGCCCGCACTACGATCGACTCTCGTGGCCAGTCTCGGAAGCGCACTCGCGAACCTGCGCAACGCCCTCGGTCGGCCCGAGGCCCACGTCGAGGTCGTCGACGGCGAGACCGTCCCCGTCGGGATGCTGCTCGGGACGCTCGGCGCCCTGCTGCTCGACGCCGGCAGCTCGGTCACCGACGTCCGATCGGCACTCGAGAAGGCCCGCGACGCCGCCGGGGTGGGGCCGACGCTCGCCGTCGGGGTGCTGCCCGCCCTCGTCATGGTGAGCGAGACCGCCACCGGTGCCGCCACGATCGTGAACGCCGAGGGCGTCGAACTGTCCTCCCGGCAGGCCGCCCGGGCCAACCGGCTGGTCCTCGGGCTGGAGAGCGGCTCGATCGCCCTCGCCGAGATCCCCGCCCGCGTGCGCGCCATCCGTGCCGGGACGGTCCCGCCGCCCGCGCTCCCGTGGATCCTCGGCAACGCCCTGACCTCGGCCGGCCTGGCGGTCGTGTTCCGCTGCCCGTGGTGGGCGATCCTCGTCGCGCTCGGCGTCGGCGCGCTCGTCGGCGTGATCGGTCTCGTGCTCCGGCGCTTCCGGGAGGCCGTCGCGATCATCCCGTTCCTCGCCGCGTTCGTGTCCACGACGATCGTCGGGCTCGTGGCCGCCGGCACCGGGTTCGACCACGTCCCCCTCTTCGCGGTGTGCGCCCCGGTGGCGGTGTTCGTCCCGGGCGCGCTCATCACGAACGCGCTGCTCGAGCTCACCGCGGCCGACATCGTCACGGGCTCGTCGCGCCTGGTCCAGGGGCTCATCATGCTCGGCTTCATGGCGGCGGGCATCGCGGCGGGCAGTGCGCTGACCGGGTTGCACGTCGACCCCTCGTCGGCGGCCCTCGTCGGCGAGGTCGCCGGGGTCGGCACGGACCGGGGCGGGTGGGAGGCGGTGCCCTCCTACTGGGTGTCCTGGGTGGCGGTGGTGGTGCTGGCCGTCGGACTCGGCCTGGTGTTCCGGTCCGGCTGGCGGCTCACGCTGGTGTCCGTGGCCGTGATGGTCACCGCCTACGCACTGGTGAGCGGGACCACACCGATCTGGGGGAGCGTCGTCGCGACCGGAGCCACGGCCGCGCTGCTCTTCGTGGCGACCCGTCTGCTGGAGCGGCTCGTGCCGGTGATCCCCGCGACGGTGTCGTTCTTCCCGGCGTTCCTGCTGCTCGTGCCCGGCACGGTCGGGCTCGTGGCCGTCGCCACGTTCGACCCGGTCGCCCTGGCCACGCCGCTCTCGACGTTCGTCAGCCTGTGCATCGGGACGAAGATCGGCGGCCTG
>Ga0153992_100109_pt1 | contig 20315 bp, 14 predicted proteins | sample TSNC076MetaG_FD_104683 | JGI IMG/M metagenome (GOLD analysis project Ga0153992, IMG submission 104683) | Attine ant fungus gardens microbial communities from North Carolina, USA - TSNC076 MetaG | ecosystem: Host-associated > Fungi > Mycelium > Unclassified | place: USA: North Carolina, Lumber... | reverse complement strand
TGTACCCTAATAGGCCCCCTCCCTAGCTTGGGCGAGCCTCCCCATTCTTTCATTGCTTCTGAAAGTCAGTACGGGTTCCAGTGCTGCCCTCTTGACTATGAGCTTTAGTAGCTAGCTAGCTAGTTATCGTATCAGACGATTATTAAGACAATTCTATTTTTTTTATTTTACGTGCAAGAATCGTCTAGCTTTAGCTTACCTTTAGGCTTGAAAGCAGAAAAAAGCCTTACCCGCACTCTGGGATCTTGAAGTGAGTTAGCTTTCCCGTCCCTCCATTGGAAAGGCTTGGGCTAAGGTCTTCCCTTTCTCATATGAGCTAGGTAGCTTGTATTTGGCATTCCTCTCCGACAGGAAGCTATGCAGCGGCAACCGCAATCGATATCTCCGCTCTTTTATCCGCTCTTTCCCTATTGATCTTGCTAACTCGTGAACTAACTAAATAAAGTAGTTCTTCTCCTCGGGACTCTACTTTTCTATTTCTTACTAATGTCGCTGGAAGAGTTTGCCAGGATGGCTTGGTAAGCAAGCAAGCAGGCGCCAACCCCCAGTGCTTTCTCTTCTTTCTTTTTTTACATATTAAATATTCTGATCACACTCGAAATTATGTATCTACTTATCGTATTTTTGCCCCTGCTTGGTAGTTCCGTAGTCAGTTTTTTCGGACGTTTTCTAGGAGCAGAAGGAACCGCTATAATAACCACAGGTCGAAATCTGGTCCTTTTTGCTATTCTGATTTTTGGAGTTGTCGTCCTCTTTCGTCTTTTTCATTTGCGGTTGAATAGAAAGTCTCGCTTTCTGATATATGTCTCCCTTTTTTTTGTAATCTCAGTATTTGCCTATTCGCTACGAATCTACTTAAAATATAAATAAGGTCTTTTTTGTTCTAATTTGCTTTATGGTCTTTTGATTTTAAATGTTTCGGGGGGGGAGGGGGAGCAGTCATTTCCTCTTCCGGCCTCTTCCGGAACATCAAGTTCCGATTCAACAGCGAAGCCTTCGCCGTCTGCACTGGATCAAAGAGCAGACGAACTTTTAGAGAAAAATCTAGAGGCACTTAAAACCTCTCTCGGGGAAGGAGAGAGAATCTCCGAAGTACGTGAGACCATCAAAGAGAACTTTGATGTAAAAAACCCCGGAGAGGAGTTCGAACTCATCAAGAATATGGAAAGAGAAGTGAAATTAAATGATACAAAATGCGAAGGTGAAAAGTCGATAAAAATTCAATCCTCATTAAATGAGGTAACTGATAAAAAGGGAGAGTGCCCAATCACTATAATTGAACTGAATGAGATAAAGAACCATGAAGCTCTTACTCAAGATGGAAAAGGTGGGGGGAAACCCACCGATTGTTCTTTTCAAGAAAAGGGGAAGGCCGATGAATAACAACAGCTTTAGCAGAAGGAAGGAGTATTCAACGGGGATAAGGGACCCCCCGGTAGAGTGAAAAAGGAAAAAGCTCTACGTACTTAGAAGGTTGTTCAATTACATGGCTTACTTTTGGGAGATAGACTTGCACAGAAAGCTATCCATTCCAGGAGAAAAAGTAGCTCGACCCACACCCTTTTTGGGTGGAGGAGCAAAGCCGAAACAGCCTCATTTCGACCGCTATTTTAACAAAAAGGGGATGGGAATATAGCGTCGAAAGGCTAACGCAACGCCTATCGCAGCTGAATGCGGAAGGTCGAAATTCTTCCTTTTTTGAAGAGCTTCGCAACTTGCGCGAGGGCCCACGTTAAACAGATTAGATTATACTCACAGAATACTTCAGGGCAGGAGTGAAGAGCCACAAAAGCACCTGTCAGGAACTGTATAAAAAGGACCGAGAACTACATACGGTCTGAGACTCACTTCCTTGAAAAGGGGGAGACGAGTTATGTAGGCTGTAGCCCTTCAAGAAATTGGAGCGGTTGCTCGACCAAAGTCGGTCAATAAGACAGATCTGGATCCGTCTGTGGTGAGGAGGCTCATTGCCAGCAACAAAGGAGCTCCATAGGACAAGGAAACGGAACCCAGAAAGAAAGCTCGGGGGGACTGCCTGGGGGAATTCCTCAAAGAAAGGAAAGGGATAACAGGGGGAATTGTCCTGACTTTAGGAGCTAGGAGCACAGTTAAGGTATTCACCTTATTGCCATAAACAAAGGGGATCCCTAGGGAAGACAGACGCCCATTCAAATCTTTCAACTTTCAATAAACCCCGTATTTTTGGCATAGATTTGGTGTCGCCCTTGCTTTTAGAGAATTGCTAGCTCTTCCTCGTCCGGTGCCTACCGCTTATCCTTGAGGCTGCCTACCTTTCAGCTTGTAAGAGACTTTCCCGACGCGGGCAATTATGGGAACTGGTCCTTCGTAGCGACGAAGTAGTCCTTTGTGCGCTCGGTGTACTCGGCTGAATGTTCGTAACTGGTCGCGGTCTTGATGAGTACCAAGTCTCCGACTTTGAACGGGTCTGGCCTTCTGCGCTTGTCAGCCCACTTCTTCATCCGTTGAGACGCCTTCTCCAGATAGGCTCGAGCAACTTCAGCGTTCTTCTGCCACTCCTTTGCAAACTGGTAAGCTCTTGGACTCTGTCCTTTGTATCCGGCCACAACCGTGTGGAGAGTAAGCGGCTATTGACCTGTGATTAGCTCAAATGGGCTCTTGTTGGAGGAAGAGCTCCGTTGCAAGTTGAAACAGAACTGAGCAACATCAAGAAGATTTACCCTGGTTGGCACTCACAAAGTGCCTTAAATATTCTTCAAGCATGGAATTAAAACGCTCCGTTTGCCCGGGGATGACCACTGGTCGAGAAATCGAGCTGAGACCCAGTTCGGTCCAAAACCGTCCCGTGAATCTCGAGTCTCGGTCACTAACAATGTTCCGGGGCACGCCCCAATACTTGACGATGTACTTCAGGAACAAGTAGGCTTCCTTGCTTGACTCTTTTAGCTTCTAGGATTCCTAGCTCTAATCAATAGGTAAAATGGGATTAGAGCCTTGCTCCTTCTATTTCCTTAGGCTCATCAAGGAAGACTCGCTCTAGATCTTCATTTGCTTCTGCTTATAGGATAGCACCTTGAGGAAGTTCCTATTAAAGAAGGGGACTTCTTACAGGATGCTTTGCATACAGACTAGTTGCATCCCTTAGATGGCTGCCTTCTACTTACAGAAGGACTCACTCTAGGAAAGGATTCATACCCAGCCTAGTCTACCTCTGCTTCTAATGCTCGAACTCTTGTTGGAGTCCGAGCTCAAAGGACTAGGCTTGCAGACACTTCCTACTCCCTAAGAAGAGTGCTTAGGAAAGGAGGATCTATTTCTTTAAAGGAAGGGAATCGATTCCTTTATAGTATAAGTTTCCAATGATAGAGATAAAATTTTCAAACTCTATTGGGGGATACACTTTCTATGTTTTAAACTCTACGCTAATGGAACAAGTTAGTAAAGTAGCTAAGCTCTTCCAGGGGGAGATTCTAATACAAGGAGTACTTGCACCATATGTATTTCATCTTATCCCCCCACGTAAATTTCAATGTAATTATATAATACTTGAACAGGCCATCAGCTTACATTGATTTGATTGAGATTCACTCATGAACTCTGGAACTGGTTTAGCTAGCTCCTTCACCCCGGAAGGGAAGAATGTGGACAGATGGAACCAAAGAGGAGCTCTCCCTGCTTAGCGCAGGCTACATTTGACCCCTAGATCATGAAGAAGGTGTCCCCTACACCGGACCGGAATCTCCATCCCAATTGGGAACCACAAAAGTGATTATCAATGGCTGGTTGAGCTCAAGCTCCTGCTTCTTGGTCACCACAGAAGCAGAACCAAAGCGAGCAGGACCCACAGTACCCTTAGTTGTTCTATACCTTGCAGGAGAAGGGTTCAAGTACTCATTCGGGATTCAGTTTTTTATTACCCCAAAATGCAACTCTAACAGCTAGGTTTCGAGAGGGCTATATCTATCTCCGAAACAGGGGAAGAAAGGGAGGAAGGAATTAGATTATGTATAGCCCTTTCCAGACCTTATGTAATTTCCTTCGGTTGGATTAGCTTTTTAGTAGGAAAGGCGGTAGTAGAGTTGCTAGAGGTCCTTCGCGTCACTCTACTGTTTGTTTTCCGGGCAGGGATGCCTATTGTTCCCTGCTCTAACTCCTCCGATTTCCCTTTGCTTTCTTTATTACTTATCGCACGTGCCCAGTCTCAACGTCACTTCCCAAAGCAAAACCACCTTTCCCAGATCTATGAAAGGTGAAACGTTGAAGGTCCACAACAGGTAACATAAATGAAGAAGTTTATTTTGTATTCGAGCTGCTGAGGGCCGGAGCTCGTATGGATACATTACTTCATTGTTCTATGAGGCGTTGCACTAAGCACATACTCGGATAGGGTCGCGAAGTGCAAAGATCCGGTCTTTGACAACCGTCGTAAGGACAAAAAAATCTATACTTATCTGTGTTCGACACTATATAACTATAGGCGGGACCAGTTGTAGGATGATCGCCGAGTGGCGTTCTGCTCGATTAGGCGAATGCGAGTGAGGGATAAGCTTTCCCCGTTCGCTAGGAGGGAAACTCAGGAAGAGTTCAGGCAGAAATAGATGGTGAAAACCCCTTTTTATTATATTAGTAAATCGCGCTCCTTGCATGACTCCATATCATTCATTATTAAAGCGAAAGCGACAACGTGTCACTCTAACCTTAAAATCGATAAACGGGAATGCGTTTCCTAATAATGAGTAATGCTGGTAACAGCAAATGGTTCCTAACCTCATCAAAATCAGAGTACGGCATATCCGACTATCCGGCAACACGCTTGGATAAGTAACGCGATGAACCGTACCTGTATCTCTAGGCGCTATGATGTCTTATTATGTAGATCATGTCTTGCTTGAGGGTTCCAACCCTCGCCCTTCTCTAATAGGGGAAAGTAAAGACCCACGCCTAGGGATATACGAGCGCCATTCTTCAGATGGATCGCTGTTCGATAGTTATTGTAGCCGGGATAAGCAGGCCTTAATTGAAGTAGGGGCTTCCGTATAGCGCCTTAGTTTTTTAGTACAAGTAGCTAAGGGGGCTGGGAGGTACGACTTGCGTCAAACTTGTGAAAGAATACTTGCTGCGCACCTGCTGAACAAGGCTCCTTTCAAGTCAAACGGAGATTACCAGTTCCGGAGGGACCAACCATTGTACTTCTAGGGGAAGGTCTAACATAGCGGAAGGCCACGGCTTTTGTGAGTGTTCAGCACAATACGGTATGCCACCAGCATAAATGAGGCACACAAGAGCCACTGGCACAAGATAGATTTAATGCCAGCCTGGAAGTGATTCGCTACTAAGTCGGGTAGTGGCAGCCAGGTTATCGACGATTCTACAATAGGCGCCCGCCCGAATCGAATAGCGGAGAGGTTGAAGAAGCAGTCTGGCAGGAGATGAAAGAGAAGGAAGAGAGGATCGAAGTGGATCTCCAAGGTGGTGGTTACGCTCGCTTGCTTTGAGATTCGGACTGGTGTGCCTTCTCCTCTTACGGAAACCACTGAAGACTGTGAAACTCGTTCTTATGTTGGCTTTTCTGTCTATTGCCTTCAATGGCTTAGTCAGTCCGTGGGCCTAAGCGCTATAATTCTTGTACGTGCTGTCAACCTGGCTTTCGGGTCTCGGAACCGACCCCCAAAAAAGTAGTCGAGGTGAAGGCGGGAGATTGCTGTTAAGGAGATATGGCATAAGTTGCTACAAATCCGGTTGGTCGAGCCAGCCTTTATCCCGAGGGTCAAAACCCTAGCTGTAAGGTCTACCCCACGCAGCAGCGCAGCCTTCGATGTCCAGACTGAGTGAACAAACAAGTCGTTGGGGAACATGCTCTGATGTTTGGTAGGAAGTAAGCCAGCCACGGAGATGAAATCCACTGAGTTCCGATAGAGGATCCACAGGAGAAGAGATTGTGAAGAGATGCATGCAGACCCTGAGTCTAGTTCGTCAAGCACAGGGCTAGCGCCAAAAACGAAAGTGGAGCCGGGGCTACTTCCTTGCCATGAATAGGTGGAGTTCCGTCATGTTATTGTATTGTTATGGCCGTATCTTGCTACTGGGCCGTAGTTTGATTGCGAACTGATATATTTATAAAATATCCAACGCTCCTATCGGAACTGACTCCTTCACCTCGTAAACTCTGTCAAGTGGCTTAGCTCCTGACTCCCCACCTCTTCTCTTGCATCTCCTGCGTCTCCTCATTCATTAGTTGAGAATAGGGCCTGGGCCGTATTTCTTGCTTGGCCGAAGAGAAAGTTGAGTTTAGTATAGTCATGTTCTGGCCGAATTGCTATCGGCTGGTGGCGAGGAAGGAATGGATACGAACAAAGAAATGCTGGGCGTTAGGAAAAAGCTCGACGATAATGCAGATGGAAAGATCCTGTCTATTGGACCTGGTGATGATCCCCTTCCCTGTTATTATAAAAAGATCATTTATTTGAACTCAGATAGTAAAGTACACGTGTGCAATCCTAGAGAATATTATTAGGGCGGCAACTTCACTGAAATGAGAAAGGCTCTTTACTCATTTCCTTTTTTAGAATCTCATTTCTCGTCTGATCGTCTTCAAGATCGTCTGAACTGTATATGATACCTCTTCCCTGGTCGAATTCAAGGATTCCAATCAGCTCAAGGATTAGAATCAGTTCAACACTGCAGTCCATGCGAGGCCAGATCTTCAAAGAGGGGAATCTCTGGCTAGCTCCTCAATCTCAAGCAGGGGCGACTCCTGGATTGAGGAGTTTTATGGTACCCAACCGGAAGCATCTTCCTCTTCTACTGGCGTTGGCCCCCAGGCGCAACCCAGTCCCCCTTTGCCCCGGGTGGAGAAATGGATAGTCGAGATGGTTTGTCAACAGCGGATCCACGTCACCTAAATAGAATAGGAAAACTTACTCAAAGCGTGTCGACGCATACGCATAAGCAGATCCCGCCAGGCCTGGGAATATAGTTCCAAGGTCAACCTTTGAAGCATAGGTCAGAGCGGCATCTCCGGCTGAAGTCGAAATATCTGCATCATACTAAGCAGTTTCGACTGACTCTCGTAGTTTAAGGGTATTTTCCTCTCGGGAGTCAACAATAACAAAGCTGGCCAAGGGAAGAATTCTCGAAAGAGTCTCCCTCTCAAGATCTCAACAATGAAAGCGATGTATGAATAGCAAAGTCTGCTCGGACGATTCTTGCCCACAAGGGGCCAACTCTTGATAGAACGTCCGGAAATGACCATACAGATGAATGAACTCATAGTAGCAAGATCAATGTCGATTTTCCGTGTGTCAATCCTGTAAAGAAAGAGGGGCTTCTCGAGAGGCGACTTCGGTTGTTCCTTATCTCATTAGTTTCTAGTAGACGATCTGACGATTGGATGAGGGAAATGCTCACTGAGATGCTCTTTAGTTCACCTGAAATATCTTCTCTTCCTTCCCGTAGGACCAAGGGCTTCCGTGCTGTGTGCTTGTTTGGTTCATTCCTAACAGTCTGATCGATCCTAGCCCGCCTCCCTTGTGGTTCGGCTAACTCAATTGTCGGAGACTGAGTCATAACATTCTTGCTATGCTTCGGAGACTAGTTAGAAAAGTCTCGCTTTGGATAAAGAGAATATGGTAAAGCTAAGGACTTCTGACCTTAGAATTGACCCCTTAAAGTGACATAAAAATATCCCTATGCTTAATAGTCTTCTAAAAAGTAGAATCGTGCAGGAAACACCGTCTTTTTGGCTTCAAAATAGCTCTTTAAGCTATACGCAAAGGGAGACTCAGGAAAAGGGTACAGCATTTAGTCCCACTTTCGGGCGAGGTGATTCCTACTTCCCACAAGGGAAAACCCGAACCACGACTATTTTCTTATTTAAAACCAGCAAGGCGCTTTGCTCGGTCGCAGATAGGAGAGACTGCCCTACGAATGCTAGGCGGTCTCAGTCTCAGAGACCGAACTGACCTAACAAGAGCTGCAAGCGGGAAAGAGCCAGAGGTTTCATTTCCTTAGTCTTTACTTATCTATTAACCCTAGCTGCAGGAGAAAGGGTCCGTAGGACATATTCACCCTTCTTTTAGAGAGAGCTACCCATAGGGGTGCCCTAACAGATACTTGACTCCTAACTCCTAGAACCTTGGTTCTGGGCACCTTAGCTCACCTTTCAGTACAGGAAAGGTTGATCTATTTCTATTCTAGCTTAACAACCCGCCCCCGCCTATTTATTCTTTGTTAAAAAAGCAAGACACTGCTCGTACCGGAGCTCGGAGCGAGCTCCTACTGCGCTAACAACAGAAGCAGAGAGGGTTAGCCGTAAGACATCTTCTCCTTGACTTTATCCCTTCTTTATCAATATATGAGAAAAGAACCGGAGGATCTAGTCTCAATAGGGGAATCCTTCATTTAGGGGGATAGCCCTATGGTTGCCCTTGCCATATGATTTACTCTTAGAAACCTTGGGAGAAAACCCTTATCTCACGTTTCAGTACACGAAAGGTGAGGAATAAAACCCTAACAACCCGACCCCCGCCTACGTGGGCCAAGAAGCTCTAGGCAATTCTCACGATCACGGTCGATCATGGTTCAACTCCATGTCGTGAAAGTGAAACCAATCATTTCTTTCATCAACATCAACGAATCACTATCTCTCTTTCATCGGTAGGCTTGCTTCACCGGTACGGCTCATCGGCTTATTAATGACTAAGCGGAGTCAGGAGTCGGAGAGGCATTGGATTAAGTTAGAAGTAACTAGAACGTTATTAAAAAAAGGGGTATACTTAAAGAAAGTCATTCGTACCCTACTATTTCAATCAAATACCGCTGGCAGATCCTGGTAATTATTATCTAAGTGGCACATCTGTCCTTTGCACCTCTCTATATGTATGTGCTTTATTTAGTATAGAAAGAGAAAGAGATTCGTCTTGAAAAATGCTTGGTCATTGGATTGAAGTGCGCGGTAGATTCTTCTGACCGAACCGCTCTTTCTTTCACCAAATATGCTCTTCCATTGATTATGTAAGTTCACTTTTTTTCAGGAAACCGCGATCAGGAAAACATGAAATAGGGCGCTAAGAAAAAAAAGTCTCTACCAACATGAAGCTCGTTGCCAGGATAGATCGAATGTAATAACGTATTGTTACAAGTTTCTCTTTTATTTCAGTCTTTAGAATCAGCCGATAATGGAGACAGAGAGATAGAAAGTGTGCAGTGAGGTGACCGAAGGGAGGACTCTTTTCACGAATCCAACTGACATATCGGATCTTGCCATTGCCAGGAGCATTGATGCCGAGAATTCCCTCTTTGCTGCAAGTGAATCAGAAGGGGTTCTTTTCGCCTAATCGGTTATTGTGCTAGAATCGATTGTGGAAGCTCAATGAAAATTCTCGTAGTGTAGTTACAGTCAACACAGTAGCTGTAAGGTGAACAGCCCTTTGTCCTTTATCTATATAATAGGCTGAAACTGCGCTGAATGATAAAGCCTTATTTCCATGACTTTCCGGACCAACCAACCGGCGATTTACGACAAGTCTCTCTTCATTTTTTGGGGGGGAGCAAAGCAGTAAAAGAATGAAGGAAAGGATAATGATAAATTTCTTTCTCAATGTATGGCAATCTATTATTAATTTCTTTATTAAGAATGGAAAAAACGAAAGATCACCGTATGTCGATGAACAAGTAATTAATGTTCCAAAAGAGGAAATGATGAAACGTATAGCAGAGATTGTTAAAAAAGCTAGCGAGGATGACTAAACAGTCATTTAGTAAGGAGGGTGGGGATTAAAGTGTTTTGGCGGAAACGCGACCGGATGTAGTCATGTTAGTTTTGCTTTTCTTGTGCATGACGAACCGGGTGAACAAAGTCACGATCAGAATGCAAGCAAGGTAGTTCGCTGGGTATGTCTTTTGATCCCAGGGGTGCTGGTTCGAGTCCAGCTCGTGACAAGACCTTTGTTTAATATCTCGGCGCCTCTTCTCCTTAGACGGATGACTCTCCCATGATCTGAGACAGCCTCTTTTTCCTAGTTAGGACATTACATTGGGAGGAGAGATTCACCCCGACAGGAGATCCCATCTCTCTTATGATTTCTCGAGTTACAGGGAAAGATCACGGCTGCATTTAGGAGTGAAAGCAGCAAATTCTTTCTTCTCTTATGAAATTCACGATCTCCCCTTGAGAACGCACAGAACAGTTACTAAATCATACCCTTTGGATGTTACATATCTGATACCTTTTGGTCCCTCACGGAACACTGGCTATATCATCTAGCCCCATGTCAACCAACCCAACTCCTCCTGCCGCTATGCATCCTATTGGGACGCTTCGAATTTTTGTTCTGCCAAGGTCTAATCGTTCTGACGTAGTCTAAGTCTTCGAGGGGAATGCCGACTGCCGAAGTTGAAGCTGAAACCGATGATGTTAACTGGCGATGCAGATTCCGAAGCCGTGGCAAAAAATCTTTCCCCTGTAGAAAGAAGTGTCTCCGAACAATCTCTGATGAGCTGACCCTATCTGAGGCTGTCGACTTAACTGCGCCGAATCTGGAGGTCTGCTTTGATCCGAGTCTTCCATGGCCTGATCGTGCTCATATTGATCCGGAGGAAAAACCCTGCCCCAAAGGCTATGCTCTGCCAAAGCGGTGCCCCTTAAATGTGCTCTCATCAGATAGAATTAAAGTAGTGAGAGTCTAGGTAAGCCCGGGGAGCTATGGGGGTCGGAGTGGTCTCTCTAGTCATACCAAGTAGCTATATGAATTAGGTTCATTTCCTTCTCGATTCAATCTTTAATTTCGTTTGATTTTAGGTAGAAAGCCTATGTCATGGCAGTAAAATATCTCTTTTGGAACAGAGCTTTAAGCCTTTAGCACATCAATAGCAATAGCAGTAAAATCATCCTTTTGATTTGAGCCCACTTCCATACTGATTGGAATAGCCAAAAATGCACCCCGCTATCACTTTCTAGAATTCTTTCTGATACATGCTCCGAGAGGGTTAGCCCCGGCTATCAAGATGAGCTAAATGGTCACACCAGTGTACTATGCCAAAAGGAAATTTGAAAGATCTCGGGATTGCTTCAATGGCAGAAGCCAGAAGAGTTAATTCAGCGATTGCTTTTTGACATGGTAATTGGAATCTTCCCTCTTACAAGGAGGGATGGGTAGGCTCAACTCGATATGGCTAGAAAACCCTTAGGGCCACTTCTCATTATGCCTTTGGACACAAGGCTCGCCATCTACGGAGCTTTTTTTGTAGTGCTAGTTCAGAGGCTTGGGGCCCGACCCCTGCGGCTAGGATTGCTCGATACTGCGCATGCTTGCCTTAGCTTAAGAAAGCCAAAAATCAGCATAGAGAAAGCCTTCCATTAGGGCTATGGCCTCCTTATATCTTTTTCCTAGCTTCAGAAAATGCCCGAAAAAAAAAATCCCTCGTGGACCTATATCCAAGCCCAGAGAGTACTCTTCCTTCTGCCTTACACCTCCTATGAACGAACCTGATAGGGCCACGTACAAAAGGTTCTTTACTAAGCTTAAGAATTGTGTTGTGCTTTCCATCTCGACTCATTCATGCGGTCGACCTATCATTTCTGAGGGTCAAATCCCCAGTCTTCCTACCCTACCTTGGTTATCCGCTTTCATGCTACCACTGAGCGGACTTTCCTATAAAGAATAAGATAGATCTGGCCCTATCGGATTGGTCTTCACCGAGTCCTATAATTTTCATTCTTTATGTCCTGCAAAACGCATCTTAGTAGCGGCTGGGAAGCCTTCGATACCGGAAATCGCTTGGAGCATATTTCATCTATGAACAGGTTCATTACTAGCATGGGGCACTGCCAACGGCATCTCCTTGAAGGAAAAGAAAAAGCGAAGCGTATCCCCCCGGGGACGGCTTTGAAGCGATCGAAAGACCATAGGAAACGAAAGATTCTGTAGTGTGGTCACAAAGAGCTTCTTTTTGCTCTGTTCCCGGGGCATGCTCTTAAAGATAGGTGTCAGGCTAGCTTTCATAAGCCAATGTCTGGAGATTAATCTATACAAATTATCACACGTAGTGGCACCCCATTTCATTGGTCTTGTTCTTGCACCAGGAGCCCTTGAAACTCTATTAAAAAAAAGAACCCGGGCCCTTCTTCAAGGCTGGTGTCCCGTGTTCGAATAAATAGCTATATGCGCTTAACACACATTCTTTGGACTCACCCCCCATATAAGGCCCTCTAAACACCATGTGTTAAGCATACGACGACAGAGACGAGGAACTGTCTTTTGAGGATAGAAAACTACTTTTCAACGAACTCGTGTAAAGGCTCTCAAACGAAGGAGCTATCCTTGGGAGACAGACAAAAGCAGAGGCAGGCTTAGTAAGCTTTCTCACCTGGATCAACAGAAAAAGCAACTGAAACTCGATCGATGGAAGTTCCCTCTTCTCTTGGTCCAGCCCATCCAATTGAAGTACCAGTCCCAGGGTTTAGAGTATCAGTGCTTTGAGTGTCATCTCATCTGCCCTCCTCTAATCTTCTGTCTCTTCGAGCTGTACCAAAAAAAGAAGTTTCAGGGATGAAATTCCAATTACTGGTTCTTGTGATATTACTTATTATTACTTAACGAGTTACTTACTCAATAGATCATCTAGAGTCAAGAATAGAATCTTTATTACCTTTTGTATTTGTAGTTAAGATAGTCTAAGATTTCAAGAGCCAGGGATAGTAGGACTAAAGCAAGCAAGGTCTAAAAGGCAAGGTCAAGAAAAAGCGGGTGCGCGAGCACCAGTTATTTAGTAAAGTACAGGGGAAAGAATGATAGTTAGCCGCCCCACGTAAATAGGTAGGGCTTAGACCTCTCAGCAGCGAGAAGCACTCAAAATGGCTCAAGAAGGCGGGAAATAGTTAAGGAAAAAGTACCCGATTGAATCAGCTCTGTTGAGAAGAATCCCATGCTTGACCCCACCAGGTAAGGAAACTTGACTAGACTGACATTATCGAAAGCCACTCCAATTGGCTCGGCTGCACCGACATCAAAGCACTTAGCAGTTGCTTATTAGAAAAGAAAAGAGCAATCTCAAAAAAGGAGCGGGAAAGAGGCCCACATCCTGCCAGAGGGTTATACCATGGGGACAGCATAATTATAAGGATATAGCACTTCTATTATATAATAAGGAGATAAGCAAAGAGAAAAGAAAATCTCCTAAATAACTTGTAACTTGATGGCACTTGTTCGGCTGCTCCTGGCACGAAAAATTCTTATCGAAGCACTTTTTTCTTCAACTGGCCTACCAAAGAAGGCAACTAGCCTGGCAAAAAGAATCAACTTCAACTGGATTGACCTTGTCTGAGGGGTCTCCTAAGCTAAGACAGGCTTTTTCACTGGACGGCTCGAGAGGAAGAAAGAGGTATTTCAGCTGTCTATCCTTTGCCAACGTCAAGGTAGACTGATGGGGAATACTAGACAGGAGATAGAGTACAGGGGACTGAGGGAAAGTACAAGCTTGAGAGCTGGCAGTAAAGACTCGGCTGTCAAAATTCATTTGCTTGAAAGACTTTTTTTACTGACATTGGAAATAAACCTGGAAACATCCTTGGGTAAGGTATAACCAAGAAAACCACCTGGCACGACATCAAAACAAAAGAAATTTTTACTTCAACTGCAACTAAAACCCCCAGTATTATTTTAGCTATTGAAGCTGCAACTAGCTCGCTTGCCCTAAACTGATTATCGGAGAAACGAAGTAAAAGAGACTCCTACTATCCGGAGACTGATATACTGTCTTGCCTCACTCTCACTGGGAACTTCAAGACTGGCTTTCTCACAGACAGGATTGCTACCAGGATTTGACTCAAAGGAGATTATTAAAGGCTTTCTTACTCACTGCCTTGCGCGGACTTTTACCTGAACAAGAACCTCAAAAGAGCATTCGCTTGCGACCACTTACTGGAAAGACTTGCCTTATCCCTATCCCTTGTTTGCTGGATTTCCCTTGCCAGATTTCCTTTCAAAACTACTGCTTGTCCTGTTAGTCCGTTAGATCGCATGGACAGAACTCCTAATTCCTAATTAATGGCTGGCAGGTAACGGGAAATGAATGGAATGGCATTGGCTTATGGGGCACTCCCTCTGGATGGATTAAGAGAACTGGCCTCGTCCCACAGCAAAGGAAGAAAGAGGCTTGCTCACAGAAAATATCCCAGCTGGCTGGGAAAAAGAAGAGAAGGCAGAAGATATGAAAGGAGCTATAAGTGCAAGAGAACTCCCCAGAGATGGACTTACGGGGCTAACCCTTCACAGCGAAAAGAGGGACCCCAATCCCATAGTAAGAGAACAGGCTCAGAAGAGTGGTTCCAGGAAAAGAAAATCCAATCAAATCGTATATCACTTGATACCCTTACTCGCATTGGTCATATATAAAGTCTCACCCGGGAATGGTACGAAGACTGCCTGAAAAGGCGAAGGAATGGAACTAGATGGCTTGAAATCCTTAGCAGTCCCAATCCCAATGCAATGGATCGAAAGGAGAAAGCATTAGCAATTACAGGTAGAAAGACTGCAAATGCAATTTCTACTGGATCTCAAACCGAAAAGTGTTACCGGAGAATGCTTTTAGACTCTGTTACGGGCACTGCTTGATAGTCGTCAGATGGTCCAGAATTGAACCTTGGAAAATACCCTCCCTCTAAAAGAAACTCCAACTCAGAACGAATTTCATCCTTATTTATTTTGGCTATCCCAACGCTTGCTAGAACTTTTTTGAACTGAACTGCTTTAAAATGGCTTAGGCCCCAGCCCTGGCTTGAAATACTCCTTTCTCCTTGCCATTTGATAGAATTCTTCCTCCTTGCTTGCTAGCAACTCCAGAGGCTTATATTTATTCTGCAACTGAAGGAGTTTAAGACTAGAAATAGATCTATAAAAGAAATATAGGGGGACTTTTTATCCTGGATGCCTTAAGCGTAAGATTTCTAAAGTAGCTTTCTCACTTGCCTAGCAGATGACTGTATAAGAGGTTACTCGGAATATGCATTTGCCCCCGACCTAGAACCCGTGGAACCCACTATTCTAAGATGCCACTTTCCTAAAGGACGGAGTTACTTGCATGACAAGACGAGGTACTTTGTTACTGGCAAGTAAAGGACGGGGGCGGGGACAGCAAGAAATTCAACAGGTGACCTACCAGCTATTAGCGTTACACCTTTTCTTTTTATATCACTAATACATTAATTATGGGTCTACCCCTACTTATACTTAGCCCTACCAGAGAATCTTATTGCTAGCCCTAAGAAATCTCGAGGGGAAGAAAGGAAATCACTTGTTTGCTGCAACTGGATAGTTGGGAGAAGGAAAGGAAATAACTGCAATCGAAGTAAGCTCGGCTGGATCCCCATGGACGGAATGATAAGAATAGTGAGCCTTGGAGATCGTTAGAGCGTTTGGACCTACCGTATGAAACCTACCTATTGGCTCGAATGAACCATACCTATTGATTGGCTCGCCTTAGGACTCTCAAAAAAGTAACCTGGCCTGATACCTATTCACTCGCCTGGCCCACTCGTATCCATCATATATAAGATGCCCGACTATCGAGGGAAATCTACCTCTTAGATAAAGTATTCGATCGCCTGAAGATGGCACAGAAAGACAAAAAGAGCAAAATCGATCTAAGATAAGACAGGATGTAAACTTTCTCCCAATTTCGCTTTCTACCACTCCATGGAAGTAAGACTAGCAACTATTATATGGCCCTCCTCCTATTAGGGCAACTACTAAGACTGGCTCGCCGAGATCGACAGGAAAGACAACTAAAACTCAAACTGCAGGAAAGAGAGAAACAGGGGAACTATATGAGCTTACTACTCCAACTGTAACTGGATCGAAAAGAGAGTGGACTGAGCATCTTTCAAATTTCAAAGATCTATCAAAGCCCATTTGAAATGAATACTCCTGCTCTGCTTTCAAACTTTCCAACTGCATGTGAGTAAACTCCTACTCGCTTTAGGGCAGTCTAACCCACAAACCCACAGGCTGCAAGCACTAGCTCGCTGGCAGAACGAAAGACTTTAACCGGATAGCTGGAAACTGGCATTTCCACTAGATATATCTCAATGGCTGCAAGGGCTTACCTTGGCGCTCCTACTGTTAGAACTCCAACTGACAATGGAACTCCAGTGGAAGACCTTAACACTTCAACTGCCCGAAACCCCTTATCATTGGAAGGAAACTGGCCGGAAGAAGAGATTCCAAAAAGGACTGCCTTTTCTTTTAGGACTAGCTTAAGGGATGTAAAAAAAACTTGCAGCGAAAAAGACTGCAACAGGACCTCCAACTCCAAGCGCAAGGAAGGAAAGAGCCAGGGCCGAGAAGATACAAGCTCTTCAAATTGTGGAACTTAATACTTTATTTATGAGTTGGAACCCCCTGCTGACTTCGCTTGTCTGCCTGGCAAACCTAACCTCGAAACTAGAACTTTACTTTTTTCAGGTGATATTGGATAGAACCTGAAAGAAGTCATACTGGATACCACTGGTTAAAGAAACTCTCCACACGTGGGCCCTTACCTGTTGAGATGAAGTGTAAGCCTAAAGTACTATTCGCAGGTTCTTCATTTAGAGGGGGAAAACTGCTTCTCTACCATACTTGTCTTTCCTGTCCTGCGGAATACGTTTCGGGGTACACAAGTCCTATCGCTTAGAGATAATAAAGCTTTCTTTCGAGCTTTCACTAGAACTTGTTTTTGGCACTTGCTTTAGAACAGGCACTGGGACTGGAAACCAAGAGGCGGGAAACTTGGTTACTCTCTTCCTTCCCCTCCTTTATTTCCCTTCATTATGGCACCGAGCTACTGCACGACGTTCTCATAGGATCCTGTGACTGGGCTGGGCCTAGGCAGTTCAGAAGAAGGGTCTCGTCAAGACCTCTTGAAAGACGAAGAGGAAAGGAAGTTTACTTGCTTACTTGTCCTAAGTCAGGAACTCCTGCCGGCTAACTAGAGAGAGGAACATCAATCCACTCATCCCTAAGGCTTTCAAGGCACAGACGGAATGACATCCATCCTACTAACAACCGAAGGAAGGAGCCACTTGGTTCAGCAAACCTCCAGAAAGTGAAGGAGAAAAAGCTAACTCGACCAAAGGGAGAGGAGCTGCTGTTGCGGTTTCCATCACCAGATCATCGGATTCTTGCTCACCATCCTTCCCTTTTCCTTTTTAGGGGGGTATCTTTAGCACGTAGCACAAAGTAATGAACTATGGTACGCGTGTGGGGTTAAAAAGCCAATGCGTAGCCTTTGCTTCGATATTGACTTTCGCTTAGAGATAGCGAAGACTGAGTGATTGATCTCGTTATGGCTAAGCCAAGGCTTTTCTGATATGGGTTTGGGTGCTCATGCTCCTATCTTGCCCGCCCATGCTTCTTTCAAAGCATTGAAATAAGACAAGACATAATAAGAGTAATTAACTCAATAGGAAGATGGAACTCAACTAGGACTTTGTGCATGCAGGAAAACCCATCTACGAAAGTCTGTCCTCCCCCTTTCCGTTGATAGCTACTTCGCTTGACGAGCTAAGTAGAAAGACTTTCTTGATTCATCCACACTTTCCATGACCGACTTTCCTTCCAAGACCATTGACCCCCCTTCCTATAGGACGAGCCATAGGAACCTATGAGATTGATTGAACAAGCCTTAAAGGCGAAGAAGAATCATCGAACTAATGGCAGTTTCAGTCGATCCAGCCGCAACGCAAGTACTAGAACTCTTGAACTAGAGGAAGGACCTACCGACCGATTGCGAGAGCTGCTACAGTTCTACAATTTCCAGTTGCTATGGGGAACAAAGGAAAGACCACACTTGTAGGAGAATCCCGATTTCAAGGAATTGAGATCGATTCCCCCCTCCTCATCTGAAGCTACGGAAATCCTTATTGAATAAAAGAATCGTACGCACAAAGCAAGCAACGGAAACCTCTGCCCCTGCCCCAGCTCCTACGGATCAAAGCTAGGCCACACAAAAGAAGGAAAGGTAGGCAGCCTCAAGGATAGGCGGTTGAGCAACCGAGAAGAGCTACTCGACTAAAAGACGCGAGGAAGCGAGTGAAAAGGGGAGAGGATTTTTACTATCTAAAGCCGATAGTCCGGTAGGTCCTTGTAAGGCGAGTGAAAGGAAGTGACTCGAATCCCCATTTCCTAATTCAACTGTAAACAGAGCAGAAATGCGGGATTACCGGTTTTTGCACTCATAGGTTCTTTGAAAAGCGGAGTCAGAGCTATTGTCGACCGTGGTCAAGAAAGCGTCGAAAGAGTGACTCTTGCGGGGACAGGGAAAGGGCTTGTTAAGGACCTTCTTCTTCTTGTCCTAATGCGAGCAACTGACATAGGTCAAATCGAATGCTTATCCGGTGTTCGGACGAAAGAATCTTGTTCGAGAATCTGCTCCACATTCATGCCCAGAATCTGCTGCTCTCTTTCCTGCAACCAAACCGAAGCTCTTTTCGCCTTTACCGGAGCTGCTAAAGCAACTGCAAAATTTCCTGTTGATTTCGCAGGAAAGACAGATATTGAATTAACGGAAAGGAACTGAACCTGAACTGCCTTAATGGACAGGGATAATAGTCTAAGAAGATGCCATAGAAGCAGAACCGGTCTTAGATGGTTGACGGATAGGTTTTTGCTTTTTGCCTGGCTGGGCATAGTCAGAGCTAGCAATAACTGTCATACTACTTCTTTTACGTGTTGGTTTCCTCTTAGAAAAGACCTTCTTGAGTCGACATTATAGTCCTCGGGAATCTGCAATAAGGAGGTTTTTAGAGACCCCAATTCCTTCTCTGAGACATGCAAGCGTTAGTTTTCACTTCCCTGATAAATGAGGAGAATCGCTCTTCCCTATCAAATGTGAGAAGGAATCTCTAAAAGCAGCCCTCCCATATTCTCTCCAATATTGTTTGGTTCAACGCACGTTATAAAATACTAACTGCATTGAACCTTGGAATACTCATTTGGTGGGGTGTTGTCCCTCATTTTGTTATAAGTACAGTAGACTCTGCGGGAGACGTCTTAGATTTGGATTGGGTAAACCGAGTCCGCGATTCCCTACCAGGAATACGGGCCTATGGTGCTGTTTTGAAAGCGTCTATGCGCGACTTAAGTTGTTTACGCTTTATGTTTGGACTGACCCCTGAGGTAGTCCCCCTCCGGAGCGCTAGGGTGAGCAAGCCTGTCTTTGATTCTTTCCTAGTGGATTGTAATCGATAGACCGAGCCGAGTTCGCTTTTGCTCTTCCTGGGTGTGCATTTCTGCCTTTAGTAAGGACACCGACGTTGTTATTCTTATCCCGATCGGGCATTCAAGAGTCTTCCGTGCATTTCGTCTAGTATCAGACGATTCCACCTATTCTATTTCTTTATTCTACGAAAAGAATATCCTATGATGAAGGAAAGAAAGCAAGTGGTGCATCTATTCTCCTAAATGGAGTCTAAGTCCCCGTTAAGCCATTCAACGTCTTACGAAAGGTCATTGTCTCGCGGTTTACTCAATGAGTAGAGAGATCATTCGTCTCTATAGGAAGTCAGGTCCGCTCTTTACCGGGCAATACTTGAAGCATGTTGCATTCATGCTTCAGTGGTATGTCGGTGGAGATCGCTCCCAACGACCTAGTATGAAGACTTATGTTTCTCTAACTCGATCTGGTATACCCCGCTTCATACCTCCCTTTTATAGAAAGATTTTAAGGAAGAGGTCTGATCCGAATGTCATTCGGGTAGTGTTATCTGTGTGTACACTATCACGTCTGATGCTGGTCCCGCCAAAGGGTGGTCTAAGGGTAAATCCAAAGACTATCCATATACCGGGATTTAAGCTAACGGAAGAATGTCAGGAGCTCTGTAAGAAAATTGTTTCTTCAGGTTTCTCCATTCTAGCAGCGTATGCTCCTGCGGATATAGCACTTAAGTTAGGCTATGCCTTTAAGCCAATGTTCTCTTCCGGCCCAAATACTTATAAAGACCCCCAAAAGGAGTCTAAACTAAGTACTGGTGAACTTTGTGGTAGCAGTAAACTAACTGTTTACCACACGTTACCGGTGGATGCCACGGCGTTACTAACTTTATTTAAGCCGGAGGATCTATCGGTCCTAGGCTCTCTGTGGTTTTCTGACCGTGAGATATATCCTATCTCCGGTTATGATAACCCCATTGAGCCCGTCAGGGAGGGCCTGGTAGTAGTAAAGTAAGGGGGTTTCGGTTGGTTGATTGAATCCCTCATAAAACCAGCAATGGTTTTGTGGTGGGACTATATGAAAACTCGACCGGAATCAGGAAGGTTCGGGCGTAAGCTCGAGGGGGCTGGTAAGGTGCGATTGTTTGC
>Ga0153992_100108_pt1 | contig 20423 bp, 19 predicted proteins | sample TSNC076MetaG_FD_104683 | JGI IMG/M metagenome (GOLD analysis project Ga0153992, IMG submission 104683) | Attine ant fungus gardens microbial communities from North Carolina, USA - TSNC076 MetaG | ecosystem: Host-associated > Fungi > Mycelium > Unclassified | place: USA: North Carolina, Lumber... | reverse complement strand
GTGTTCGTCATCAACGCCGCCTCGTTCCTCGCGGTCCTGCTCGCACTGCGCTTCGTCGACCCCGCGCAGCTCGCCGACCGCGTCCGGGCCAAGCGCGGGAAGGGACAGATCCTCGCCGGCATCCACTACGTCCGCACCCGACCGGACATCATCGTCGTGCTCTGCATGATCTTCGTCGTCGGCACGTTCGGCGTGAACTTCCCGATCTTCACCTCGACGATGGCCCGGGTCGAGTTCCACAAGGGCGCGGGCGAGTTCGGTCTGCTGAACTCCGTGATGGCCATCGGCTCGGTCGCCGGGGCACTCCTGTCCGCCCGACGGGAGCGGCCGCGGATGCGCACGCTCGTGATCGCCTCCACCGGGTTCGGGCTGGCGTGCACGGCCGCCGCCTTCGCGCCGACCTACTGGACGTTCGCCGTCGTGCTGGTCTTCGTCGGCCTCGCCTCGCTGACGTTCATGACGACGGCGAACGCCCTCGTGCAGACCACGACGAAGCAGGCCATGCGCGGCCGCGTGATGGCGCTCTACATGGCGATCTTCGCCGGGGGCACCCCGATCGGCGCCCCCATCGTCGGCGCGGTGGCCGATGCGTGGGGCCCGCGCTGGGCCATCGGCGTCGGCGCACTGTCCGGGTTCGTGGCACTCGCGATCGCCCTCGTCTGGCTCGTCCGGTACGAGCGCTTCCGGGTGCGGTACGACGCGGACGCCCGACTGCACCTGGCGATCACGCACGCGGTGCCGATCGTCGGGACACGGGCGGCCCGTGCCGCGTTGCGGCAGGACCTGGAACGCGACGAGGCGGTCGCCGACCGGTCCAGCGCCGTCTGAGGCGCCCACCCACCGGCCTGGAGGCACGGGGCGGGCCCGCACCGCGCCTCCAGGCCGGCAGCCGGTCACCGGGCACCAGCACCCGGCACCGGCACCGGCACGTTCAGCGCGCGGGTTCCGCGGCCGCGAACACGCGCGCGTCGAGCGCGGCGACCACGCGGTCCGCCGCGGCCGCGAGCCGCTCCCCCGCGACGCGTGCGGCGAGGAGCGCCGTCTCGGTGGACACCGCCTCGAGATCGGCACGGGTCTCGGCGAAGGCACGCGCCTCGTCCGCGACGCACGTCGGCGCCACGTCGGCGAGGCACTCGTCGGCGCGCCGCGCCAGGAACCGCAGCGACCGGGGACTGTGCGCGTCGAGGAGGAGGAACGCCGCGGCGTCCTCCGGGGTCGGCGTGTGGTGGTCCCGTCCGCGCTGGAACGCCTCGCCGGCGCCGCACGCCCGGAGCGCGGTCGACCAGGACGGTCCCGAGCCGGGGTCGAGCAGCCCGGACGCGAGGAGTCGCGCGGTGGTCGCGCACCGCTGCAAGGACCGCCCGAGGGTGAAGAACTCCCAGACCTCGTCGCGACTCGCGTCGGCCTCGACGACGCCGATCGCGAGGGCGCTCCGTTCCCGGACCCAGCCGAGGAACTCGTGCGCGCGGTCGGGCGCGACCTTGCGGGGCATCCGCGACCGGGTGACGTTGAGGCAGTCCCACAGCTCGGTGGAGACGACCTCCCGGGCACGGCGCGCGTTGTCCCGGGCGACGGCCACCGCGGCCGCGATCGACGCCGGTTCGTGCCGGTCGAGGGCCAGCGAGTCGATCGTCGACGCACGGTCGGGGTCGTTCGCCGGTCCCGCTGCACCGACCACGGCCCGGAGCTCGGCCGCGACCAGGCGGTCCTGCTCGACGGACGCCGGGTCCCCCCGTGCCACGTAGACGTCGAGCATCCGGGCGACCACGTCCGTGCGTTCGACGGCGTTCCCGACGTGGAAGACGCTCCCCGCGAGTCGGCTCAGCACGTCGGCTCCTGCATGTCGTGAACCTACTGACCGGGGATTGCCGGGGTGTTTCGTCGCCGCGTCACGGGTGTTGCAGTCGCCGAGGAACGCGGTGGGTCGGCCGGTCCGCGCACTCGCTAGACAATCTAACTAGAGCGTCTAGCATTGGGGTCATGACTTCCGAGGTGATGACCGGCACCGCGGGATTCTGGTACGGCGATGAGTCCAGGGTCGACGCGGTGGACGTGCTGAACGCGCTCCGCAGGTACCGGAGTGCCGAGAGCGCCGCGCAGCGACGCGCACGCGAAGCCCTCGGGATCGGCGAGAACGCCCTCCTGGCGCTCCGGATCCTGCTCGACGCCGAGTCCGCCGGACGCGCGGTGAACGCGAAGGACCTCGCCGAGGAGCTCGAGATCACCGCCGCGTCCACCTCGGCGCTCGTCGACCGGCTCGTCCGCAGCGGACACGTCGAACGCCACCCGGACCCGAACGACCGTCGCGGCGTCATCCTGACGGCGTCGGGCGGCTCGATGCGCCAGGTGCTCCAGGTGATCGACCAGCTCGACTCCCGCGCGATCGAGGCCACGGAACACCTGTCCCAGGACGACATGGCGGTGATCGTGGCGTTCCTCGACGAGATGGTGCGCGTGGTCGACGACGTGGACGTGGTCGGCAGGCGCCCCGCGTAGCCTGCTGCCATGGCAGACACGGCGACGCCCGCGCCGCACGACCCCGAGGACGACATGCCCCTCGCGGAGCTCGATGCCCGGGCACGGGCGAACGCCGCACTCCGACGCATCCAGGCCGGGTCGGACCCCACGCGCGAGGCGTTCGACCTCGCCAACACCATGAACGACGAGACCGTCGGACGGCTGACGAACGCCGTCCGACGGCTCCTCCGCCGGAGGTCCGACCAGTGAGGTCGGGCTAGAAGGCCGTGCCGACCGCCGCGATGTCGTCACCGCCGTGCCCGGCCGCGCTCGCGTCCGCGTAGACCCGGCCGAGGGCGTCGAGCAGCACCGTGGAGACGCCGCTGTCCCGCGCGGCGTCGGTGATCAGGCCGATGTCCTTGCGCAGGCCGTCCAGGGCGAACTGCGCCGCGAACGATCCCTCGATCATCGCGTTGCCCTTGGTGTGCGCGTAGGGCGAATCACTCGCGCTGCCGTCGATCGCCTCGAGGAACAGCGCCGGGTCGAGTCCGAGGGACCGCGCGACGGCGAGGGACTGTCCCGTCGCGGCGGTGATCGAGGCGATCCAGGCGTTCGCCGCGAGCTTGAGCGCCGTGCCCGCCCCGACCTGCTCGCCGGCACGCACCGTCTTCGCGCCGACGGCGTCCAGGACGGGGTCGATCCGGTCGAGCACGTCGGCGGGTCCGGCGGCGAGCATGGTCAGCGTGCCCTGCTCGGCCGGCGCCTTCGTGCCGAGCATCATCGCCTCGACGAGGGTGATGCCGTACTTGTCAGCGAGCTGCACGACGGTCTCGGTCCCCGCGACGCCGATCGTCGAGCACTGCACCCACACGGCGTCGGTCGGGGCCTCGCCGGCGGCGGCCTCGAGCACGTCCACCACCGCGTCGGTGTCGAACAGGGTGAGCAGGACGACCTCGGCGTCGGCGACCGCCGATGCCGCGTCCGGTGCGACGGTCGCGCCCTGCTCCCCGAGCGGAGCGGCCTTCTCGGCGCTCCGGTTCCACACCGTCACCCGGTGGCCCTCTCGCACGAGGGATCCCGCCACCCCGGCCCCCATGGTCCCCGTCCCCAGCACACTCACCCGCACGCGCGTCTCCGTCTCCGCAGCGACGCCCTGCCGCTGCCGTCCCGACGCTACGCGCCCGGGTTCAGAGCAGCCCGCGGGACCGGAGCCACGCGGCGGGGTCGACCGGGGTGCCACCGAGGATGACCTCGAAGTGCAGGTGCGAGCCGGTCGAGACGCCGGTGTTCCCCACGGCACCGAGGCGCTGCCCGGCGGCGAGCGTGTCGCCGACGCGGACGCCGATCTGCGACAGGTGCCCGTACCGGGTCTGCGTGCCGTCGGCGTGCAGGAGGAGCACCTGGTTGCCGTACCCGCCGAACACCCCGGCCGCGACGACCCGACCGGGCATCGCGGCGACCACGGCCGTGCCGGTCGGCGCGGAGAAGTCGAGCCCCTGGTGGTTCGTCGAGCACGCCGCGCAGCCCCGGACCCACCGGGACCCGAAGCCGCCCGCGGCCGGGACGGATCCGTCGACGGGGCGGACGGAAACCGTGGCGTCCGCCTGGTCCGCCGCCGCAGCGCCGGTCGGCGGCCGCACCTGGCCCGTGCCGATCCGGAACGCGTCCCGCTCGACGACGATCGTCGCGCGGGCCGCCGTCGCGTACTGCTGCGCGGGGAGCGTGGACGGCATCCCCTGCGGTGTCGACGCGGTCGCCGCGTGCGGGGTGGCGACCGACACGAGCAGGCACGCCACGACGGCGGTGGCGGTGACCGGCCGGGCCTCGGCGGAGGCGACCGCCGAGCCGACGGACCGGACGGGGCCGATCGTGGCGCGGGAGACGGCTCGGGCGAGCGAACGGCCGGCGTCCGCTCGACGGGAGGCACGGGTCGACCGGCGCAGACTGCGTCGGGACGGGAGCGGATCGGTGGAGACCGGGGCGGCGGGAGGGGACACCGCCGCCCCGGTGGTCTCGGGGACGACCGCGCGGGCGGCCGCCGCGTTCGCCGCGCGGGCGGCTGCCGCGTTCGCCGCGAGCCGGGCCGCGCCGCGCGGGCGCATCGGCAACGCCTCGGTCGTGGTGGTCATCGGTTCGGTCGGGATCGGCTCAGGCGCGGACGACGCCGTCGCGGCCGATCTGCTCCAGCTCGGCCACGACGGCATCGACGACCGCGCGGGTGATCGCATCGGCGACTGCCTCGACCAGGACGAGCTGCTCGGGGCGGACCGGGAGATCGGTCGCGATCGCGGTGACGACCCGCTCCGGGATGTCGTCGATCGCCTCGACGAGGGCGTGCGGGACGAGGACGGAGTCCTGCGCCGCGACCGGTGCCGACATCGGCGAGGTCGGGGCCGGGGTGAAGGTCGCGCGGGCGACGCTCGGGGCCGGGACGGCCTGCTCGGTCTGGCGGGCGATGGAGTCGAAGAGCGGGGTGGAGGACATGCTGCTGGCCTTCCGATCAGAGATGAGGGCCGGTTCTCGGTCCGGCCACGGTGGAGGTGCCCCTGGGCACCTCCACATTCAATCACTGATATTTCTTATGCACAATACCGATGTCAGTCGGGTTCGACGGCCTCGGTCGGGTCGTCCCGACGCAGCACCTGTCGGACCCGCTCGACGATCGTCGCCGGCGGGTTGTTGTAGGCGTTCGCGGGCTCCTGGCCGCTGAGCTCCTGGATCGCGGCCATCACGGCGTCGGTCGCGTGCCGTCGCGCCCGGCCCGACGACGCCTCGCCGTAGCCGGACAGGTCGAGCGGCTTCCCGAACTCGATGGTCACCTTCGCGAGCTTCGGCACCCGCGACCCGACGGGCTGCACGTCCTCGGTGCCGGTGAGCGCCACCGGCACCACGGGAGCACCGCTCGTCAGCGCGAGCCAGGCCACCCCGGTGCGGCCCTTGTAGAGCCGGCCGTCGAGGGAGCGGGTGCCCTCCGGGTAGATCGCGAAGGCCTCCCCCGCTTCGAGCCGTTCCAGCCCGAGGTCCAGGGCGTGCTGGGCCGCCGACCCCGCACCGCGCTCGACGCCGATCGCGCCGATCCCGCCGAAGAACGCCCGGGAGACCGCCCCGCGCAGCCCCGTCCCGGTGAAGTACTCCTGCTTCGCGAGGAACGAGACCTTCCGCGGTGCCATGAGCGTGATCGCCGGGGAGTCGATGAACGATCGGTGGTTGCTCGCCAGGATCACCGGGCCGCGCTTCGGGACGTTCTTCCGGCCGATGATCCGAGGGCGCCACAGCAGTCGAGCAAGCGGCGTCACCACCGCACGGCTGAGCGTGGTGGTGAACTTGGTCGAACCGGGCACCGGACCTCCTCGTGACGGGAGCCTCCGAGTGTACTGAGGCTCACCCCGGGTCCATGCCCGCCGAGGAATGCGTCGGTCAGTCCGCGGCGGCGACCACGTCGAGCACCGCGCGTCCGTAGCGCTCGAGCTTCGCGCCGCCCACGCCGGAGATCTCGGCGAGTTGGTCCTCGTCGGCGGGCTTCACCGCCGCGATCCCCCGGAGCGTGGCGTCGTTGAACACCACGTACGCCGGAACGCCTTGTTCGCGGGCCTGTGCCGCACGCCAGGCACGGAGCGCCTCGAACAGGCCGAGGGCCTCCTGCGGCATGTCCGTCACGACGGCACGGCGAGATCGGTTGGCGCGCGGTGCCTTCACCGGGTCGCGGCGCATCCGGACGGTGACCTTGCCGCCGAGCACGTCGGCGCTCGTCGGGCTCAGCACGATCGTGCCGAAGCCGTCCCCCGAGACCGCGGCGTAGCCCTGCGCGAGCAGCTGCCGGACGACCGCGCGCCACTCGGCCTCGCCCAGGTCGCTGCCGATGCCGAACGTCGCGAGGGACTCGTGCCGGAGCTCCTGCACGCGGGGCGACTGCTTGCCGACCAGGATGTCGACGAGGTGCGAGACGCCGTACCGTTGCCCGCGCTCGCGGTCGAGCCGGACCACGGTGGACAGCAGCTTCTGGGCCGGCACCGTGCCGTCCCAGGACTCGGGCGGCGCGATGCACGTGTCGCAGTTGCCGCACGCCGTGCTCTCCTGCCCGAAGTACGCGAGCAGGCGGACCCGACGGCACTCGATCGTCTCGCAGAGCGCGAGCATGGCGTCGAGGTGGGCGCTGAGCTGCCGGCGGTGTGCGGCGTCGCCCTCGGACTGGTCGATCATCCGGCGCTGCTGCACGACGTCGTTCAGGCCGTACGCCAGCCAGGCGGTGGACGGCAGACCGTCACGGCCGGCACGACCGGTCTCCTGGTAGTACCCCTCCACCGACTTCGGGAGGTCCAGGTGCGCCACGAACCGGACGTCCGGCTTGTCGATGCCCATGCCGAAGGCGATGGTCGCGACCATGACCACGCCGTCCTCCCGCAGGAAGGTCGACTGGTTGCGCTCGCGCACCTTGGCGTCGAGGCCGGCGTGGTACGGCAGCGCCGGGATGCCCTGGTCGGCGAGGGCGGCGGCGGTGCGTTCGACCGAGTTCCGGGACAGGCAGTAGACGATGCCAGCGTCGCCGCTGTGCTCGGTGCGGATGAAGGTGAGCAGCTGCTGCAGCGCGCCGGTCTTCGGCTCGATGCGGTACTGGATGTTCGGGCGGTCGAAGTCGGCGACGAAGTGCGCGGCGTCGTCGAGGCCGAGCCGGGCGGAGATCTCCCGGTGGGTCTGCGGCGTGGCGGTGGCCGTGAGCGCGATGCGCGGGACGGTCGGCCAGCGCTCGTGCAGGACGCTCAGCTCGAGGTAGTCCGGCCGGAAGTCGTGGCCCCACTGCGCCACGCAGTGTGCCTCGTCGATGGCGAACAGGGCGATCCGGGCGCGGTCGAGCAGGGCGCGGGTGGACTCGAGTCGGAGCCGCTCCGGCGCGAGGTACAGCATGTCGACCTCGCCCGACGAGACGGCCCGCTCGACCCGCGCGCGCTCGTCCGGCCCCTGCGTCGAGTTCAGGAACGCGGCCTTGACGCCGTTCGCCGCGAGGGCGTCGACCTGGTCCTGCATGAGGGCGATGAGCGGGGAGACGACGACGCCGACGCCGTCCCGCACGAGCGCGGGCACCTGGTAACAGAGTGACTTGCCGCCACCGGTCGGCATCAGCACGAGCGCGTCGCCGCCGGTGACGACCTGGTCGATGATGGCCGCCTGCTCGCCGCGGAAGTCGTCGTAGCCCCACACACGGTGCAGCACGTCGAGCGCAGCGGCACGCGACGCCGACACGGCAGCGGGCGCGGGCGCGGTGCTCATGCCACGAGCCTACGGGCGACCGGCGACACCCACCGCACTGTCCACAGGCTCCCCCGCCGCGGTGCCGGACCCGGCCCCGTCGTCGGCGCGGGCCGGTGCTGCCGCCCAGCCCGTGCCTCCAGGCCGGAGCCACCGGGTGCCGCCCGCCCAGGCCGGGGCCACACCGCGGAACCGTGGCGCCGGCCGACCGGCGAAGCGCCGGTCCAGGCGTCGCCACGTGGCGAGCAGCTCGACCATGCCCCAGTACCCCAGCGAGGTCACGAGGGTGAGGAGCCAGCCCTGCCACGTGCCGTTGGCGTCCTGCGACGTGAGGTCAATCTTCGACCAGCCGGGTGCCTGCACCACGAAGATCATGATGTTGTTGAAGGCGTGCTGCAGGACCGTGGCCTCGAGCCCACCGGTCCGGAGCACGATGATCGCGGCGATCAGGCCGAACGAGCCGACGTCGAGGATGCCCCACACGTTGTAGCCGTTCGGGATGTGCAGCAGGGCGAACACCACCGTCGAGACCGCGACCGCGAGCACGGTGCCGACGACCCGGATCGGGATCCAGGAGCCGATCGTCTGCATGAGGAACCCACGGAAGATGTACTCCTCGGCCGCACCCTGGAACGGCACGAGCAGGAGGACCAGCACGATCGTCACCGTCAGCGTGCCGACGGACACGGTGGACTGGCCGATCGCACCGTGGTCCCACCCGAAGCCGCCGTCGAAGGTGAACATGCCCGCGGTCTGGAACAGGAACATGACCACGGCGATGACGAGCGTCGGGATGAGGCACCACGCCGCCCAGCCCCAGCGCACGCGGAACCGTGTCGACGACAGGATGCCTGCCGGACCGAGGCGTGCGATCTTCACCGCGAGCAGGATGCCGGGCAGCAGGATCACCAGTGACACGAGGCTGAGCGACAGGGTCAGCGGGTCGGTCGGGTCGAGCGCACCGCTCTGCAGGTCGTCGAGCAGTCCCGTCAGCCCGGACTCCCCCTGCACCGCGGCGATCGGGACGAAGTACGCGACCGTGATGAGCACCTGCGAGGCGAGGTACCAGCCCGCCAGGAACGCCAGCGCCACGAGCGGGCGCCACCACCTCCAGCGTGCGTCGACGCGGGGCAGGCGGTGGTAGGGAACGCTCACGCCGAGCAGGGTACCGGGCCGGGCAGGATGGGAGCCGTGCTCACCGTGCTGTTCGGCCTCTCCGGCGCCCTCGTGTACGGCTTCGCCGACTTCCTGGGCGGGCTGGCTGCGCGCCGCGTCCGCGCCGTGACCGTCGCCGCCGTCGCCGCGGGGGTCGGCATCGTGCCGCTGCTCGTCGGGCTCGCCCTGGTCGGCGGACGGTTCAGCGCGGCCGCGACCCTCTGGGGCGCGGTCGCCGGGGTGTCCGGGGGTGTCGGGGTGCTGCTGCTCTACCGGGCGCTGGCCATCGGTCCGATGAGCGTGCTCTCGCCGCTCACGGCCGTGTTCGCCGCCGTCGTGCCGGTGCTCGTCGCGGTGGCCCGCGGGACAGCACTGTCCGGGCTCGCGATCGGGGCGCTCGTGGTCGCGCTCGTCGCGGTCGTGCTCGTCGCGGCGGTACGGGACACCTCGGGCGCGCGGGTGACGGCGGTCGGGCTCGTGACGGCGGCGGTCGCGGGCTGCGGGTTCGGCGGGATCGTGCTCGCGTACGACCTCACGCCGTCCGACTCGGGCGTCGCGCCGCTCATCGTGTCACGGGTGCTGCAGACGGTGCTGCTGGGAGCGGCGGCCGTCGTCGCGGCGCTCGCGGGGCGGTCTGGAGGCGCGGGAGACCCGGGGACGTCGGCCGGAGTCGCGGGGTCTGCCGTGCCTCCAGGGAGCTCCGTCCGGTGGTCGGCGCGGTGGCCGGTCCGGCTGGTGGCTGTGGTGGTCGCCTGCGGCGTCCTCGATGCCCTGGCGAACGTGTTCATCCAGGCGGGGCTGCACTCGAGCGAGGACCCGGGGACGCTGCCGGTCGTGAGCGTGCTCAACGCGCTCTACCCGATCGGGACGGTCGTGCTCGCCGGGATCGTGCTGCGCGAGCGGCTGACCGCCGTGCAGTGGACGGGGATCGTGCTCGCGTTCGCCGCGTCCGTCGGCCTGGCGCTGGCGTAGGCGGGCGCGGGGTCGGGGGCGTGGTCAGGCGGGGCGGGGTCTTTCTCGCGAAAGCGACACTCTGCCGCGACGACGCGCGGTCGTGTGCGCAAGAGCGACACTTCGGCGCGGAACATCGGCGGAGAACTGTCGCTTTCGCGAGAGGCGGGCGGCGGGGACCGGGCGCGGGCGGGCGGCGGGCGGGGGGGGCGGGGACCGGGCGGGCGGCGAGCGCGGGTCAGGCGTCCGGGATGAGGCGCTTGCCGAGCGAGACGGTGTGGTCGTCGGTGTAGCCCAGGGACTCGTAGAACGCGATGACCTGCTCGTTGCCGGCACGCACCTGGAGGTTGAGCTTCGGGCAGCCGAGCTCCGTCAGCAGCCGCTCGAACTCGGACATGAACGCGCGTCCGAGGCCGGAACCCTGCCGGTCCGGGCGCACGGCGAGGTAGTTCACCCAGCCACGGTGCCCGTCGAAGCCGGCCATGCCCGCGCCGACGACCGGACGGTCCGGGTCCGCCACGTCCTCGGCGACCAGGAACAGCTCCGGCTGGACCGTGGCCTTGCGGGCGATGTCCCGTCGGGGGTCGTTCCACGGCCGGACGAGCCCGCACGCCTCCCACAGGGCGACGACGGCCTCGGTGTCGGCGGGGGTGAAGGTGCGGAGGACGTGCTGCATCACCTCACGGTAACGGTGCTGTGGACGACCTCGTCACGGAACCGTCGCCGTGATCTGATAGACCTGTCCGACCACCCCTTCCGATCAGGAGCCCCGTGACCGCACACGAGACACTCCCGTCGCGCCGCTCGCGCCGTGGCGGAGACGGTCGTGCCGCGCGTCCGGCACCCCGACGCCGTCAGACCGTGGGTGGTGCGATCGTCTCGCTCATCGCGGAGCTGCTCATCATCGCCGGGGCCGGCACCGGCCTCTACGTGGTGTGGACCGCGTGGTGGACCGACGTCGTCGCGGTCAAGCACCAGACGAGCCTCGTCGAGCACCTGAAGCAGCGGGACACCACCGGCACCGGGACGGAGCACCGCGGTCCCGCCCCCGTCCTGGCCGAGCCCCCGAACGTCACCGACGTGTTCGGGACCATGCAGATCCCCCGCTTCGGCAAGGACTACGACCGACCCATCGGCGAGGGCACCGACCGCGAGAAGGTCCTCAACACGATCGGCCTCGGCCACTACCAGGACACCGCGATGCCGGGCGCCGAGGGCAACTTCGCCGTCGCCGGCCACCGGGTCACGTACGGCAAGCCGCTCAACCAGATCGCGGACCTGAAGACCGGCGACGACATCGTCGTGCGGGTCACGGACCCGGCGAAGAAGTTCGACGTCTGGTACGTGTACAAGGTCACCGACTCCCAGATCGTCACACCGGACCACATCGAGACGATCGCCCCGGTGCCGAACAAGCCGGGCGTCGAACCGACCGCCGAGGACCGCTGGCTGACCCTCACCGCGTGCCACCCCATGTGGTCCGCGAAGGAGCGGTACGTCACGCACGCCAAGCTCGACTACTGGATGCCCGCCTCGGAGGGCACCCCGAAGGAACTCTCGGAGACGCCGAAGTGATCTTCCCGTTCGTCTGGCGGATCCTGCCCGGACCGACCGCCCTCAAGGTCTTCGAGCTGCTCGTGCTGCTCGCCGCGATCGTCTCCGTCCTCTTCACCTGGGTGTTCCCGTGGATCGCGGCGGACATCCTGCCGCCGCCGGACGGCACGGTGGACGTCACGCCGACTCCCTGACGAGCTCCGCGCACCGCGGCGCACAGCAGAGCCCCGCGCACCGCGGAGCACAGCAGAGCCCGGCGCACCGCGGTGCGCGTCGACCCGAACCGGGTCACACGGTCGTCGTGACCCGGGACCCACCCTCGGCGGTTCGTCGCACCGCGATCCGCTCCGGAATCCGCTGCTTCAGCTCCTCGACGTGGCTCACGATCCCGACCTGCCGACCCCCGGCGGTCAGCCGGGAGAGCTGCCCGATGACGTCGTCGAGCGTCTCGGGGTCGAGCGTGCCGAACCCCTCGTCGACGAACAACGTGCCGAGCGAGACCCCGCCGGCCTCGGCCTGCACGACGTCGGCGAGCCCGAGCGCCAGGCAGAGCGACACCGTGAAGGTCTCGCCGCCGGACAGGCTGCGGGGGTCGCGGACGGTGTCGGTCGTCTGGTCGTGCACGGCGAGCGCGAGACCCGTGCGGCGTGCGCGTGACCCCGACTCGCGTTCATCGGAGGTCTCGAGCGTGAACCGGCCGGCGAGCATCGCGCGGAGTCGGTCGTTCGCGGCGGCCACGACGTCCTCGAAGCGGCGCATGAGCACGTAGGTCCCGAGGGTGATGCCGCTCGGGTTCACGGCGGGGACACCGGCGGCGACGTCGGCGAGCCGGACGACCGCACGGCTCCGCGCCGAGGTGTCGTCCCGGGCCCGGACGGCGGCGGCGAGGTCTGCCGCACACCGCTCGGACGCGGCGGCTCGGTCACCGGTCGAGGCCGCGAGACGGGTGGCGTCGTCCGCTGCTGCCGCAGCCGCCGTCCGCGCGGCCCGGGCACCGTCGAGGTCGAGCCGCGCCGGGTCGTCCTCGGCGGCGGCCACGACCGCGGGCTCGTCGAGGCCGGCGTCGACGACGGCACGCTCCCGGTCCGCCTCGGCGACCTCCGCCCGGAGCCGTTCGGTCTCCGCCGCGTCGACCACGGCGGCGCGGGCGGCCGGGACGTCGTCGAAGCCCTGGTCCGCGAGGACGCGTTCGACGTCCGCCGAGCGGTCGCGGACGGCCTCGGCGGCGGCGGCGGCACGGGCGTCGGCCTGTGCCACGGCGTCGAGACGGACGACGAGCGCATCGAGCAGCTCCACGCCGGCCGCCAGGGTGACCGGTTCGTCCTGCAGGTGCTCGGCGACCCGCTCACCGGCCTGCTGCACGAGGGCGACGTCCTGCTCGAGCCGGTCGCCGTCGGCCGCCGCGGACGCCGCGAGGATCGCACGCTCGGCGTCGACCTCGTTGCGCTGCCGTTCGAGCGCCCGGGTCTCCTCGTCGTGGGCGGCCCGCCGCTGCTCGAGCTCGCGGACCCGGACCGAGGCGTCGTGCGCGGCCCGCACCCGGGCCGCGGCGGCGGTCGCGAGCGCGTCGACCGTGGCGGGGTCGGTGTCCCCGACGACCTGCACGAGACGCTCGTGCGCCGCGCGCTCGACCGCGAGGGTCGCCGCGGCGTCGGAGAGTTCCCGCTCGGCACGCCGGGCCGCGGCGGCAGCGGCATCGATCGCCTCGGTCGTGGGGTGGTCGTCCTGCGGCGTCGCGACGACCGGGTGTTCGGTCGAGCCGCAGACCGGGCAGGCGTCGCCCGGGGCGAGCGCGGCACCGAGCTCGCCCGCGAGCCCGGCGATCCGGCGCTCCCGGAGCACCTGCTCGGCGCGCACCCGGTCGAGCGCCACGGCGGCCGCCTCCGTCTTCGCCTGCTCCGCCCGGCGGACTCGGTGTTCGGCGTCTCCGCGAGCCGCGAGGTCCGCGCGCAGCTGCTCGACGCGCTCGACCTCGATCCGGGCGGCTTCGGCACCGCCGGCGAGCGTCGCCGCGGTCTTGGCGTCCTCGACGAGCCGGGCGCGTTCGGCGGGGCGGGCCTCGAGCGCCGCGTCGAGCCCGGTGAGCCGGGCTGCGAGCTGCTCGCTCCGGTCGACCGACTCGGCGATCGCGCGTCGGCGCCCCGGCACGGCGCATTCGACGGAGACGAGGTGCCGGACCGCGGCGAGGCACTCGGCGACCTCGGCCCGCCGGCGGACGAGTGCGTCCCCGCTGCCGGAGAGCGCGGACCGCGTGCGGAGCGCCTCGGCGTCGCGCGCGGCCTGCGTCGACCGGGACCGGGCGGCGTCGAGGCCGTCCGCCACGACGACGACGCGGGCGGCCCGCTCACCCAGGGCCAGTCGTGCACGGGCGGCGTCGACCTGACCGCGGCGCGCGTCGAGCGCCGCACGACGGCCGAGCAGGGCTGCGCGCCGCTCGAGTGCGGTCGCCCGCGCGACCACCGCCTGCTCGTGGGCGGCTGCCGCGGTCGCGGCGGCAGCGGCGGCGGCCCGGGCGGCTTCGGCGTCGTCCGCCGCGGCCCGCAGTGTGGCCACGGCGGCCGGGACGTCGGACTCCTCCGGGTCGTCGGCGCCGGCGGCCTGCGCGAACCGGTTCAGGGCGTCCCGCACCCGGGCGTCCGCGCCGTCGACCTCGGCCTGCACGGCACGACGCCGGGCCGCGAGCTCGTCGGCCGTGCGGTCGTAGACCTGCGTGCCGAACAACGACTGCAGGAGCTTCCGACGTTCCTCGCCCGGGGATCGCAGGAACCGTGCGAACTCGCCCTGCGGCAGCACCACGGTCTGCAGGAACTGCGCCTTGTCGAGCCCGACGATCCGGGCGATCTCCAGGCCGACCTCGGGGATGCGGGAGGAGACCGGCTCCCCCGCGACGTCGGCGGCACCGGCCAACCGGAACAGCTGCGCCGAGGCCTGCTGCTTCACGGTTCCGGTCCCGCGCTGCTTCGGGCGGTCGTACTGCGGGGTGCGCCGGACCCGGTGGACCCCCGCACTCGTCTCGAAGACCAGCTCGACGTACGGCTCGACCGCAGGGTCGGCGTGCTGGCTGTGCAGGCGGTCGTTGCTGGCGTCGGCGCCGGCCAGTCCGCCGTACAGGGCGAAGACGACGGCGTCGATGATGGTCGACTTGCCCGAGCCGGTCGGCCCCTCGAGCAGGAACACCCCGGACGCGGCGAGCGCGGCGAAGTCGATCGTGACGCGGTCCGGGTAGGGCCCGATCGCACGGAGCTCCAGTCGGTGCAGGTACATCAGCGGTCCCCCTCGCGCTGCAGGGCGAGCGCCGCGGCCTCGTACGCCTCGGTCAGGACGGCGCGGTCGTCGTCGTCCGGCGCGGTGCCGGTCGCGAAGGACACGAAGTCGGTGGCGACCTCGACCGGGTCGGACGTCGCGGTGACGGTCCGTGCTGCGGCGCGTTCGCCGCGGTCGGCCGGTTCGTGGGTGATCGCGAGGGCGAACGGGAAGTGGTCCTTCACCCGCGCGTACAGCCGTTCGGGGTGCACCGGATCGGTCACGGCGACCCGGACCCACGCGTCTGCGTCGGCCCGGAACGCCCCGGACTCGATGTCCGACAGCGTGGCACGGACGTCGACGAGGCGACGGGGCACGGGCGTCGGGACGAGCTCGACCGCGACCGTGCCGGAGGCGTCCAGTTCGACCAGCGTCACCGACTTCCGCTGGTTCCGCTCACCGAACGAGAACGCGAGGGGCGACCCGGCGTAGCGGATCCGGTCGTGCTCGCCCACCCGCTGCGGCCCGTGCAGGTGCCCGAGCGCGACGTAGTCGACGCCGCCGAACACCGACGCGGCCACCCGGTCGACCCCGCCGACGCGGATGTCCTGCTCACTGTCGCTCGGTTCGGTCCCGCCGACGAAGGCGTGCGCGACCACGACGCTCCGCGTACCCGGTCGCCCGGCGAGGTCGGCGCGGACACGGTCCATCGCGGCACCGACGACCGCCTGGTGCGAGCGGGCGAGGGGTTCGTCCGGGACGGCGGCGAGGGCGTAGCGCGTCAGGTCCGGGTGCAGGTACGGGATGCCGTAGACGGCGACGGGTCCGGAGTCGTCGTCGACGAGCACGGGGACGGCGATGCCGGCCGGTTCGGCGAGGATGCGGACGCGCGACCCCATCACGCCGGCGCCGAACCCCAGCCGGGCGGCGGAGTCGTGGTTGCCCGGCGTCAGGACCACCGTCGTGGTCGCGGCGAGGCGTTCGAGCGCGCGGGAGAGCATCCGGACGGCGTCGACGGGCGGGATCGCGCGGTCGTAGACGTCGCCGGCGATGACGACCAGGTCGACGGACCGAGCGCGCACCAGGTCGACGAGCCAGTCCAGGAACGCGGCCTGGTGCTCGAGAAGGTCGGCACCCAGCAGCGTGCGGCCGAGGTGCCAGTCGCCGGTGTGCAGGATGCGCATGCCGTCACGGTAGCGCCGGCCGGGGACATCGCCGGGTGCCCCGCGGTCGCCTGTGGAGAACCGCGGCTCAGGCGCAGCTGAGGTTCGTGCCGACCAGCGCGGTCTGGACGCGGGTGGTCGCGGTGCTGGTCGACGTCCAGTTGTCGAGGTAGTTCACGCGGACGGTGACGGTGTACACCTGCCCGAGGTTGAGGAGCCCCGAGCCGGTCACGCGGATCGGCGACGTCGCACCGGTGGCGAGCACGGTCGTCCCGTTCAGGACCGAGAACGAGGTCGCCGCCGGACCGCCGTACGTGAACCCGATGTTCACGGAGCCGTCGCCGTTCGCCGCGCAGGTGAGGGCCGTCGCCTGCGGCACCGTCAGCGCGGTGAACGACGTCGTGGTCGCCGTCGTCCGCGACCACGGCACGGCGACCGCCTGCGCGGGGGCGAGCACGCCGGTCGCGACGGCGACGGCGACGACGGTCGCGGCACCGCCGGAACGGCGCACGCGACGCGCGCGCCGTTCCCGCCGGCGCGCGCTGCGTCGGCTGTCGTCGGCGCGGCCCCGGACGGTCGGCGAGGCGGTCTGGAGGCGCGTGGCGGTGCCGTCCCGCGCCTCCTGGCCGGCACCGGCACCGTCCGCAACCGCACCGCCGTCACCGTCCTCGTCACCGTCCGTCCCACCGTCCCCGTCCTCGTTCGGGTCCTCGTCCTCGTCCTCGTCCTCGTCCGACGGCGACGCCGCCAGCCGACGGAGCGACCCGTCGACCGTGCACAACGCGAGGAGCGCGACGACGCCGAGCGCGAGGACAGCGGTCCGGATCCAGTCGCCGTCGCGCAGCCACACGATCGGCGACCCGACCAGCGGCACGCGGAGGAACGCGACGCCGTGCACCGCGGAGCGCTCGAGCGGCGTGGAGTCCTGCTGCGGGTTGGCGTCGCCCTTCGTGACCAGGGTGCGGTCGGGGCCGGCCTCCACGTACCGGTGCATGCGCAGGTGCCCCGGTTGGTCCGGGTCGTCGGCGAGGAGGACCTGCCCCACCCGGACGTCGTCGCCGGGCACCGGTCGCGAGACGACGACGTCGCCCGGGGCGAGCCGCGGCTCCATCGAGCCGGTCATCACCGTGGTCGGCTGCCACCCGATCACCGCGGGCGCAGCGGCCCACAGCGCGAGGCCGAGCAGGGTCGCCACGATCCCGCGGGCGAGGGCGGCGACGACGACCCGCGCCCAGTCGACGGCGTCGTGGAGCACGTCGTGCGGTGTCGGTCCACCGTGCACGTCGATGGTGACCATGACTGGATCACACGTCCCCGCCGCCTCAGCTGTTCTGCGCCTCCCAGGTGAAGCCGAGCGCAGCCGTGCCGCCCTGCACCGTGTTCGGCGCCGTGCTGGAGAGCGTGTAGGTGAACCGGTACACCCGCGACTCCGAGCCGCTGCCCGTCGGCGCCCAGGTGCCGACGCCGGTCGCGAAGTTCGTCGAGGCCGTACCGAAGCCCGCGACCGTGCCGCTGTAGAGCGTGCCGCTCGTGGTCGCCGGGGTGAAGCCCGTGCAGGAACCGAAGCCGCCGCCGGTGCCCTGCTCCACGGTGAGGTTGATGTTCGAGGCGAGGGCGTTCGTGGTCGCCGCGTTCGTCCCGTAGAGCTTCACGGTCGAGGGCAGCGAGCCCGTCGAGGTGACCGTGATGCAGTTCACGCCGGTCGAGCCCGGCTTGAGGCCCGTCGCGTTGAACAGCGCGGTGTTGTTGTCGTCGTCGGTGAGGGCGACGTTGCCGGCGGTCCAGTTGCTGGTCGGGTTGACGGTCGTGGCCGAGAAGGCCGAGTAGGACGCGGTCGAGACGACGACGCCGGACGCGACGAGGGCGGCGGGGATGGTGATCCAGGCGGCCAGACGAGCGGCGCGAGGGGTGACACGGGACATGACGGAGCTCCTGATCCATGGTGCGTCGGGGCCGCGGTGGTTGGTCGCGCTACGACGCTCGGTTTCGTACGACGATCAAGCTACTTGGCCGTCGTGTTGCTCACAAGGGAAGGTACACCCCCACTGTTGGGGGTGTCTCAACCGATGAGATACTTGTTCAATGAGCAACACGGCGGCACACCTGTGCCGCCCCGCCGATCGCGCAGGCGATCACCACCCGAGAAGAGCCGCCCGATGACGGACACCGCCCCCGCCCCGGCACGACCGGTGGACGGGACACCGCTGCCCCCGGCCCCGGTGTCCCCCACCGTGAGCGTCCCCGAACCCTCCCCCGACACCGACCTCGCCCAGCTGATGACCGCGTTCCGGATGCTCCAGACGCAGCACGCGCGGGTCCTCCACCACGAGAGCGCGATCCGCGGCCTGAACGCCACCGACGCGCGGTTCGTGTTCTTCCTCGCGGCCGCCGACGGGGAGGGCATCACGCCGAAGCAGGCCGGGGAGTACCTCGAGCTGACGACCGGTGCGATGACCTCGCTGATCGACCGGCTCGAGCAGCGCGGCCACCTCGAGCGACGGCCGAACCCCGAGGACCGGCGCAGCATCCTCCTCCACCTCACCCCGTCCGGCGCCGAGGTCGCCGAGCAGATCGGCGCCGTCTACACCGCGGCCTTCCGAGAGGTCGTGGCCCCGGCCGACCGCGGCCACCTCGGGGACGTGTTCGACCGGATCGGCGCGGCACTGGACCGGCACTCCCGCGGGTGACGAACGGTGTCGGGCGCCGCGCGTAGCGTTGCCGGCATGACCCCCTCAGAACTCCTCATCGAAGCGTTCTCGCGCATCCCGTCGACCGTCCGACGCGCCGTCGACGGGCTGTCGGAGGACCAGCTGGCCGCGCGCCCGGCCGCCGGAGCGAACACGCTCGCCTGGCTCGCGTGGCACATCGCGCGCGGGCAGGACGCGCAGGTCGCGGACCTCGCGGGGACCGAGCAGGTGTGGACCGCGGACGGCTGGGTGGAGCGGTTCGGGCTGCCGTTCCCGTCCGAGGCGCTCGGGTACGGCATGTCCCGGGACGACGTCGGCCGCGTGCGCGCCTCCGCCGAGCTGCTCCTCGGCTACCTCGACGCCGTGCAGGATCGCACCGTCGCCTACGTCCGGACCCTCGCGCCGGAGGACTTCGACCCGGTGGTCGACGACGCGTGGGACCCGCCGGTCACCCGGGCGGCGCGGCTCGTCAGCATCCTCGACGACTGCACGCAGCACGCCGGGCAGGCCGGCTACGTGCGCGGGCTGCTGTTCTTCAACCGCTGACGCGGACGACGGACGGGAGGCGCGGTGCCAGCTGGCACCGCGCCTCCCGTCCGTCGTGCGCTCGCGACTACCGCGCGGCGAGCTCCGCGACGATCCCGTCACCGGGAGCAGCGTCGACGAGGTCCGCCTCGATCTCCGCGTGCTCGAGGATGCCCTCGATCTTGCGGCGACGGCTGCGCGGGACGATCGTCACGACCGTGCCCTCCTTGCCGGCCCGGCCCGTGCGGCCCGAGCGGTGCATGTACGCCTTGTAGTCGTCCGGCGCGTCCGCCTGCACGACCAGCGACACGTCGTCCACGTGGATGCCACGGGCGGCGACGTCGGTCGCGACCAGCACGTTCACGCGGCCGCTCGTGAGCAGCTGCAGGTTCCGCTGGCGGCGCGACTGGTTCAGGTCGCCGTGCAGCGAGGTCGCACGGATGCCGGCGTCCTCGAACTGGTCGGCCAGACGCTCGGCGTAGGCCCGGGTGCGGGCGAAGACGATGGTCTTGCCGTCACCCGAGACGAGCTCCTCGAGCAGCTGGTCCTTCTGACGCTGCTCGACCACGAGCACGCGGTGGTCGATCGTCGAGGAGGCCTGGTCCTCACCGGCGACCTCGTGGACGCTCGGCTCGTGCAGGAACTCCTCGACGAGCGAGGCGACCTGCGCGTCGAGCGTCGCGCTGAACAGCAGCTTCTGGGCGCGGTTGCCCTCCGGCGTGACCTCGGCCGTGGCGGAGAGGATCTCCTGCACCGGCTCGAGGAACCCGAGGTCGCACATGTGGTCGGCCTCGTCGAGCACGGAGATGACGACCTCGCTGAGGTCGAGCTTCCCCTTGTTCATGAGGTCCTGCACCCGGCCCGGGGTGCCGACGATGATGTCGACGCCGCGCTGGAGCGCACCCTCCTGGCGCCCGTACGGGACACCGCCGTAGATCTGCGTCGTGAAGAGCCCCACCGAGCGTGCGATCGGCTGCACCGTGCGGTCGATCTGCAGGGCGAGCTCGCGGGTCGGCGCGAGGATGAGCGCACGCGGAGCCCGGCCCATCTTGCGCTTCGTGCCACCGCCGTTCTCCATGAGCTTCTCGACGAGCGGGGCGCCGAACGCGATGGTCTTGCCGGAGCCGGTGCGGCCACGGCCGAGCACGTCCTTGCCGGCGAGCACGTCGGGGATCGTCGCTGCCTGGATCGGGAACGGGCTGCTGGCGCCGAGCTCCTGCAGGGCGCGGGAGATGTTGCCGCCGATGCCGAGGTCGCCGAAGGTCACGCCCTCGACGTCGGCCGCGACGGTGGCCTCGGCCTGGAGCTTCTCGAGCTTGACGTCGTCGGCGGGCACGAACGGCTTGCGCTCGGTGCGGTCGCGGTCGTCACGGTCGAAGCGGCGCGGGGCGCGGTCGTCACGGTCGAAGTTCCGGCGCGGGCGGTCGTCGTTGTCACGACGGGG
>Ga0153992_100098_pt1 | contig 20907 bp, 16 predicted proteins | sample TSNC076MetaG_FD_104683 | JGI IMG/M metagenome (GOLD analysis project Ga0153992, IMG submission 104683) | Attine ant fungus gardens microbial communities from North Carolina, USA - TSNC076 MetaG | ecosystem: Host-associated > Fungi > Mycelium > Unclassified | place: USA: North Carolina, Lumber... | reverse complement strand
CAGCTATCTCATTACCCCAAGTTTCTCTCTTATTATTCAGTAAATATAGGTATATTGTCTATAGTACTTAAACTACTTGGATGTAAACCTGAGACCCAGTCTTTCTGTCTGGATCTCAGGTATGTATATTTACTATTTTACTAGTTACAATAATTAATCTCAGTCTTTTTGTCTGGATCTCAGTCTAGTGTTTCTAGTATCTGAGAATGTTTCTGTGCATATGCTGTAAATGAGACACATCAAGTATGATATTAATCTTGGAAGAGCCATTTATGTCATAACATGGCCAAATGGCTAAGTTATTATTTATATTTCTTTTCTTTTTGTTTCATTTAATTAGGAAATCAACAGATGCATGAGAAGGAATGACTCAAAAGAGATGTACAGGACTTTATAAATAGAAGTAAATACAGAATATGTACAAGTAGTGTATAGTAATCAAATGAAAACTTTATTGAGTTCTTCTTGTCAACTCAGACTAGGAGTAGTTCTAAGACATTATAGTCTAAGTTTTTACAATTTACTGGAACATCAAGCAATGATTGCCTGGTTTACTTATGACAATTGAGTGGAAAGATCTATTTGTAAGGTTCTATACTGTATATTAGTACTGATTAAGTCTACTATATTGTCATTGTCACTTCTACTATTGTCCTATGTTTGTTCCAGAAGATAAAAATACAAGTTGAGGGAGCCTACATTATCATTCTAGTAAGTGAACCATGAGGATCTCATCTCTCATGTTGCTCATTGTAGAAACATAGATAAGAGAATAACACTTATGGGAAATAACACCCCAAAGCAAAGCAACTCAACAAGAGAGACAGAAATCAATCTGTTACCTAAGGTAACTAGCCCATATGCTCTACCACTGAGCTACTGGACTATTAGTGGCCCACAACATGCTCCAGGATAAGCTCCAACTCTTTACACCTGAGAGAGTCAGTGGTCTGACAAGACATTCAAAGTTATTAGATTATGGATTAATATACTAGATAGTGAGAGACATATAATAGGGACATCCTCTTGGACCAATACTACAGATCAAGATGACTCCACTGCCTCCTGAGACAACTGAACTGATCCCTTGGAGGACTACTCAATTACTACAGAAAAACTCATCCAGTAGATGACTACAGCTACTCTAATACAGATTCCTACCACTCTAATACAACAACTAACCCAGTAGCAATCCCAGACTACTACTAATCACACCTACCACTCCACAAACTACCTACTTCAATGACCAGTTAGCTGAAAGAAAGGTGAGACTTGACTATAAAAGGAGATAAGAGGCTTTGGGACACCTCAGTTGTTGACCTAAGAGTTTTATATCTGTAAGGGGACTATACTAAGTTGCACTCCTGATGCACTAGTGGTAGCCCACCAGAGTGACCCTGTACTAATTCAACAATAATTACATAATATTTAATTAGTTGCCTACTCCTGCATTTCTAACCCCAATCCTCAGGATGTTCTGTAGTTAAAGAGACTTGTATATATAGTGTAGAGTACCCTTCTAGGAGCCTTATCCTATTCTCTGAGTATTTTTCTGGAAGATGAGTTGTAACATACTATGAAGTGTATTTATATACTGAGTATTCTCCTAGAAGCTCTACTCTGGTCATCCTTACAGCAGAATAGAATCTCCTGAATGAAGCCTTGGAAGAATGCAGTGGACAGCCTCTACTTTGTCATCCTCCACTGCCCACACCCAACCCTCTGTGCCTCTGCTCTGTGCCAGATATCACATGCAGATACCCTGGCCTATCTGCAGCATCACCTGTATGAAGTCACCAAGAGACAAAATAACTCAAAAACTAATATCAACAATGCCCTCTCTGCTTTGACTATCCAGTTGCAACAACTTATGCAGCTAGTATCAAACTCTCTCTCTCAACCTCCAGTTCTGGTGGCAAACTCTCTACCACTTCCTGTATTGACATTTCTCTCCCCAGCAAATCCCTGCTCTTGAGCCTGCCCCAAGCTCTCCACCCCTCTGGACTTCAGTAGCAATTGCAACACCAGATGAACATTCCTGAACTCCTATGTATTGTATATATGCCTAACTCTAGAACAATTCAGCTGTGAAGAGAAGAAGGCCTTGTGGGCCCTTACCTTCTTCAAAAGCAGTTATGCAGCAAAATGGTCTGAAAATCTATTTTACCAGGAAGTGGACACTGAGTTCTTCCTAATCCAAACCTGGACTAACTTTGAGGCTTAGTTCAAAGTACAGTTCTTTCTGGTGAATGCAGAAGCAGATGTGGTCAACACCCTAGAAGGGTCCTCCTATCACCAGGGAACCTGGATGGTGGATGATTACCTTAACATATTCTAGTTATTGGTCTCTGATACAGGCTACACCAACCCCTGGACTTTTATGGTCAAGTTCTGCTCCAGACTGAGGATTGGTATCCAGAACCAGATTGTGATCATATCCTATAAATGCTCCTTGGACACAGATCTGAAAGCTTGGTACTGAGCTACTCAGAGGATTAACCAAGTATGTCTCTCCAACAAGGCCTTCCAGTTAACTCAGTGCAGCATGTTCTCTGCCCAAGTCAAAACTCTTCTATCATAGCCCTTCCCCCTCTCAGTGGTTTGAATCCCTTCTGTTGTTGCTCCAACCCCAACCCCAATTTCAAAACTGATATCCCCTCCTTCTTCTATGGATGTTCCTATAGACATAGACACTACTAGAAGATCAAACTCCTATCCCCCCAAGGATGCTACTAGTGCAGAGATGCAAACCATCTAGTTAAAGACTGTTTCCATTGCCTTGACATGAGATAGCTGTCATCCAAGCAATAAGAGGAACTCATGGAGGACCTCTTAGCAATGCATAATGTACAAGAAGCACAAGCCTGGGACATCAGAGAAGATGAGGATTTTGTAGAGAGTGACCAGTGACAAGTGTGCCCTGGCTGCTAGTAAATAGGTTTACTGTACTCAAAGTAGAGGCTAATATAGATAACAGTGAACCTATAGATGCACCTCCTCCCTCCATTCCTAAACACAACCTCTTCCTCTGGAGACCAAAGTGGAAAAAGAAACTGCCTATCTGGCTCTCTGCCAGTGCATTAGATATATACAGAACTTCTCTACAACTTGCTATGGAACTAAGTACCATAGATATGAGCAAGCTCTACTCCATAAAGGCTCTTCTGGACAGCAGAGCTATAGAAAGCTTTATAGACCAAGACTTTGTCTGCTCCAAAGGACTTAACACCTGGACAATCTCATGCCCCATTCCTGTCTTCAATGTAAACAGCTCCCCAAACAAAGCTGGTAAAATCTCTAAAGTGGTGGACATCCTCCTGAGGTATGGCCTCTATTTAGAAAGAATACTACTTGCTATCTTGGGCCTCAGAAAGCAAGATTTGATCTTGGGGTATAACTAGCTAAAGAATCACAATCCAAAGATTGATTGGAGTACTAGTAAGATCAAGATGATATACTGTCCTCTATACTGCAAAGGAGACCATGCTATATACAAGAAGCAGATCAGGCAGAAGAAAGCAGAACTCCATACCTTTGATTTGTGCAGAAGGACCCCACCCTTTACTTCTAGAAGATGATGTAGACAAGCCCCCTCTCTCCAGTACCAATGGTAGAGACTGGGAACCAAGAGACCACTTGTTCATAACAAGGATACTCCCAGAATCCATGACTGCTGATCTCAGAGCTATGACCACTAATTCTCAGTGACTAGCAGAAGGTACCTGGTACAGTATGGAAAACCAAAACTCTACCACCCACCTACCAGAGTATGCTCAAGAGTTCAAGTCTATCTTTGCCAAAGATAATTTCAACATCCTCCTAGAGTATTGCCATTAAGACCATGCCATTAAGCTAATTCTGGGATCTGAGCCCAAATCATTGAAGGTATACCCTCTATCTCTGATAAGCAAACCGAGTTAGATATATTTCTGAAGGAGAACCTACACACTGGTCATATCCACCCCTCTAAGTTATCCATGGCTACACTAGTCTTCTTTATCAAAAAGAAGGACAGTTCCCTCTGGCTAGTATAAGACTATCATACCCTGAACTCTATAATGGTCAAGAACTGGTACCCACTCCCCCTCATCTCCCAGCTTGTCTTCCAGCTCCATAGAGCTAGGTATTTCACCAAGCTAGATGTTTGCTGGGGATTCAACAACATGTGCATTAAATCCAGAGATGAGTGGAAGGCCATCTTCTAGACAAACTGTAGACTCTTTGAGCCTCTGGTAATATTCTTTAGGATAACTAACAGTCTAGCTATCTTTTAGACCATGATAAATGATATCTTCTGAGATTTAATTGTAGAAGGAATCATGGTTGTGTACTTGGATGACATCCTTATCTTCACCAGGATGGTAGAGGAGCATGCTTAGGCTGTCCAAAAAGTGTTGGAGATTCTTGCTAAACACAAGCTATTCCTCTATCCTGAGAAGTATGAGTTCCAGAAAATAAGGATTGAATACTTAGGTCTGATAATCTCAGAGAATAAAGTGTCTATGGACCCTGTCAAGATCTCCAGAGTCCAAGAATGGCCCACCCCAGAAGATTGGACTAATATACAAGCCTTCTTGGGATTTGCCAATTTCTACCACTAGTTTATCCACAACTTCTCTGCACTGGCCTGACCTCTGTTTGACCTTACAAAGTCTGACACACCCTGGTTCTGGAGCAATAAGGAATACAGAGCCTTTGAAGTGCTTAAGGCGGCAGTCACTAGTGTCCTGGTACTTGTGTCTCCCCAGGACTTGGAGCTCTTCTGCATCGAGACTGACAGTTTGGATTTTGCTACTGGAGTAGTCCTCTCCCAATGACTACCCAGAGATGAAAAATGGCACCCTGTTGCATTCTATAGCAAGTTCCAGTCTCTGGTAGAATAGAACTATGAGATCTACAACAAGGAGATGTTGGCTATCATTTGTGCACTGGAGGAGTGGAGACACTTTTTAGAAGGAGCAAAGTACCCAGTGGAGATATGGACCAACCACAAGAACTTAGAGTACTTTATAATAGCCAGAAAACTTAACCATTGTCAAGTCTGCTAGTTTCTCTACTTAGTTTGTTTTGACTTTACACTTGTCCACTATCTAGACCATTCCATGGGAAACCCAGATGCACTCTCTCAGAGACTAGACCATAGTACAGGGACTTCCAACAATGAAGACATTACTCTCCTCTGTCTAGAGATGTTTACCATCCAGGCCTTGGAAGGTGTCAAACTAGAGAGGGCAGAAAGAAACATGCTCTCTAATATCCACAAAAGCAACTATAGTAGAGACCAGAAAGAACCCATAGCCTGGGCAGCTCATGAACTCCAATAGTTCTCAAGCCAAACAGTATACTCTATGGAGTGGTTGAATGTTGACAGTCTGCTCTGCTTCCAAGACAAGATATACATCCCCCAGAACCTGGATCTTTGCAGATGTATTGTCCCACTATGCCATGACACAAAGATCACAGAATACCCTGGCCAGTGAAAAACTCTAGAACTTGTATCCTGGAACTACTGGTAGTCTCAGATATCTCAGTACATCAGACAGTATGTCAGTATGTTGTCATACTAGGCAGCCTTTTTAAGTAATTTAAGTAATAATTATTACAAATCTATACTATAATTCAGCTCAAGCAGCAAAGGTGACACTGATTGTATACCACTCAACCCCTGGTCTTGGACTTGTGTATATTACCCAAGTAGCAGAATAGTAGCTGTGACCACTGCTATACCAGCCTCATAGGGTCTGTTCAGCTATTTTGTACTAGACATAAACCAGAAATCCCCTCTAGAAGTTCTCTCAAAGACTATCTGAACCTTGGGGAAACTAGTCTTCTCTGGTAGAATGATGTCATAACTTGGCAGCCATTATATTTAATGGTTTAGGCTTTAGTGTTACTATTAGACCTTAGTGATCATTTTTGATATCCTCTATAATTAGATATATTGCAAGCTATCCTCTTGAGGGCAACATTGTCAGAGTACATAGGAAGGAAAGGCTATCCAGGGCAGAGGAAAAAGGTCAGGAGTATGGAAGAACAACAGAGAGGGGTCAAGGAAGTTGGAATTGAAGAGATCAATGAAGATATTGACCTTAAGAGCAGGTTACCCATACTGACTTTGAGGCTCCTCAAGCCATGTTCAAAGACTGGATTCAATAGAAAGCCCTAAGAGAAGACTGGGTAGGAGGAACAGAGAGTACTGGCTATGTGATCAGAAGAGGACCTTATCTTATCATTCTACTCCCTACTATAATAGGCCATTGGAATGTTTCTTTTGTTTTCTTAACTGTTGATTCTATGATTTGTAATCCTAATATATACTCTAGGAGTGCAGAGGGATCTAACAACAACTTACCCCTATCATTTCTCTCCCTCTATTACTCTGAAGCTCTACTGCTACTTCTGAGTGACTGAGTTTCCTGTTTGTCCCTTTATAAAACGCTATAAAACTTTCCTTGAAAGATGTATCTCACTTTGAGGAGAACTTGGGCATTTGCTTGACTAGGAGTTTAACTACTCACTATGTGTTTTTGGAGTAGATTTTCAACTGTATGGTCAGTTGAAATAGAGCTTACACAAGGACATGGGAGTTCTAGACAGTACTTCTGTATCAACAGTGAGCCAGGCTACTAGACTAGCTCAAGAAGGGTAGTGTCACAGTATAAGACGAATATGCATATTCAAGATCCACAATCAACTGGAACTTGTTCTCAAGTAGATATTAAAAATATTTCACTTTCTAGGTTTATTGGGTCTCTTTATAGCAATCTTTGTAAGCTCTCTATTATTTGATTTACCTCTCTAGTACCTACTCAATTCTGCACAACTGTGACATAGCTTGGAGACTTTGCCTCTCTGACCTGTTCTACTTACCCTTGTTATTTCATTTCTACATCAATGTGTGACCTGTGCTTGAGAATGAAGCCCATGTAATATCCTCCAGTAGGCAAACTCCATCCTTTCTCTGTCCCAGAAACATGGTAGGACTCCCTAGGCAAGTAGTCTTAGACAGAAGTCTGTAGTTTGTCATACTCTTCACTTGGGAACTCTATAGACTTCTTGGAATCAGGTTGGTTTCCTCTACTGCTTGGCACCCTCAAATGGACAGACAGATAGAATGCATCAACCAGAAGCTAGACCAATACCTCTGAGTCTTTGTGAACAAATAACAGAATAACTGGTATGATCTCCTTCCAATGGTAGAGTTCCAGTATAATAACTATATCCACTCTTCTACTCAATAGTCTCTATTCCTGCTAGACACCAGAAGGACCCCTCATATGGGATTCAAACTGCAATAGTGCCCTTCTAGCCTAGAGACTATTAATGAGTTCACAGAGAGGATGAGAAGTACCACTAAGGAAGTCAAGTCCATGATACAGAAGGCCCAAGAAGACATAGCAAGATATCACAATCAACAAAGGACCCCAGCCCTTGTCTTCAAGCCCAGAGACAAGGTATTTCTAGACATATTGGATATCCGGACTACCTAACCCTCTTAGAAGCTCTCTCACCAAAGACTAGGTCCATTCACCATAGAACAACAAGTTGGACCTATGGCCTACAAGCTGAAGTTGTCACACTCAATAAGACAGCTTCATCCCATCTTTAACATCATCAAACTGTCTGTCATCCCAGAAGATTGTTATGAGACAACCAAGAGGGAAACTATTTCTCATACATTCATCAACTTGATAGGAAACATCCAAGAATACAACATAGGAAAGATATAAATAGTATGGGAAGGATTATGTAAGATATAAACAGTTCTTAGTAAGGGTCATGTGATCATAGGAGATAGGTGCACAGATCACCTAAATATTTGTATAAATACCTAGGGGAATTCAACAAGGAACTCTATCAAGTTCTTTCTGAACAACTATCTCGGTTGAGCTTTAAGTCTTCACAACTTTACACTAACAAAGATCCAATACCAGACTGCAAACCAGAAGAACACCCTCTGCCTATACTTATCAATAGAGAAGAGGAGTGGGAAGTGGAAGAGATCCTTAATAGCTACTAGTATCAGAGACAGTTCTAATACCTCATTAAGTAGAAGGGATATGGCCATGAACACAACTCCTGGGAGCCTACCTCCAAAGTTTCTACATCAGACCTTGTGGTGGACTTCTATTGCAGACACCCAGGAGCTCCCAGATACATCTGCTGGACCAAGTTTAATGCAATTTTTCTGCCCCAGACCTGTTGCTTTGAGATACAGCAATCTTGGAGAGGGGGTGAATGTAAGGGAACTACACTAAGTTGCACTCCTGATGCATTAGTAGTAGCCTACCAAAGTGACCCTGCACTAATTAAACAATAATTACATAATATTTAATTAGTTGCTTACTCCTGCATTCCTGACTCCAATCCTCAGGATATTCTATAGCTAGAGGGACTTGTATATATAGTATAAAGTACCCTTTCAGGAGCCTTATTCTATTCTCTGAGTATTCTTCTGGAAGGTGAGTTATAACATACTCTGGAGTGTATTTATATACTGAGTATTCTCCTAGAAGCTTTGCTACAGTCATCCTCACAATGTCTGAGGTGAGACATAACTTTTATACTATACAAGATATCACTTATGATGATCTACCTTAGATCTTACTTTATTTCTAAAAGGTACATCAATACATTAGTTGTTGACCTAAGAGTTTGACATCTGAGACCTTACTTTATTTCTAAAAAAAGTACTTGTCACTTGTCATAGCAGACATTGAAGGTAGACTCCTCAACATTACAAGTTGTGGTATTGCAGTAAATAGAGTATACAATGCAGGGTATGATAGACAAACTAAATATATAAAGGTATGAAGAAGCCAAGTAGATCACTATATGGGAGAAACTGGCTTTGTTAAATCTGGAAGCACAAATAAAGAAGTTGATAGAGGAGAAAGAGAAGATGCTGTTGAAGAATGCAACTTGAGACTGGTTTTGGGATTTCTTCAATAGCCAGGACCATAGTTAGTTTGATTTTGTCTTTATTTTATTATGAAAATTTTCCTATTAGTTATCACAACAATTTTCATAGTTATATATAACTGTACTTACTATTATGCTGAATTTTGACTCACTTTTTTTGGACTTCAGGTGTGTACCTGGTAGATTTTATTATTAATATAATGACTCACTTTGTTTAGACTTCAGGTACTTGCCTGTTGATTGTTGAGCTTCAACTGCACACTATCTTTATTGCCTGCCTCCTCTGAGAGGTTATGGGCTCTATCTCTGAAACTAACATTAACATATCCAACACTCTTCATTTCCCTAAACTCAATAGCTCCAACTATAACTCTTGGGCTGCTAGCATGAAGTTTGCTCTTCAATCATGATTTTTATAGCTATATATCAATAGTAAAGAAGATATGCCTACTGTTGTCAAATCTACCCCCCTTTTGTCTGATAGAACATCAATAGAATACAAGAGTTAGAAAAAGGACTGAGAGTAGTACAAAACCTAGTTGCAAATGGATAGTGCTGTTATGGGGTTACTGAATGGTTCCATTGATTCTACTCAGTCTGGTCATGTTGCAAACTTGTCTACTTCAAAGAAGATCTGGAATATCTTTCATCAGATCAATATCAAAGACCAACAAAGCCTTAATGTTTCCACAATTGTAGAAGAGATCTGGAGCATGAACTAGGATGGTGTTACCCCTATGCCTGACCATATTGGAAAGATAATCAATATTCATCATTGGATTGTCAAAGAAAAAAGTACTATGGATGATATAATGCTGGTCTATGCTATTTTTCACTTACCTCTGAGTAACAATGTCAAATGGAATGTTCTCAAGATATCTCTTATTGAAAAAGGGTCAAGTCTCACCTTGTCTCAAGCAATGATAAGCTTGAATAGTCTATATGATTGCATAACTCAAAATAAAAGGAAGACTAAGCATTTGGCACTTGTTGCTAAATCACAGAGAGCTTCAAACTATAGAAACACTACTGGAAAGAAGAAAAAATTCAAAAAGAAGACCCTTAACCCAAAACCTGATGATATATGTTACATCTGTAGTCAGAAAGGTCATTAGAGTCCAATATGTCCTCAGAAAGGAAAGAAAGGTGGCTTAAGTTAAGGTAGTAGAGGCAAATCAGCAAATTTAGTCAGTTTGAGTATTTTACAATACAAAGGAGCCTCTTTGTTATGGAATTACATTGGAACTATTACTATTATCAGCTCTGGACTGATAACAAGTAGATGGTAGAAGAGATAATGGTAGTAAAAGATAAGAAAGACAAAGATGGTGTAATGAATGATATGTTAGCACATCAAGATTAGGCTGGACTTTACACTTGACTGGACTAATTATAGATATTGGACTACAGGAGAAATGTTAGATAAACCTTGAGGTGATTATAGACAAATCTTATAATAGTTATGAACTTTAAGATAAATAGAGAAACCTTAGACTAATCTATTTATAGACTCTGACTCAACTAGTCACTTACTGTTACTTACTAGTACTTAGGATAATAGTTTTTGTGATATCACTAGTTAGGATAAATACAATTCAGAAAGAGAAGGAAATAGCAAGTTCTCTCTTTCTATGGTTCATCTAAAAACCTACTTCTCTTGGAACCCTATATTTTATCCAGTCTTAGGACTAACTTGCAGAGTGTGACTAAAAGCCTTGATATTCATTCTTTCAATATAACTCTTCTGAAAACCTTAACCAGACCCTTTGTAGAGGGATAAAGAGATATCAAGTGTTAATATAAGCTCAAGGTTGAAGCATATATTCACCCTTGTGGTCTAAAGTCTTAACACTTTTACTCTAGCCAAAGTGATAGGATTGTCATCTCACTAGATGGTCAAGAGTTATTCTGTGCTGTTTTCAAGAATATTGGTAGTTTCTTGTACTTCATTACATATACTGAAGATACCAATCACACTGCATTTTCTGTTTATAAAGGATCTATAAAACTCTGGCATTATCGAATAGAACATATTGGCCCTAGAACAATCGACTTGATAGAATGGAAGGGCTTTGTTAATAGACTTGATCTCACAGTACCTGATGATTATAATCATGTTTGCACTAGATATGCTCATGGCAAATCTTACAGGAAATCTATGCCTGGAACTAGCAAAACAAAATATGGCAAGATAGAATTAGTCATCATAGACTTAACAGGTCCAATATTAGTACTGATCTGGGATGACTATGTCTATACTCTTATTGTCATTGAAGTCAGTTGCTAGTATCCTGTTGGATATCTCTTGAAGTCAAAGGAAGAAGCTGGAGGTGCTGTTAGAGATGTGATTGCTATGTTGGAATATTAGTCTGGGCTCAAAGTTAAAAGGTTGTGAAGTGACAACAGTTTGGAGTTTATTAACTCAACTATAAACAAATTTTGTTAGTACAATGGTATCATTCATGAGATAACCTTACCCTATCTTCCTTAGAAAAATGGCATTGCTGAAAGAGCTATAGCCATTATCTTCAAGATGGTCATATATATGTTATATTCTGCTTGTTTGAGCCTAAGGTACTGGAGAAAAGTATTCCTGTATGCCATTCATATTTGAAGTTTATTACTTACCTCTAGATTGGATTCTATGGTTCCCCATGAAGCCTGGACAGGATGAAAGCCAGATGTATCCTACTTATGAATTTTTGGATCAATTGGATAGATCTATGTACCAAAACCAGTATGTGATAGGAAGCTGTATTCTCAAGCAGTAAAGGTTTGGATGCTTGGGTGGTAGACAGATGAGTCAAAGGGATATTGTATTGAGGATCTAGAAACTCCTGGAAAATTAATCAGCTCTTGTAATGGTGATTTTATTGAAGATTCCTTACCAAGTGATCTGGCTATTATTGAAAATATACCACTCCCTCCAGAGAACATTAACAAGCTAGTCAACAATACAATATCAATAGACAGCACTACTTCATCAATTTTGGCTCCTGATCCAACTAAGGTACACTTACCTAAAAGTCATCTATCTGCTTCTCCTTCTAAGCCAGGCTCTGGAGAGGGAGGTGGGTGTAACCTCAACCTTTAAAGTTGTGTTACCTTTTGTGCTCACCCACTCTAGGTTAAATAACTGCTGTATTCCAGAGATAGAAGAGGAGAACTAGGACAATGGGAGCTGACTTAGTGGATAACAAAGCTAAGGAGAAACTAAATAGCCTAACTACTTAATATATGATCTATTTATCAAAATGAGTCATCTGATAGAAGTTCAGCTCTATTGTATAACCAAGACAAGACTTTGCTAAGATAAGCATTCAGCAAGTGTGATGTAACAGGGTGTTACCAGGGTGTGACAGAGCCTGTCAAAGAGATGCTATTACCTCCTTCTGCACCAAAAAAGGTCTCTAAGTGGAAAAATCTACCCAAAAAAGAGCCTTTGAGTTGAAATTATCAACTGCCTGCCAAGTTTCATAATGAAGATCAATCTACTTACCTCAGTAACACTGCATTTGCTTTTATTGCTATGACTTCTGAACCAAGAACACTGAAGGAAGCTCTACTGTCACTTCACTCAAAACAGTAGGAGAAAGCTATCAAGTCTGAGTTCAACCAATTAGTCAAAGCTCAAGTTTTTGAGTCAGTTGAACAATTACCTAATAACAAAAAAGCTGTCAGCAGTTGCATTGTATTCAAGAAAAAGTTGGATGGCCATGGAAACCATCTAAAATTCAAGGCTTGGATTGTTGCTCAAGGTTTTTTGTAAGTGCTAGGTCTAGATTTCACAGAGATATTCTTATCAGTAGCAAAATTCATAACACTATAAATTTTTCTGGCACTTACTGCATTTTTGGATCTTGAACTTCATCAAGTTGGTATTGTTGGAGCATATTTTCAAGAGAATTTAGATGAAGAAATTTATATGAAGGTACCTAATGGACTTGCTAAGAAATATGGAAGTGGTCAAAATTTTTGGAGGCTTAGAAAGGCACTATATGGGTTGAAACAAGCAGGTCAACAGTGGAAGAAACACTTACATCAGGTGATGACTAAGCTTAGCTTCACTTGTGCAATAGCCAATAACTGTCTTTATATTCTCTAGGAGCATGGTAAAATTATCCTGATGGTCTTGATCTACATTGACAATATGGCTATTGCTGGAAAAGAAATATCTGAGATCACTTTATTCAAGCAGAACTTGTCAGAGGATTTTGAAATAATGGATCTGGGTGAATTGAAGTTCATACTTGGTATCCTGGTCACTCAAGATAGCTCCAATCATCTTATATCTTTTAATCAGTCTGCTTACATTACACAAGTTTTCACAAGGTTTGGAATGCTCAACACAAAGCCTGTCTCCATCCCCTTGGCTGTCAAATATGGTTTATCTACATCCTAGTCTCTATTTTCCAAAGCTGAACTGAATAAGTACTCAAGTTTCTCCAGAGGCATTTACTATCTATTACTGGTTGGCTCATTGTTATATGCCACTCAAACCTACCCAGATATCCAATTCTCTGTTAACCTTATCACTCAGTTCAGTGGAAATCCTAGTATTCCTTATCTTGAAGCTGCAAAACATATTTTTTGCTATCTAAAAGGCACTCAGGATTTTTCCCTAGTTTTAGGATATCATAGAAGAGAAGCTGTTGATGTCATTGGTTGAACTGACTCAGATTGGGCTGGTGATGTTGATACAAGGCAATTAGTAGGAGGTTTTTTTTTTGATATAGCTAGAGGATGTGTCTTTTGGTCTTCAAAGAAACAGGTATCTGTTGCTACCTCCTTAGTTGAAGCTGAATATATGGTATCAGCAAATGTAACAAAGGAGGCAGTATAGCTTCAAAAACTTCTTAAGAAAGTCAGTTATTCTTAAGCTCAGGCCACCATAGTACATGCTGATAACCAGAGTGCAATGACCCTTGCCCAAAATTCTATTTCTCACTCTAGAACAAAGCACATCAATATTTGCTTTTATTTTATTTGAGAACATATTGACAAGAATGAAATAAAATTACACTATATCCCTATCCATCAAATGGTTATATATATCTTTACCAAGGCTCTACCTTATGAGGCATTCAAAAAATTTCATGAAGTTCTTAGAGTTGTTAAGGTCTCTCATTGAGTAAAAGTGTCAAAGAGTGCAACTAAAGACTGGTTTTGGGATTTCTTCAATAGCCAGAACTATAGTTAGTTTGATTTTGTCTTTATTTCATTATGAAAATTTTCCTATTAGTTATCACAACAATTTTTATAGCCATATATAACTGTACTTATCATTATACTAAAGTTTGACTCACTTTGTTTAGACTTCAGGTGTGTATCTGGTAGATTTTATTATTAATATAATGACTCACTTTGTTTGGACTTCTTGCCTGTTGATTGTTGAGCTTCAACTATATACTATCTTTATTGCCCTGCCTCCTCTGAGAGATGCTTGATAGACAACAGACATTCCAAGAGCAATATTGAGCCAAGACTCTAGTATGATTCTCCTTTGATTGTTGTTGCTATTTTTGATCAGGCAGAGGTAAAGAAAGACAGTTTTATCAAAAAGGTGGGTTTGATACAAAATAGAAACCTAAACCTCCTGAAATTATTACTCATAGAGTATCATGACATGGCCAAAATGGCTAAGGCATTATTTATATTTTTTTCTTTTCTTTTTCATTTAATTAAATAATCAATGGATACATGAGAGGGAATAACTCAAAAGAGATATACAGGACTTTATATATAGAAGTAAATACAGAATGTGTATAAGTCGTATATAGTAATTGAATGGGAACTCTATTGAGTTCTCCTTGTTAACTTGGACCAGGAGTAGTTCTAAGGTGTCACAGTCTAAGTTCTTACACAGGGTACCACAATTCCTAACCCTTGCAGGTGAAGATAGGAGATCTGGAATTATCTTTGGTACAAGCTTACAACCCAACTAAAGTTGTAGGAAATTTGTTGACTATACTCAATCTAATGTACAATTTATTAGTGCTATAAGTCAAGGTAGACAGATCCTTGGACCATATTTAATATTCCATAGTGTACAGATTTGGTTAATCAATGAAATCAATGCTTTCTATCTATACAGTATGATTGGACCTGTCTATTAGACCTAATAATTAGTCTATTTGCAATTTTGGTTGATACACTCTTATTATATAACTAACCAACTGTTTGCTTACTACCTGTCATAAGTTGTCTTAACTATGACAAGAAACTATAAATAGAACAGACATAGACTGGAGTCAAACTGGTAGCTGATGGATAGCTTGTAGTTTAAACAAGAACAAATAGTGTACTTGTATATATAGTAGACTGCAATTAAGCAAGAACCCTATTGAATTCTCTTCTAACTCTGAAGTATGACCTTGAGTTAAACCCTAGCTTAAGGTTCTTGAGTCAGTCACTGATAGAAGAATTCAATTCTATACTTCAGGCATTGTTCACTTCAAACCCTGCCTAAACTTTATTCTTTTATTGTCCTCAATTGGTAATCAGCTTGATTACTGGTCTTTTTGAATAGTGGACCCTAGCTGTAAAGAGGACTTAGTAGTCAGTTAGGGACTGCTGGTAGAGACTTGGTACCAAACCCAGGTATCATATTCAAGACCTGACCTAGCAATTGAATAGTGTTGTCAAGTAGATTATCTGTATCTTTTTTTGATTAGTAGAAACCTTGTGCTAGGGGTATATTGTTATCCATACACACAGAGGAATAGCATTGACCCCTTAGGAAGGTGCTATTAGAGTAGAGACTCTCTCCTTGAGGTAATCATTTACTATTTGATTAGGGCAGTAGTCAGTACAGCAGTAAGTATCTGGTTGGGTGAAGATCTTGTACCCCAACAGATGTAGCAGTAATTAGTGAGATCAAAACCTTATTCAACCTTGAGGGATATAATACCATGTCTCTTAAACAATACAACTCTTTAATGAGTAGCATGCTCAACCAGCAGCAGGCCCTTGCCAAATTAAGAATAGAGCTAGAAGGAAGAGAAAAGAGAGAATGTTTCAATTGTAGGAAGTTTGGGCATCTGGCCTGTAACTATAGGAATAGTATTGAAGGAGAAAAGGCAAAACTGATCCCCAAAAACAAGTTTGAAGTATTTGCAAATTAAGTGATGAGATACAGAATAAAAGAAGAGGTCAAGGTATGAAGGCAGGAAAGAGAGAAGGAAGAAGTGAAGTGTTTTAGATGTTGAGGGATAAGGCACTATAAATGGAAGTGTCCAAACATTGTAGCAGAGAGAGAGAGAAAAAAAAGAGAGAAGTATAAGGGAACCATACCAAACTCCACTCCTGATGTACTAGTGGTAGTACACCAGAACAACCCTGCAACTAATTAAATAATAACTACCTCACATTTAATTAGTTGCCCTTCTCTGCATTCCTGTCCCTGACTGCTGAGATGTTCTGTAACTAGGGGAGTTGTATATATAGTGTAGATTACCCTCCAGGAGCCTTATCCTATTCTCTGAGGTTTCTCTTGGAGGTGAGTTGTAAACATATCCCAGAGTCTATTTATATACTAAGGTTTCTCCTAGAGCTGTTCTGGTCACCCTTACAAGAAGGTGGTGTGTGTGGCCAGGCTACAAAAGGCATAGCAAGAGAGGAGACTGGCATGTCTCACATAGAAAAAAGCACAGGAATATTGTGAGGAGGGGAGCATACCTCCAGAAGGTACAGTTCTGCTTGAGAGAGGATGGTTGACAGAAGAGATAGTAACAACATATGTAAACTATGGGAGATGTAAAGACAAGGGGGTTCAAATCCATGAAAACCAAGGACAAGAATTCCTCCTTGAGAGACAAGTGAGAAACATGTGGTGCAACCTATGCCAGGAAGCATGGAACTGGAGAGAGGAAAAAGCAAAGAGGGGAAAGATAATAAGGGTGCAGTGTATAAAGTAAGAAAGAAAAGACACAATAGGAGGAAAAGTGTTGGAATGAGAAAGGAGAGAGATCCTGTGCCCAGAATGTAGAACAGGAAAGAAGAAACCATAGTGGAACTGGGGAGTGGTGGTATATCCCATAGAGGGAAAAGTACAGCAGGATGGCATATAGACAGAGATTCCAAGAAGCACAGCAATAGAGAAGGTTAGCCAAAGGGATATTAGAAGAATGTTCAAAATGTTAAGAGAAGTGTGGTTGCATCACAAAAAAGTGACTACTAAATAGTGACATAGAGGTATAATAAAATACCTGTTCAAAGAACTACATAAATAGCTGGACCCTCATTAACAAGTAGCCTTGCTAATGTCGCCCTTTTGGTATAGTGGTAAACCATACAGTATATGACTACTGGTCCATAGTACAACTGTGACAGGGAGGTCAAGAGGATTCTGAACAAATGACAAATGAGAGAGAAGAATAAATACTTGGTATGGTAGAAAGGGTTCACAGCTGAATCCAATACTTGGGAAGGAATAGAAAACTTGGAAAACACAAAGGAAGCAGTTGAAGAACTTGAGAAAGAATATTGACAGAATATGGAAAATATAAGACAACAAGAAAGGGAAGAAGGAATATTTAGAAGAGAAGAACTACTGGAACAATTTATGGCAAAGAAACTATTCAGATAGTTAGACAAGAGGTATAATAAGGAATATTGAGGAAGATTAGAAAGGAATTGGAGACAATGGAAAGGGGGACAAGCAAGGGGAAGAAGAACTTTAGAAATGATTTGGGAGGAAAAAGAAGAAATTAAGCAAAAAGAACCAGAGATTAGAGAATGGACAGAAGAAGATGAAGATGAAATGGGCAACATAGTTGACCCTGACTATGAATTGTAAAATCCTCAAGATGAGGAACTTTGAAAGGGGGGTGGTATCATAACTCAGCCAAATGGCTAAGTCATTATTTCTTTTCTTTTTCTTTTCTTTTTATTAGAAAATCAATGGATGTATGAGAAGGAATGACTCAAAAGAGAGGTGCAGGACTTTATAAATAGAAGTAAATACAGAATGTGTATAAGTAGTATATAGCAATCAGATAAGGACTCTATCAAGTTCTCCTTGTCAACTTAGACTAGAAGTGGATCTAAGTTGTTACTATCTAAGGTCTTACAAGAGAGAGCTCAAGAGAATCCAAATTTGGTTAGTACTTCATGGAGACACTTTTCCCACTGTCTTCTGGCTTGCTTTAGACCATAAAGTGCTTTCTTGAGCTTCCAGTAATGTCCAGAACCAGAGCCTTCAATATCTTCAGAGATAGTCATATATATGTTTTTATCTAGAGGACCATGTAAGTAGACAGCAACAATATTGATATGATGTAATTCCCAATCAAGATAGGCCACATAGGAGAAGAAAGTCCAGAGAGTGGAGAACTTTGCAATAGAGGAAAAGATACCAGTGAGATCTTCACTAGAGACTTGTGAGAAACCCTTGGCTACAATTCAAGCTTTGAACTTGAGTAAGCTGCTGTATCTATTATGTTTTTTGTGAAATACAATTCTACTACCTGTAGGTAAGCCATCAACAACCTCAAAGACATTGAGTTTATGTAATTGCATGTACTCAGATTGTATTGCCATCTTCTACTGCTTTAAGTGTGGGAAGTGGATTGTCTCCTAGTAAGTCCTTGATTTGTTTGCCATGGCTACAAAGGCAATATTAACAGAACCCTTTATAGTGGTATTATCAAATGTGGATAGTACAAAATAGCTTGGCAACTTTTGATTACAACCAGAGTGTTATAGAGGAGAAATAGATGAGTTTTCAGTGGACATCATGACCTTAGAGGGTGCAGAATCTTTGGGGATGTCTGAAAGAGAAGTTGTAGACAAGGAAGGGGAATTTTTAGTAGTGGTAGAAATATCATTTTCAACTTGGGGTTTGGTAATGTCCTGTAAGAGGACCCTACCAACACTATCCTTAGAATACTAGACTCAAATTCTAGAGCGACCCTGTACTTAATTAAATATTACTATATAATATTTGATTCCACTAGCTCAACTTGGCAACTCCTGACCCTGCTAGACAGGACTGTAGGATCAGGGACAGACAGGCTGTAACAGTATATATTGTAGAGTATATCTCCAGGAGCTTTATCCTAAACTCTAAGGATTCTCCTAGAGGTAAGTTGTAATATAATATAGGAGTACAATATTAGCTAAGAATTCTCCTAGAGTCCACTCCACTCCAGTTGCCCTTACATGTCCTTTTCTATTGTATTGTTGATGAACTCATTGATATATTTGTCACTAGTAGAGTTTCCAACCTCAATGACTGCTAACTCACTTGGCAAATTATCTTCAAAGAAACAAACATCCCAGGAGGCAATAAGCTTGCCATTTGCAAGATCTTTAAGTTAGTAGCCTTTAGCTTCATCTACCCACCATCCAAGTATTCTAACTTTTACAGCTTGTGATTCTAACTTTCTCTTTCATACTTGCTTAGGGATATGGGCCCATCTAAGAGAGCCAAAGACATGCAAATAGGATACATTAGATTTATGACCAGTCCATGCTTCATAAAATACAGCACCTTACAATCCAATGGTAGAGGAAAGACTCTGGATATAAATGGTATAGATAAATGCTTCTCTCTAGTAACACAGGCCAACATCTGCAGTATATAGCATCAATTGAACCATCTCAAAGAATATAGCTATAGTTTATTCAGCTATACCATTTTGCTCAGGTGTGTAAAAGATTGTTGTTTCATGGATGATTCTATTGCAATGATAGAAGATCTCCATCATTTCATTAACAAATTCAGATCCATTGTTACTTCAAAAACAATGAACTTTAAGTCCAGACTGCCTTTTAAGTATGGCTATCATATTGTGGATAGCAATACCAGTGTCTTCTTTGGTGTACAATAGCCTTTCCACTGGATAGCAACAACTGACCTCAACAATGACTAGTACATCCAAAAATCCATCCCAAGTCGGGATGGACATAGGGCCAGTGAGATCCATAATAACCAGCTCTATCTTGGAGTATTGGTTATTACTGGACTTAGAGAAGGGAAGGCAATGCAGTTTTCTATTTGTACATCCACTGTATAGGTGGTCAAAATCTTAAGGTATGTTTATATCTAGACTCTTAACAAGATTTTGATGGCACATAGAACTAATAGCACAAGGACTCAAGTGTTCCATGCAACAGTATCAGAGACACATGCTGCCTGGGGTTTCAGCAAGGTAAGCTATGTCACTAGCTAGGGGCATGCATTAAATGTGATAAAGAGTACCAGTTGAGCCTGTCAAGGAAGCTCTAAAGAGCTCTTCACTATTCTTTGAGAGTACTAAGCTATTATCAAGACTTTTCACAGATACTCCCTGATGATGTAGAGCACCAAGACTAACAAGGTTTGTACCCAGATAAGAAATATGAAGAATATCATGAAGAGTTATGTTGAGATGGCCTTTTGGAAGCAGTACTGAGAAACAGACAGAACCTTAACCTGCCACAGAGACACAATTATGACCTCCAACAGTTACAGATTCTTCTATAGACTCTGTGTACTTTATGAAGTGGTTGTGGCTTGTGAACATATAGGAGGTAGCTATTACAAACTTCATTTGGACCATAACTCTGGGAATACTTGACCAATTTCAACAATCTAAATAGCCACCAAAAGCTCTTAAGAAGACCTTTCAAATGGTACCAAAAGTGTCTCAAAGCAATCAGTATTCACCAAGTCACCAGACACTAAATTGCTGATATCTTAGGAACCACTTAACATAATTGTTTGCTTCAATGACCATCATGAAGCTCTCTTCAATGCACTTTTTTCAGCTATAAATAGATCCAGAGGTGATAAGATCCCATAGAGATACAAGGTCCTTAATATTTGCACATGACACTGATCTTTATCCATAGATTATCATCTGTCCTTGAATAGAACAAAGAACTGCCCTAAGATAGTTAGGTTATCTCTATTTCAAGAACAATAGCACTCCTATATGTAGAACAATAGGTAGTGATCATGTGGTAGGCTGTTCTGGTGTACAGACCACTACAATCATGTAT
>Ga0153992_100096_pt1 | contig 20978 bp, 14 predicted proteins | sample TSNC076MetaG_FD_104683 | JGI IMG/M metagenome (GOLD analysis project Ga0153992, IMG submission 104683) | Attine ant fungus gardens microbial communities from North Carolina, USA - TSNC076 MetaG | ecosystem: Host-associated > Fungi > Mycelium > Unclassified | place: USA: North Carolina, Lumber... | reverse complement strand
TCAGCTACTATGTTGGTAGAAGTTCTTTTGGGGGCAACTGTGCTAGGAAATATAGATCCCTGGAGTGTACTAGAAATGAGGTTTTCATCTGGGCCTCTGGCCCAACCTAAACTCTCTACTAATCCTGAGTGGAGTTGACATTGTGTTGTCTGGCAGGTTGCTATGCTCCCTGCCTCCAACAGTCTGTGTAATAGTGTACAGTGTTGTCTGTCAGGTCACTACATTCCCTTCCTCCAACAGTCTTAGTATTGTCTACAGTGCACTATACTCTCTTTCTCCAATACACTCTTGTCTGCAGTGTGCACAGTTAGTAATATTGTATACAGTCCATTATACTTCTTTTCTCCAATAGTTTCCAGTTTGCTATACTTTCTTTCTCTAATAACTTTCAGTAGTCTTGTCTCTAGTCTGCTATACTATTTTCCTTTAACAGTTTCCAGTTTGCTATACTATCTTTCTCTAATAACTTTTAGTAGTCTTGTCTCTAGTCCACTATACTCTCTCCTCCAATAGTCTGCAGTACACTATACTTCCTTCCTCCAATACTTTCCCTAATTTTCTGTACTTTTTTCTGATTTTTTTCTAATTTTTACTAAATTTATTACATTTTGTAAGTAAAAAGAGAGCCATTAGGTAAATCTTAGTCATGATTAGGTGAAGCTTTGTTATGCTTATTCAGCCCTATCATTTCCCATATTCTTCTCACATACATAATAGATAAGGCTTTTATCTGGACCTATGTCTGACTTGAATCCTCTATTAATTCTAAATAGTTGAGTATATGTTAAAATCAGTCTACTACACTCTCTTCTTCAACTTTCTATGTACTCTGTAATATTTTTTCAATCACTTACTGACTTAACTATTCTGACTAATTTTACTCACTTACTTCTAATATTATAGTAGAAATCAATCTCAAGTTTATTGTCTATATATATATAATCTATAATCTAATACTATTGAATACCTCTTTATATACTACATTAAGTATCTTTCTGCTCTCCTGGCTCTGTTCTGGAAGAAGTACTGAAATGTTCAATGCTAAAGTATATCTTGAAAATATATCATATACCAGAAAATTTGGTATAAATTAATATTTATATTCACATTCTTTATTATTATTTATCTTCTATAGAAGTATTGCATTTTAGACTAGGAGTATGATGTTTCAGACTGGCTCTCTCCTACTCCAGCTATAGTATGTATACAGAGTAAATACATGGTAGCAAATCAGTTCATAGATTAAAGTCCTAAAATCTTAAAATCCTAAATCCATCTTCTTCATATTTCTATAGTACTCTCTACTATATAACTCCTTACTTCTGAATTTACCTCTCTCAGATGATGTTCTACTGCTCCAAAATAAGTAACTACACATACAATAAAAGATCAAGGCACAGTGCACAAGCTAAGACCAAGGTTGTTCTACTTCTGTATCATTATTGCATTCTCTTCAGACTAGTAGTAAAACTACAGAACTAGAGAGCAATATATATTATTTCACCAAGTACTATGTTCTACTCTCCAACTCTACTCATTGCATCATTTTCTGGAACCCAGAGTGTGCACTCATAGTATATTCATAGTAATTTATAGTATATTATAGCCTTTCCATACTGCTATCCCCTTTCTACTTAACAAAATACTATATAAAGTTTGTCATGACATGGCCAAAACAGCTAAGTCATTATTTATTTTCTTTTTCTTTTTCTTTTCTTTTAATTAGGAAATCAGTGGATGTATGAAATAAAATAACTAAAAAGAGATACATGGGAGTTTATAAATAGAAGTAAACACAAAAGGTATATAAGTAATATACCACAATTGAATAGGAACTCTATTGAGTTCTCCTTGTCAACTTGGACTAAGAATAGTTCTAAGACATCTCAATCTAAGTCCTTATACCAAAACTCGATTCCCTTATCAGCACTACTTATTACAGAGCCTTGCTATCTTTACTCTCTTATCTTCCTTGGTACCTGAGTGACACAACTCAGGACCACTATAACATAGCCAGACCCTAGGCTTAAGGGAACTTTGCAGTCAGTTAGGGACTACAGATGGAAGTATGGTACCAAGCTCAGGTATCACTGCTAAGACCTGACCTTACAATTGAGTGGGCTGGATAATTACTTGTACTTCTTTTATACTATAAACTTCATACTACAGGTGTATTGTTATCTGTCTATGCAGGAGATTAATACTACATTCTTAAGAAGGCATTTAGATTAGAGATCCTCTTCTTGGGGTGATAGTATAACTATAGTATTAGAGCAGTAGTAAGTAGGGCAGTAGGTGTCTAGCTGGATAAAGATCTTGCACCCCAGTAAACATAACATTAGTAAGATCACTCCTATTTTGACTTCTCTAGAGACATAGCACCATGTCTCTGGAACAATATAACTCTCTTATGGGCAGTATGCTCAACCAATGGCATGCCCTGGCCAAACTAAGGGCAGAAATAGAGGGAAGGGAAGGAATGTAGGGTGAGGGAGGAAGTGAAAGTAAGAAAACAGAAGACAGTGGAGAAAGAGGTGCAATGTTTCAGATGTCAGAGAATGGGACACTACAAGTAGAAGTATTCAAATATTAAGAAGGAGAAGGAAAGGAGAAATGAGGAAGTGGCGTATGCAGTCAGTCTGCAAAAGGCACAGCAGGGAAGGAAGCTGGTATGTCCCAATTGGGAAAAGGTATAGGAATACTGTGAAATGGAGAATGTGCCAGAAGATATACAGCTGTTGGAGTTAGAATAGATGACAGAAGAAGTTGTAGCGACCTACATAAGATGCAGATAGTATGGAAAGAAAGGAATATATAGGGAAAACAACAGAGAACAAGGAGTCCTCAGAGGAAGGAAGTTAAAAGAAGTTGAGTGGTGTAGGTGCTCAAAGCAAAAGAAAGAGGAAGGAGTAACAGTACACTCTAGAAAGGGAAAGGTGCAGCAGGGCGGCACATGGAAAGAAATTCCAAAAGGCACAGCAAAAGAGAAGGACATACAAAGAGATATCAGAAGAATACTCAAAATATTAAGAGAAGTATGGCTAAACATAGGAATAGAGAAGGTAGACATGCATGAAGGCATAATGGTAAAAGCACTCTTGGACAGTGGTATGACAGAAATTTTCATAGACAAAAGAATGGCAGCAAAACATAGGTTTAAGCTACAGAGGTTAGAAAGACCAGTAGCAGTCAGAAACATAGATGGAACAAACAACAGTGGAAAGGCTATTATATACCAAGTGAAAGTAAACATGTACTACAAAAGCCATGTGTTATCAATAGGCAGTGAATGCTCTTAGTGATCACCCTAGGTGGATGTTCAAGAAGAACTTGATGGAGTTTTTTCTTGGATTGGACTACTACTTATACTATTTTACAGTGGCTGTACTACTACTAGTCTACGATCACATATTCTTCCAGAATGTTCTATGATCACTTGACCTTGTCATGTGATTTGGTTTCCTAAGTTCCCACACTATTTATACCTTGATCTCATTATATATGTCACAAACTTCATTCAGACCATAACTCCAGGAATACTTGACCGATTTCGATGATCTAAATGGCCACTAAAAGCCCTTAAGAAGACCTTTCAAACAGTACCAAAAACATCTCAAAGCAATCAGTATTCACCAAGTTATCAGCAGATCAGTCAGTGATCATCAAGTCACCAGACACTAAATCACCAATATCTCAGGAACCACTTAACGTAATCGTTTGCTTCAATGACCATCGTGAAGCTCTCCTCAATGTGCTTCTTTCGGCCATAAATAGATCCTGAGGCGATAAGATCCCATAGAGATACAAGGTTCTTAATATTTGCATATGATACTAATCTTTATCTATAGATTATCATCTGTCCTTGAATAGAACAAAGGACTGCCCTAAGATAGTTAGGTTATCTCTATTTCAAGAACAATAGCACTCCTATATGTAGAACAATAGGTAGTGATCATGTGATAGACTGTTCTGGTACACAGACTATCACAATCATGTATTTAAGAACTATATGTCTGAGGATAAACCTCAGACTTAACAACATCTTTTACTACTGTCTAAACTTCGCTTTTTTGAGCCTTTTGATTATTAAATCATCAACTCACAAATCAGTAAGTGGCCATTTGTGATAGTATAGCTTGAGATTTTGGATTAAGTGTTTAAATGCATAGGAGACTGTTTCCTTCTTAGGGCTTTCATAACACCATGTAGAGAGAATGAGGATAGATATGTGCAATCTGGGAAAAATAGATGTAATATTGGGAATGCCATGGTTGCAAGCACACAATCTAGAAATTAATTGGAAAACCAGAGAGGTCAAGATGACAAGATGCCCTTTGTTGTATAAGAGGAATACAAAATTGGAAAAGAGGCAAAAAGCAAAGAAAGGAAAAAGAGTAGTGACACTGGAAGAAGAGAAAATAGTGAGATAGGTAGTAGACAATAAAGAGGATTGGGGCAGAAAAGAAGAAGTTGAAGCAGACCATAAGAAGATTGAAAAGATGGTCCCAAAGAGGTTCCTAAAATGGAGAAAAGTGTTTGGGAAGGTGGAGTCGGAAAGAATACCAACAAGGAAAATCTGGGATCATGCTATAGATCTCAAAAAAATGTTTAAACTACACAAGGGAAGAATTTATCCTTTATCCAAAAATGAAAGGGAAGAAGTTTAGAACTTTGTAAATGACCAACTGAGAAAGGGGTATATTAGACCATCTAAATCCCCTCAGATGTTGCCAGTATTCTTTGTAGGCAAGAAGAATGGGAGTAAGAGGATAGTAATAGACTACTGCAACCTAAATGACCAAATAGTGAAGAATAACTACCCACTTCTGTTAATTACAGACTTAATTGACAACATAGGGAGTAAACAAGTATTTACAAAAATGGATCTATGGTGGGGGTTCAACAATATAAGGATTAAAAAAGGAGATGAGTGGAAGAGAGCGTTCACGACCCATGTAAGGTCCTTCAAGCCAATAGTTATGTTCTTTGGAATGACAAATTCACCAGCCACATTTCAAGCAATGATAAATAAAATTCTGAGAGACATGATTAATGAGAGGAAGATGGTGGTCTTTGTGGACAATATACTAGTAAAGACAGAAATAGAAGAAGAGTATGATGAAATTGTAGAAAAAATGCTGAAAAGGTTGGAAAAAAATGACTTGTATATCAAGCCAGAAAAATGTGTGTAAAAGGTATGAAAAATCAGATTCTTAGAAGTCGTTATAGGACCTGATGGGACTGAAATGGAAAAAGAGAAGGTAGATGGAGTACTAAGTTAGCCAAAGCCAAAGAATGTGAAAGACATCAGAAAGTTTTTAGGCCTTATCAACTATTACAGGAGGTTTATCAAAAACTTCGCTCAAGTAGCAAGGCCAATGAATGTACTGACAAGAAAAGATGTAAAGTAGCAGTGGAAAGAAGAGCAGCAGAAAGTATTTGATGAGCTCAAAAGGATCTTTACAACTAAACCAGTACTGGCAGCCCTGGATCTAGACAAAGAATTCAGGATAGAAGTAGATGCTTCAAACTACACTACTGGAGGAGTATTATCAATGAAGGATTCCAATGAGCTGTGGAGGCCAGTTGCTTTTATTTTTAAATCTCTAAGTGATACAGAAAGAAACTATGAGATTTACAACAAAGAAATGTTAGTGATAGTCAGATATCTGGAAGTATAGAGACATTTCTTGGAAGGAGCAATGATGAAATTTGAGATTTGGACAGATCACAAAAATCTTGAGTACTTCATGAAGGCACAAAAATTGAATAGAAGACAAGCTAGATGGGCATTATATCTATCAAGGTTCAATTTTATATTAAAACATGTTCCAGGAAGTAGAATGGGAAAGGCAGACAGCTTAAGCAGGAGGCCAGACTGGGAAGTAGGAGTAGAAAGGGACAATAAGGATAAGACATTGGTAAAACCTGAGTAGTTAGAAGCCAAAAGAACAGAAAGGGTAGAAGTAATTGTAGAAAGAGTAGATTTGTTGGAAAAAGTGAGGAAGTCAAAGGTAAAAGATGATGAAGTAGTTAAAGCAGTAGAAGAAATAAAACAAGCAGAAGTAAAGATACTGAGAGATAAAGAGTGGAGGGAAGTAGATGGCATAATGTATAAGAAGGAAAAGGTGTATGTACCAAAAGACAATATACTAAGAGCAGAAATAATTAGACTGCACCACGATACACCAGTAGGAGGATATGGAGGACAGTGGAAAATGGTGGAGTTGGTCACTCAAAACTTCTGGTGGCCAGGGGTAAGTAAGAAGATAAAACAATATGTGGAAGGATGTAACTTCTGCCAGAGAAACAAAAACCACACAGAACAGCTGGCAGGCAAATTAATGCCCAATTCGATACCTGAGAAACCTTGGATACATATATTGGCAGATTTTATCACCAAACTGCCAATAGTACAGGGATATGACTCAATCTTAGTGGTAATAGACAGATTAACAAAAATGGTCCATTTTACCCCTACTATAGAGAAAACATCAGCAGAAGGGCTAGTTAAGTTGTTTAGAGACAATGTGTAGAAGCTGCATGGGTTACCTAAAAGCATCATCTCAGACAGAGGACCACAGTTTGTGGCAGGAATAATGTGGGAGCTAAATAGAGTATTGGGAATCAAAAGTAAACTATCAATAGCATTCCACTCTCAAATAGATGGACAAACAGAGAGGGTTAATCAGGAACTAGAGCAGTACTTAAGAATGTTTATTGACCATAGGCAAGAACAGTAGTCTAATTGATTAGATACAGTAGAATTTGCTTACAACAATAAAATACACTCAAGTACCAAAACGTCACCCTTTAGGACAAACTATGAACAAGATCCCAGAATGGGGTTTGAGATGAGAAAGAAAGGAAAATATGAGAGAGCAAAAAAGTTTGTAACAAAAATGAAAGAAATTCAGAAGGAAGCAAAAGCAGTACTAGAGAAAGCGCAGGAAAAAATAAAGAAGTATATAGATAGAAAGAGAGCAGAAGTCAATGAGTATAAAGTAGGAGACTTAGTAATGCTAAGTATCAAGGATCTGAAATATCAGATGGCCAGAAGAAGGACAGAGAAATTGATAGAAAGATTTGTAGGCCCTTACAAGATAAAGCAGATTATATCATTGAACGCAGTAGAATTAGAACTATCTAGTACAGTAAAAATACACTCAGTAGTTAATGTTAGTAGAATACAAAGATATGTAGGGCAGGTAGAGGGGCAGAGAAAGGAGCAATCAGCTCCAGTAGTAATCAAAGGAGAAGAGAAGTGGAAAGTGAAAAGAATCCTGAATAAGTAGAGGATACGAGGAAAAGACAAGTACCTGGTATGATAAAAGAGATTCATAGCAGAATCAGATACCTGGGAAGGGAGGGAAAACCTAAAAAATGCAAGAAAGGCAATTGAAGAATATGAGAAGGAATATTGACAAGATATGGAGGATGTAAGGAAGTAAGAAAAAGAGGAAGGGACATTTAAAAGAGAAGAATTGCCAAGATAGTTCATGACAAGAAAGTTATTTGGATAGTTGAATAAAAGGTATGACAAAGAATACTGGACAAGGTTAGAAAGAAATTGGAGACAATGGAAAGGAGGAAGGACAAGAGAGTGAAGAACTATAGAGACAATAAAGGAAGAAAAAAAAGAAATTGAATAGGAAGGTTCAGGACTTAGGGAGTAGATAGAGGAAGATGATGATGAAATAGGGAACATCTGTGACCCTTACTATGAATTGTAAAAATCCTTGGGACGAGGAATCTTAAGAGGGGGGTAGTGTTATAATATAGCCAAAATAGCTAAGTCATTATTTATTTTCTTTTTCTTTTTCTTTTCTTTTAACTAGGAAATCAGTGGATATGTGAAATGAAACAACTAAAAAGAGATACGTGGGAGTTTATCAATAGAAGTAAATATAGGAGGTGTATAAGTAGTGTACCACAATTGAATGGGAACTCTATTGAGTTCTCCTTGTTAACTCGGACTAGAAGTAGTTCTAAGACATCTTAGTCTAAGTCCTTATAAAGTTGTCTATGTGAAAACACTAATATCTGCAGATTAATCCCTATATGCTTTACTGATTGTCCTTGAAACTTGTTGATAGTTATAGCAAAGGCTAGCCTAACTAGGAATTGAAGTTTCTTGAGTGGCACAGATAATATATTTGCATTAGGTGATAATCTAATCCTTGGAATTAACACAACTTTTTCTCTAAACCTTCTATCCTTGCTAATAATTCTACACTGGAGCATCTTTCTCCTCATATTCAATATCATTATTCTTGTCCCATTACAAAGTTCTTTTTCTGGATCCAAGTTTCTTAGTAAGATAACTGGACAGCTAACCTTGAGACAAAGTAAAGCAGGAGACAATCCACTACTATTAAGTTGTTGAAAAAACTCTACAGAATAGATATAGTGCATTTTATCTTCCTCAGATACAGAGTCTATACTTCTCAGTATATAGACCTCTGCATTTGGTACTAGATTGAACTGTTGAAGAATAGCTTCATTAATATTATGTACCTTATCATTTCTAGAATAGAGAATAATACACTCCAAGAAGTATTGGTCATCTTGAACTTTTGGGTTGTCAATTTCTGAATAGATTCTGTTGATAAAAGATTTGATGAAAATTCCCTTCAAATACTACTGTAATTCTACCAAATGGATAATTATTCTAGATAGTATGTCAATTCAACAACTATCAAGTATAAGTAATCACTTACCCTAAGCAAGCCTCTCAGATATCAATTAACAACATCAATATCATACTTGTACTGCATAGAAACTTTATCCCAAATAATAACCTTGGTCTGTTGAATAACTGGAAACATGTAACTATTCTGTTTGAGTCCAGCCACAGAGTCCTCATTAATAGAAAGAGAAATCTTAAAGTGTAAATGAGACATTTTTCCTCTATCTAGCAAAAGAGCAGCAATTCCAGATAATGCTATATACAGTACTACCTGTTCTCTCCTTCTAACCTCAGCAGTAATAGTGTTATAGAAAAAAGTCTTTCCACAACCACCAATAGCATGAATAAAGGAAAGATGACCTTGGTTGTTGGTAATAGACTCTAGGACAGCATCAAAAATAGCAGCTTGTTTAGGGTTGAAGATTACTCTCTGCTTATTCACCAAAGTTGCCATTTCATCTGTATTATACTGCTCAGTCTGTAAGAGAGAATTAGGTATTCTGTAATCCCACTCCTACTATGGAAGAGGTATAGATAGAAACTCAGCAAGACTTCTTTTCATTCCTACTAACATTCTGTTTAGATTCCAAAGACCATAATTATAAACATTATTTTCTGGTATCTCCTGGTCAGCTTGGTAGTAGTTCATATGACATAGTTTGTGCTTGATATTATCATATAGTCTAGTTTTGAATTGGTCCCAGAGAATATAAGGCTCAGCCACTTTATTAGTTAGTAAGATCACTGCTAACAGCCAATAACATACTACTCTAGGCTGTATTGCAATTGCTTTCTCCAAGCAAATCCTCCACTCATAATCATTCTTCAATAATCCTCTTACTATATATACCTTCTTAAATATAACAAACACTTGGTCATTCTAGGTTCTTAGATACTCCCAACTCTTTCCATCTTCAAATATAGTTAAGAGAAGTCATAAAAAAAACTGCTCTCCCTTTGATAGTAATACAAAGTACATCCTTTCAATTATCTTGGCACATCATCTTGAATGCCATAACTTGACTTTAGCATTCTAGATATAATGTTGAGGAAACTACCAGTAGGTAAGGCCCAAACCATTATTATATGCAGAGTTATAGTCAAACCAAGTAGTTAGCTGAGTTTTTTCTACATTTTGCTTAGCCAATACTTTATTGACAGTCTAGTATACATGAAAGTTGACATAGTACTTATTGGGAAGATAGACAGGAAGATGTTGGACAGCTGGTGACTTTCCATGTATATTGAACTCAAAGATCTTCTAGCAAGCTTTAGTTGGACTAGTAAACCAACTATCCAAGTGTGTTTTAATCTCATTCTGCACCCTATTACTAATTTCCATAGTTGTTCTGTTAGAACCCTTATAGATATACTTGCTCAGATACTTGACAGTTCTTAATCCAGTAGAGATCTCTATATTAATATAACAATCAAAGAGAAAAAGAAATCGAGGATAGTAAGGGACCATATATTAATTGGTGAACCTAGCCCTATTGCATTCAAATACCAAGCTATTGTTAGATCTAGTATAGAGTGAATAACTGTTCTTAGCCTAGTCTATTTTTTTTTCTATAGTCTTTGGGAAAGTGTTTACTATATTGTCTATTGACTATATACTTAGCTTGGAGATTGTTAGCACTACGTAGACTATACAACATATATTTAATGACTTTTGCATAGAGAAGTAGTTGTGGTTAAGGATCAAGTAGCTATGCTAAAATCATAAAGTTTATGTGATAAGAATCTCAAATGCAATCTTGAGAATGTAGAAAGATAAGCAGATAAATATGAGAAAGATCTTTCTTCTAAAACTCAATGGTATAAATATAAGCTACTGTAGTATCAAAGAAACTATTATTAATTAGCTTGAGAAATGCTTTTTTCTTCTACTCAAAAACCCATAATATAATGTTAGAACAATCATATAGTAGCATGTATTAGAGACCACTTATGAGCAAGTCCATTTCTCTCCATCTTTTTGTTTTCCTGTTACAAACTTTATTTGAACCATAACTCTGGGAATACTGAACCAATTTCAACAATCTAAATGGCCACCAAAAGCCCTTAAGAAGATCTTTCAAATGGTATCAAAAATGTCTCAAGACAATCAGTATTCACTGAGTTATCAGCAGATCAGTCAGCAATTACCAAGTCACAAGATACTAAATTGCTGATATCTTGGAAACCACTTAATGTAATTGTTTGCTTCAATGACCATCATGAAGCTTTTTTCAATGTACTTCTTTTGGTCATAAATAGAACCTGAGGCAATAAGATTCCATAGAAATACAAGATTCTCAATATTTGTATATAATATTGATCTTTATCCATAAATTATCACCTGTCCTTGAATAGAATAAAGGACTGCCCTAAGATGGTTAGGTTATCTCTATTTCAAGAACAATAGCACTTCTATATATAGAACAATAGATAGTAATCATATGTTAGACTGTTCTGGTACACAAACTACCACAATCATATATTTAAGAACTGTATATCTAAGGATAAACCTTAGACTTAACAACATCTTTTGCTACTGTTTAAACTTTGCTTTTTTAAGCCTTTTGATTATAAAATATCAACTCACAAATTAGTAAGTGGCTATTTGTGATACTTCTATTCTTCTTTCATTCTCTCAGTTAAGCACCATGAATTTATTCTTCTCTTTTAGAAATAATAGAACATAATGAAGAGCAGCATATAAAGGACTATTCTGGCTTATTTGCTCAAGTTGTCCTCCTCTTGCCCATAACACCATATCTCTATTATTTAGTGCATAATAGACTTCTTTTTTAGAAATGATAACTACAATCTCTTCAGCAGTAGATAGATTGTGAGTTCACTAATTATGCTATAGATCTATATGCAATCTAATCCTGACCTTCTGCTGCTCATCTACTGGTTTGTCTCTAATAAGCTCATATGCATAATAATACTAGCCAATATATAAATGACTATCCAGAAGTATTGTCTGAATATTGTCTATTACTACAGAATCTAGATTATTGTTATTGGCTCTCTTGATATTGAGCTGCTCTGCTATATCAAGAATATAAATTTACACATATATTAGAGGCTGTCTAGCAGATAGATGAGATGCAGGATAAAGAATAGGAAGTAGGATATTATTGGTAACAATAGCTTCTTGATTCTAATAACTTATAAGTATACTAAATTTGATAATACAAAAATTGACATACTATATTTTCATTATCATTGATTTGATTCAATTCATCATTTATACTATTATTATCCTATATACCCAGTAAGAATTTGTTGTTAATAAATTCAAAATCTGTTACTTACAATTTAGTATACTTATAAGTTATCAAAATCAAGAAGCTGTTGTTACCAATGATATTCCACTTTCTATTCTTCATCCTGCATCTTATTTATCTACTAAACAGCCATTCTTGGAGACTGATATATAGTATACAATCTGAACTTTACCAAGGTTTTCCTCTATGACTTGGTTTACATTTCTATTACTATTTTCATTTGCTTGCCATTCATCATAATCTAGACTATCACATTTTTTATTTCTTCATTCAATTATTATTTTATTGATCTAAGCTATTAGTTCCATTTGCACTTGATTTACTTGTTGTTGTCAATGTAAATCAGCCATTGCTTCATTTAGGTTTGCAGGAACATATAAAGAAATAGTATAACGTCTTTTTCCTCTTTCTCTATTCCAAACAGAAGCAGAAGAGATATTTTAAAGCAAAGAATAATAAGAAAGATTGTTGGGATCAATATATAGAAGAGGTAAATAATATCTTCCTCTTTTTTTTTTATTTCAAATAGGAATAAAAGAAATATTTTAAAGTAAAGGGTAAAAAAGATAATAATGATGATTAGGATTATCTATATGATATCTAGCTCTATCTTCAGCTCTCCTTTCTTTTTCTAATAACTACCAATAGTTTTGTTTGCAATTTGCTATACTATTTTATTCCAACAGTCTGTAGTTTGCTATACTGTCTTCTTTCAATAACTGCCAGTAGTCTTGTCTCCAGTCCACTATACTATTTTTCTCCAACTATTTCCAGTTTGCTATATTTTCTTTCTTCAATTTTTTTCTAGTTTTTAATCAATTTATTGGAATATTTGAGTGAAAAGAAAGCTATTAGGTAAATCTTAGTCATAATCAGGTAAAGCTTTGTCATGCTTAGAAAACCCCATTACTTTTCATATTCTTTTTGTATATATAGTAAATAAGGTTTTTATCTAGACCTCCAGTCTAACTTGAACTCTCTACTAATTTTGAGTAAAGTTTATATTATATTATCTGGCAGGTTGCTATACTCCCTGCCTCCAATAGTCTGTATAATAGTATATAGTATTGTCTATCAGATATTAATGCTAAGTCGTAAAGACTTAAGGTTTATCTGAAGTGAAAGTTCAGAAAGAACTCAATAGAGTTCTTTGTTGAATTATGCTGCTACTTATACAAAGGTCTATTGGTCTATATATCTATCTTCTATGATCATATGACCCTGACTAATAACTGTACATATCTTATATAAGTCTTTCTATACTATTTATATTCCTCTAGTATTGTAGTTCTGGATATTATCCACTAAGTTAAGGAATATGTGGGAAATAGTTTCTTTTCTAGGAACTATCTTATAATATCAAATTGCTGTATTCCTTTTTTCCAATAGTTTTAGTATTGTCTATAGTATACTATACTCCCTTTCTCCAATATACTCTTATCTACAATATGTAAAGTAGATAGTACTATATATAGTATATTATACTATTTTTCTCCAACAGTCTTTAGTTCACTATACTTCCTTCCTCTAATAACTGCCAGTAGTCTTGTCTACAGTCTACTATACTATTTTCCTCCAACAGTTTCCAGTTTACTATACTACCCTCCTCCAATAATTTGTAGTTTTTTCTGATTTTTTCTGAATTTATTTCAATTTTCAATGAATTTATTGGATTTTTTGAGTGAAAATAGAGGAAAAAAGAGCAAGTGTGCTGAAAAATGCTTACAAAGCATTGCCTAAGCAACTATCATCCCACATTTAGTCTTATATATATAATAAACAAAGTTTTTATCTGGACCTCTAGTCCAACTTGAACTCTTTACTAATTCTAAGTGGAGTTAATACTATGTTGTCTGTCAGGTTGCTGTGCTCTCTTTCTCTAACAGTCTGTGTAAGTATAACAGTAAGTAGTCTTGTATGTGCACTGTAATATACTATATTCTCTTCCTCTAGTAGTCTTGTCTGCAGTATGCAAAGTAAGTAGTACTGTATATAGTCCATTATACTCCTTTCCTCCAATAGTTTACAGTTCACTATACTTCCTTTCTCCAATACTTTGCCTCATTTTCTGCTCTTTTTTCCAATTTTTCCTGAATTTTTTCTAATTTTTAATGAATTTATTACATTTTTTGAGTGAAAAAAGAGAATATAGAAATGATTAGGTAAATTTGACTAAGCAATTACCAAGCACTATCTTCCTACATTCTTCTTGTATATATAATACAAGATTTTTATTTAGATCTCCAGCCCAACTTAAACCCTCTACTAATTCTGAGTAGAGTTAATATTATATTGTTTGCCAGGTTGCTATGTTCTCTGCCTCCAACAGTCTGTGTAATAGTATATAGTGTTGTCTGCCAGGTTGCTGTGCTCTCTTCCTTCAACAGTTTTAGTATTGTCTACAGTATACTATGCTCTCTTTCTCCAACAGTTTGTCTATAATGTATATAGTAAGTAGATTGTCTGTAGTATATTATACTCCTTTTCTCCAATAGTTTGCAGTTTGCTATACTTTCTTCTTCCAATAACTGGTAGTAGTTTTGTTTGCAGTCTGCTATACTATTTTTCTCCAATATTTTCCAGTTTGCTATACTTTTAGTCCTCTAATACTTTGCCTAATTTTCTATAGGTTTTTTTCAACTTTTTCTGAATTTTTTTTATTTTTAATGAATTTATTGCATTTTTTGAGTGAAAAGAGTAGCTATAGGAATGATTAGGTAAATTTGACTAAGCAATTACCAAGCCCCATTATTCCACATTTAGTTTTATATATATAATAGACTAGATTCCACATCCCTTCTAATACAATTTTGCACTAACTCTTTGCAATTAGTAGAGTTGTGAGGTATTTAGAAAATAAAGTTGATTCTCTAGTGTACCTGAATATCCTGTGCTAGGTAAAGTGCAGGAGTAGGTATCTAGAAAACTACCATTGATGTTGGTTTACAAGGAACTTGTTCCAATGCTTCAAGATATAAAGTCTTGTAAACCTTTTTTTATAAGTTTTTAATCCAGAATATAAAGGTGAGGGGGATGTTGTTCAACATCAATAAGAATATTCTCATATCAGACATCTTTAATGAAAAGCTAGGTGAATCATGAGAATAGATCTAGACTTACAACATCTTGACCAGGGACTTAGAAAAACATATAAATAATGTATGTATGGTATTTGTCAGTTGTCTCTGAGATGGTCTAAGTATCAGATAGTGGTATTTTCAGATTAGACAGCAGTGGTAGGTTATTTTTATTATTTGAAATTGTCTAATATACTATCTAAATTTCTTTTGCTCTATTCATGAATAAGTACAATATATTGGTCAACAGCAACATCAATATTCTCAGGTTTTGGAGAAGAGACTTTGTCAGAGTATTTTCTAAGGGTAATAGTATCATTACATTCTGTTTTTCATAATCATGAGATTGTTGTAAACATCAAATATAGTAAATAGCAGGAATTTGAATGGGTAATCTAGATTAAAGGTCTATTCTGACAGATATCATTGCTTTCACTTCAAAGATCTGTTATTAGAGATTGGTCTCTTTATATTGTGTCCTCAATACTTGGTGTTCTATCTTTAAGAGATTACATACTATACTTTTCCAGAGTGATTGGACATGTATTAATACAATTGTTTGACAATCTTCAAAAAGCATATACAGGCAGACTTTGTATATATAACTGATAGTCCTACCTGGTGGTTTCATCATATACTGGTTTGCAAAAGAAGTGCCAGTGAGAAGTGTCTCAGCAGCAGAAACTGATATTAATCTGATTAGTAGAGAAGAAGAAATTGGTATAGGTATGCCATTGTAAACAAAGAGGTATTTTCCTCAATATATTTTGACAACAAAAAGCACAAGTCTTGAGATATATAATATCCATAGTACAATGGCCATAATAAGATCTCTAGAAGAATTTGACTAGAGTTAATCCATATGCAAGCCAAAAATAATAAAGAAATTTGTTGACATTACTGAATCTAAGCCATAGATTACCAATCAGATTTTGATAGCAGTCTTCTGGATTTCTTGCTTAACTATATTCCAATAACAGTTCAAAAGACTGAAGTTATTAGATACAAGCATTTGAAAAAATGACCCTAAGGTAGTTTTTAGGTATACTTGAGTAAATATTCACAATCCAGAGCTGTGGCTTCAATAACATAGGATAGAGATAGTATTTAATTTATAATAGCACAAGTACAACTCATCAGACTAGATACCAAGTGTCAAGGGCTTTATGTCTAGTTCTGTTACAGTATGCTTCATGCATAGTATTTGTCTCTTTGCTTGATATAATTATTGAAAATTCCCTTTATGTTTGATACCATATTCAAGCCAAAGTCAATAACATAGATACATGGAAATAAGTAGAAGAAAGAAAAACCATAATAAGTTATACAAAAATAATAAGATTTTGGCTTTACTAAGAACCTCAGAGTTACTAAAATAAGATTGACAGTGAAGTAAAGACATGAGAAGATAGTAGCAGTAGTCCAACCCAAAAAAATTCTTTCCAATAAGAGACTTCTAGAGTTTTGAATTTGGGAAACAATATTATCTACTGTAGTAGTCTCAATCAATAGAAATGCAATTATGTGAGACATCTTGATGTAGCTAGTTGAATATAAAAGATATATTTGGTTTAATCCCAAAAACATTAACCCATGATATGCTAGAGCAAAGTGAGACTTTAAGAGTGAGATTTACTACAACACACAACAGAAAAGCAAAACATAATAGAATTTGACAAAGATAAAGTATTGTAAGAGCTAGAATATGAATTGTGCTTTCCAAGTTGTAGGAACATTAAGAATAACTCTTACCAGAGACAAGATTTGATATCATTTTCTTCTCTTTCCTAAGTTCTCCTGAGATATGTTTCTTTCTAGAGTTGGTAAATCAGATGTAACTTGCTTATCTAGTATTGTAATAACTGTAAAATATGGAGGAGTAAAGGCAATCTAATTTTTCTCCAAGTATACCATAGATTTATATCAGCAATTGATCAGTGATCTGAAAGAGCTTGGATTCCCTCATCTCAAGAGGTCAAATATTGTACTCATATCTCATGGCACTATGGAATTCTTCTGGTCAATTAAGCAAAATAAAAATGTAAGTCTGATATTGATTTTCTTTTTTATTCAAGATACTTAATTTGATGTACAGAGTTTTTTTGTCAAGAACCTTAAGAAGTGGATGAATATATTTTAGAAAAGACAACTTTCTGGTCAATAAGGACATCAAGAATATTTATCAATATAATGGTTCTCTTTTGTCTTGTACCACCATAGTATATCTCACTTTATATTTGCTATTATCATTCCAGAATAAGTATGAGTATTTGAGAAGACACTGATTATAAACCAAGTCTTGAATTGTATACTACTGCCTTGACTCTCCTAAAACATATACAAAATAAGTTGTAAGATAAAGACCTCTCTCTTTTGATGCCCTCTATCAAAACTCTAAAAGAATGATTTCATCTCTATAATTGTTTTTTGAGATAGCTTGTCTTTGCTCAACAAAATAATGGTATAATCAATCAAGCACCCTAGAGTAAGCCAGTCAAGGCTATGGACTTAGTCCAAAGAGGAGCTGAGAGATTTTTGAGTAATATGGAACAATCATTGGAATTGCCAAAGCAAGAACCCATTGAATCTGCTATACCACCAGTATGTGAATAGTCTTGACTTGATATATTGTTCACATACTTTGTAGCCTGTTACCACAACATCCTCAGTACCTGTAGCTTTGTGGATACAAAGAAAAAATAGTTCTTCAGAACTGTCAATCAAAAGAGTAAATCACTTACATTTTGATTTATTTCAATTATTTACATTCACCTAGAAACAAATACCCCCTTCTTTGGTATTCTCACCATCTCATAGTATTCATGTTGGGCCATATATTGACCTTATATATGAATTGGCTAAATTAGCCAACTCTTCCAACTCTTTACAAGTGTTCTACCCAACAACTTCTGACAAGATATCTGTTGCCATCAATTTAATTGCAGCAAGCCCAAGAATCCCTGATTTGCAACATTTCTCTTACCTTTTATTTCTGCTATAGACTTCTAGAGTAGAGAATTTTCTTTTGATTCAAAATCTCAACAGAGAACTACTTAATTTGAGAGCTGGGATTTTGGCTGCTCTAAACAGATAGGATATTATTGTTGAGAAGTTGGAAAATCTTGGTGCCAAAAACATTTCTTTTGAACATTCTTTGGCTAAGGCTAAGGCTGGAACAGGTGAGTGTATAAAAGACCTTTCTGTAAGCTAACTATATATGAGTCCATAGCAATGAAAGTATGTTTGGTTGAACTTGAAAAGGAACTTGAAGTTTTTAGAGCAAAAGAAATTGAACTTAGGAAAGACCTCCAGGTTGAAAAGTTATAATGATCAGAGATAGAGTTGGTCTTAGAAGATATCTAATGAGAACAAAAATCACCTTTTGTTGTCCTTGCTCTTTTAGAAGTGTTTATTTAGATTTCTTAGACTTCTACAGCTACAACACATCAAAAATCACCTCTCACTTCAAACTAGTCATATGATTAGGTCAAACTATATATAAATATGATATTTGATAAGGTAATAGAGGCATTGGGACAGGATAATTCAACCTGGTTAGACTACTAAAACTAGTAGTACAGGTTCCAAATCTTAATATAGAAGTATTGTTGTTACTGGATTGTTAGAGTCAAGCCAGAGTATGTTGGCTACACAAATACTTATGACCAAGACTATGCCATTGGCCATTGCTATACTCATGTTACCAAAAGTAGCCTTCTGTTAATTACTAAAGGTTGGAGTCACAAGTTATCAATCCTACTAGTAGCAACCTTGGTATTCTGGATAACTTAATTATCTTGGATATAGATGCAATAAATTGAAGAGAGAGTGTTACCAGAGGCAGTGATTTGGGTAACAATAGTAATTTTGGAGCTGGTGTTGATACTCTTGTCTCTAGAAAGATTGGTTACCTATGTGGAAAAAATCAAAGTCACAGCTATCAAAATCACAGAGACTGCCATAGTGATATAGTCCTTATGTTCACTAGTGAGTCTGACTATTAATTTGGCAAGGATAGGGAGTGAAGGTAGCAAGTCATGGAATTTGCTTCCTAGATATCCAATTAAAAGATACTCAGAGGTTATCTAGTAGGTAAACAACTATATTAGATACCTAAAAAAACAATATTACTGTGTAACAATAGTAAGCTGATACCATGAGTGAACAACTGTCAAATGGAGCTACAAGGTTTGATGTCTATTAGTATACAAGAATGGGTGAGAGGATTTTGATGAATTGCATACCTATTGAGTTTCAAAACTTTTTCCATCTCCTACATTTCTGTAAAGACTAACTATTGTAACATTATACTCACAATACTCTACAAAATTGAAATAAATTCATTAAAAATTAGAAAAAACTGCAGAAACTTGAAATAAAATAAAATAAAATTGGAAGAAACTACACTTGTCCCCAAGTTTTTTTCAGCCCACTTTTTTTACTTATTATGAGAGCCCCAAAAGGAGAAAAGTTTTCCAAGCATTTGAATACTTAATTCAAAACCTCAAGACATACAATAGGGTTGAAGATATAAATAGTGTGGGAACTAGGGTCACATGACAAGATCAGGTGATCACAGAACTGTCACAAACTTCATTCAGACCATAACTCTAGAAATACTTGACCAATTTTGACGATCTAAATGGCCACCAAAAGCCCTTGAGAAGACCTTTTAAACGGTACCAAAAACATCTCAAAGTAATCAGTATTCACCAAGTTATCAGCAGATCAGTCAGTGATTACCAAGTCACCAGACACTAAATTGCTGATATCTCGGGAACCACTTAATGTAATCATTTGCTTCAATGACCATTGTGAAGCTCTTTTCAATATGCTTCTTTCGGCTATAAATAGATCCCAAGGTGATAAGATCCCATGGAGATACAAGGTTTTCAATATTTGCACATAATACTAATCTTTATCTATAGATTATCATCTGTCCTTGAATAGAACAAAGGACTGCCCTAAGATGGTGAGGTTATCTCTATTTCAAGAACAATAGCACTCCTATATATAGAACAATAGGTAGTGATCATGTGGTAGGCTGTTCTAGTGCACAGACCACCACAATCATATATTTAAGGACTGTATATCTGAGGATAAACCTCAGACTTAACAACATCTTTTGCTGCTTGTCTAACTTTGCTTTTTTGAATACTTTGATTATCAAATCAAGCAATCACAAATCAGTAAGTAGCCATTTGTGATAAGAACATTCTGGAAGAATATAACTAAGAGTACAGCCACTGTAAAAGTAGTATAAGTAGAAGTCCAATCCAACAAAGAACTCCATCAAGTTCTTCTTGAACATCCATCTAGGGTGATCACTAAGGGCATTCACTGCCTATTGATAACATTACTCAAAAATTCAAATGAATTCATTAAAAATAGGAAAAAAAACTGCAGAAAATTAGGGAGTATAGTGCACTGCAGACAACACTACTTACTGTGCACACTGCAGACAATACTACTGCAAACTGTTGGAAAGGAGTATAGTGTACTGCAGACAGCACTACTCACAATATACACTACAGACAATACTACTCACTGTTATGCAAACTGTTGGAGGAAAGGAGCATAGTGCACTGCAAACAACACCAACACTACTCACTGCTGCAACCTTACAGACTGCTGGAGAAAGGGAGCACAGCAACCTGACAGACAACACTATCCACTGTTATGCAGACTGTTGTAGGAAAAGAGCACAGTGAGCTGATAGACAATACTACCTGTTGTTACATGTACTGTTGTAGGAAGGGAGCACAGCATACTGACTTCAACACAATGTCAACTCCACTCAAAATTAGTAGAGGGTTCAAGTTGGGCCAGAGGCCCAGATGTAAACCTTGTTGTAATTTACTCAACAGTTAGTTAGAATGCTGCCATTAATGGAAATTTCTGACATAATCTAGCACCTTGAAGGCTCAACTCGCC
>Ga0153992_100095_pt1 | contig 21020 bp, 19 predicted proteins | sample TSNC076MetaG_FD_104683 | JGI IMG/M metagenome (GOLD analysis project Ga0153992, IMG submission 104683) | Attine ant fungus gardens microbial communities from North Carolina, USA - TSNC076 MetaG | ecosystem: Host-associated > Fungi > Mycelium > Unclassified | place: USA: North Carolina, Lumber... | reverse complement strand
TGTAGCCCTGGTCGATTCTTTGCCGTCAATGAAATCAAGGCCATGTTTGCTCATATTCTGCTAGAATATGATGTACAGTTTGAGAATGGCTCGTTGGAACGTCCCTGTAACTTCCACTTTGAAACATCAACTATCCCTAACTCAAAAGCGAGAGTTATGTTTAGGAAGAGGCAGATGGTTTAGTTAAATAGGATGGTTGTTCTCTCTAAAAGACCAGTACAAAGTCACAGGTTTCATTCTTCATCTCATGAGATGTATTCTAAAAGGACTGGTCCGTATCGTTCAAACCTCAAGAGCAGGAAGTCATGAATGTAAACACCAAAAACATCCCCTTTGGATTCTACTATCAAGGGTCTCAAGATTGATCCCTATAACCCTCAGTGATCAGTTGATATGAAAACTGCACCCAGTTCTTGTCACAGATAACATGTTTATGTGAGAGGCTGATGTCAAGTGATTAAATAAACAGGCATAATAACAGACAAAGTAATATACCAATTTTTGAAACACTCTAGGAAAATGAAATTCACCCTACAGCTTTGGGAAGTCCATGCAATGGGTAAACCTTGTCATATAGTAACTGCACCATATCCTTGGATGAGAACCAATTGTTAATAGAAATGAAATAAGCTCTTTTGGTGAGCCTGTTGGCAACAATACAAAAGCATTGTAACTGTTTGACTCTGGCAATTGTTGAAATATGAACATGGGAAGGTAGCTAAATTATAGTAACAAACAGATGGTGAGTACAAACTGACTACACTAGTTATATACCTATTCTTCATCATGTAACATAGCTACCAATATCATTTACTCTCTATTTTTAGTATGACACTTGACATCCCAACAGCAATTGTGTGATTAAGTCCATTGAGACTATTTCCTAAGGTCTATTAGGCACCTTATCAAGCATGAGTAGGCCAAAAGGTTGCTATGGGCAATTTTTCATCTGCTAACACATATTACAATCCATAAATTTCTTGACAGATGTAATTATTCCAAGCCACCCATAATTTCTAGAGACTAACTTATTTTATAATGAGTGGCAGGAACCTAGAGTGATAATAAACACTGTAGATATACTGAGTGACAAATTCTAGTCCATAGTATAAAATATTCTCACCCCAGAACCATGGAACAAGACTGAGGTACACAAAAAGTCAACCAACAATAAAGACTGGATTATGTAATGTATAAGATGAAAACAGAACTATGTCTGAAAAAGCATAACTACAACATATCTACTCAGCAAGCAGTCATTCATATAAGGCCTAGATGTTAGTAAAATTTACTTATTCTCTTATCAGCTTACCTTAAGTAAGCACTCTCCATTCTGTTTGCTCCACCTCCCAGAAACTATTTTATCTCATGTATATAAGACACACCATCCAAGAATACATACAGTATCGCTTCTTCCTCTTACTATTATAAGACACTATATCTACAGGCTATTTAGGTGAGTAGCATGGTGTGATTCACCACTGCACTATGCTCTTTTGGCATCTTTCTACACTAGGTGGCCTAGAAATGCAGGGAACTTCACTAGAGAAAGAGGCTTAGTGAGGCCATCTGCAGATTGTTTATCCATAAGAATGTATGAAGTTGAAATACATCCTGATTTGTAACAATCACAAATAAACCTATACTTTGTATCAATATGTTTTGAGCATTCATTGACATTTCCAGTAGTGATAAGATTAATAGCAGACTAATTATTAGAATGGAGTGGAGTAGGTAGGGTAATTGGGATTTAAATAAAACTAAAGAAATTACAAAGCCATAGTGCTTTTTGACATCTAGTAGCAGCAGCAATAAACTTAGCTTTAGTCAAAGACATAAAAACACAAGCTTGCTTATGCAAAGCCTATGTTATAGTACTACCTGAGAAACAAGTCACAAAACCAGTGATAGACTTCCTATAAGAGCAACCAAAGTAGAGTAAGCTCCAGGAGAATTTTTAGTAATATTACACTCCTAGGTTACATTACAACTCACCTCCAGAAGAATCCTTAGAGCTTAGGATAAGGTATCTGGGGATGTACTCTATAATATATATATTATTACAGTCTGTCTGTCCCTGATCCTACAGTCCTATACACCAGGGTCAGAAGTTACCAAGTCAAGCTAGGGGTAATTAAATATTACATAGTAGTATTTAATTAGGTGCAGGATCACTCTAGGAGGTCAGTCTAGCATTCCAGGAGTGATGTTAGTAGGGTCCCCTTACACTTTCTATCATTATAATCACCAGTTCAGTTAGAGTCTAAATAGACAACTGGTTTATCAGGATTCAGTAGATTGATAAATAAGCTTGTAGTCTAAGATACTATACAAATAGCAGTAAATATACTTTATTACTGTTATAAGTCACCTTGACTATAACAATGACCTATAAGTAGAATGGATATGAACTGGAGTTAAACTGGTAGCTAATAGATGGCTTGTAGTTTAAACAAGAACAAATACTATACTTGTATATATAGTAGACTGCAATTAAGTGAGAACTCTATCAAGCTCTCTTTTAACCCTGAAGTATTACCTTAAGTTAACCCCTAAATTAAGGTTCTTGAGTTGGTCACTGATAAAAGAACTTAATTCTATACTCCAGGCACTGTTCACTTTAGACCCTGCCTAAACTTTATTTTCTTATCATCCTCAATTGGTGATCAGCTTGATCACTGATTCTCTTGGATAGCAGGCCCTAGCTATAAAGAGGACTTAGTAGTCAGTTAAAGACTGCTGGTGGAGACTTGGTACCAAACCCAGGTATTGTGTTCAAGATCTGATCTAGCAATTGGGTAGTACTTAGTAGATTACTTGTACACTTTCACTTTATTAGCCTTGTGCTGGGGGTCCATTGTAATCCATACATGTAGAAGAATAGCAGTGCATTTCTAAGAAGCTGCTTAGAGTAGAGATCCTCTTCTTAGAGGTGATAGTGTAACCCTAGTACTAGTACAGTAGTCAGTAAAACAGTAGAAGTCTGGTTGAATGAAGATCTTGTACCCAACAAATATAGTTGTAATTAGTAAGATTCCAAAAATCCCATTCTACTTTAAGGAGCATAACACCATGTCTCTTGAACAATATAACCAATTTATGAGTGACATGCTCAATCAACAGCAGACCCTTGCCAAATTGAGAGCAGAACTAGAAGAAAAAGAGAAAAGAAAGTGTTTCAGTTGTAGAAAGTTCAGGTATCTGGCCTGTAACTGCAGAAACAGTATTGGAGAAGAGGAGAGGAAAATAATTCCCAAAATAAGTTTAAAGTATTGGTGAGTTGAATGATACAATGTGGAGTAAGAGGTGAAGTAGAAATAAGACAGCAGGAAAGAGAAGAAGAAGGAGTAAAGTACTTTAAATACTAGGGAGTTGAGCACCACAAATGGGATTGTCCAAACATGGAAGTAAAAAGAAGGAGAGAAAAAAAGAAGGAGAAGATGTATATAGCCAGGCCACAAAAAACATAGCAAGAGAAAAGACTGGTAGATTCCACATGGAAAAAGGTACAGAAGTATTATGATAAGTAGAGCATATCCCCAGAAGATGCTCTCCTACTTGATAGAGAATGGATTACAGAGGAGGTGATAGCAACCTATGTGGATTGTGGAGGATGTGAGAGTAGAGGAGTACAGTTCTATGAAAATCAAAGGTAGAGCTTTTTCTTGAAAGACAAGTGAAAAATATATGGTATAACCTTTGCTAGAAAATATGGGATTAGAGAAATAGAGAAGCAAGAAGGGGATAAATAACAAGGGTATAGTGTATAGAATACAAAAGGAGAAATGCTATAGGAGGAAGAGTATCAGAACAAGAAAGAAGAAAGATTTTGTGTCTAGAGTGTAGAATAGAAAACAAGAAGCTATGGTAGAACTGGAGAGTAACAGTGTACCCTGTAGAGAGAAAAGTACAGTAGAGTAGCACATAGGCAGAGATTCTGAAAAGTATAGCAAAGACAAAGAATAGGCAAAGGGATGTCAAAAGAACATTCAAAATGTTGAGAGAAGTATAGCTAAGCATTGGAGTGGAGAAAGCAGATACATATGAGAAAGTGACAATAAAAGCACTCCTAGATAGTGGTATAATAGAGATGTTCATAGACAAGAAAATAGCAGCAAAACATAGGTTTAAACTGCAAAAGCTAGATAGACCAGTGACAGTCAGAAATATAAATAAAATAAACAATAGTAAAGAGGCTATTATATACCAAGTAGAAGTAAATATATACTACAAAAGCTATGTGGAAAGGATAAGAATAGATATATATAACTTAAGGAGAACAGATATTATACTGGGTATGCCATGGTTGCAAGTGTATAACCCCAAGATAAATTAAAAGACAGGAAAAGTCAAAATAACAAGATGTTCACTAATCTGTAGAAGGAAAATAGCAGTAAAAAAAGAAATAGAGAAAAAGAAGAAGATTGGAAAGAAAATTAAAGTAGCAGACCAAGTAGACAGAGAAAAGTGAAAATGGACAATAGAGGAAAAATTTAATAACAAAGTTGAGTTAGATAGAGAAAAAGTAAGAAAGATGATACTACAAAAGTTTTATAGATAGCTCAAAGTATTCGAGAAAGCAAAATCAGAGAGAATGCTAGTAAGAAAACCCTAAGATCATACAATAAACCTAAGAGAAGATTTTATGCCAAGGAAAGGGAGGACATACTTAATGTTGAGAGAAGAGAAAGAAGAGGTTAAAGAATTTGTAGAGAAACAGTTGAGAAAAGGGTATATTTGACCTTCCAAGTTATCTCAGACTTTACCAGTCTTCTTTATAGGAAAAAAGAATGGAAAGAAAAGAATAGTACAAGACTATAAATATCTTAATAAAGGAACAGTTAAGGACAATTATCCCTTGCCTTTAATTTTAGACTTGATTAACACCATGGGCATGAAAAAGATATTTACAAAGATAAACTTACAATAAGAGTACAACAATGTATGGATAAAAGAGAGGAATGAGTAGAAGGCTGCGTTTACAATATATCTTGGGATATATGAACCTACTGTGATGTTTTTTGGTCTCACAAACTCACCAGCAATATTCCAAGCAATGATGAATGATATATGAAAAGATCTAATAGATATAGAAGATATAGTGGCATTTATAGATAATATATTGGTAGAGACAGAGTGTTAGTGCAGGATCATGAAGACCTAAGGTTCAACCAAGGTGGTTGTTCAGGAAGAACTCAATAGAGTTTCTCATTGGATTCCACTAGATACTTATACAAATATTGCATAGTCTATATACCTATCTTCTGCAATTATATAACCCTTACTAAGAACTATACATATCTTATATAATCCTTTCTATACTATTTATATCTTTACTGTATTGTATTCTTGGATATTTTCCATTAAGTTGATGAATGTGCAAGAAATAGTTTTCTTCTCGGAAGTCATTTCATAATACAGCCCTTTCTTTAAGTTTCCTTATCTCAAGGAATTTTTCCATTGTCTCCAGTTTTCCTTCCATCTTCTTTCCCTTTGTCTTTTATATTCCCTATTTGACTATCTCTATAATATCTTTGCTGTAAACCTCCTTGGAAGTTCTCTTAAGAACTTCTTTTTGTCATCATTATCTTCCTGTTATCTTACTTCTTCAGTCTCTTTTTCATACTCTCTTTCAGACCCTTTAACCAGCTCCTTTGTATTCTTTAGGTCTTCTCTATTTTCCTAAGTATCTCCTTCTGCTATGTACCCCTTCCATCATACTAAGAACTTCTCTCTTCCTTTAACTATTTTTTTGTTTAGTATTTTTTCCATCTCAAATTCCTCTTCTCCTTTAATGATAACTGGTTTTGATAGAGTTTTTCTTTGTCTTTCCACCTGGGGCCCTTACAACCATACTTGACTTACATTAACTACAGGATGTATCTTAATAGAACTAGATAGTTTTAATTCTATAGTATTGGTTGAGACAATTCCCTTGACCTTATAGAGCCCCATAAACTATTCTGTTAACTTCTTCAACCTCCTTCCTACCATCTGTCACTTGAGATCCTTTGTACTTAACAATACCAAGTCCCTAACTTTATACTCCTTCCCTTTTTTTTGCTTTTTGTCTACATACTTCTTCATTTTCTCCTATACTTTCCCTAATGCTACTTTTGCTTCTTCCTAGATTTTCTTCATTCTTTTCACAAACTTTCCTACTACCTTAAACTTTCCCTTTCTTCTTCCTTCAAATTCCATTTGTAGATCCTGACCATAGTTTGCCTTAAAGGGGGATACTTTCATAGCCAAATGAATTTTGTTATTATATATAAATTTAGCAGTTTCTACCCAGTCTAGCTATTGCTCCTGTCTGTGATCAATAAAGACCCTTAGGTATTGTTCTAGCTTCTGATTGATCCTTTCTGTTTGCCCATCTATTTAAGAATGATAGGCTATTAACAGCTTTGTCTGGATTCCTAACAGCTTGTTTAATTCTTTCATCATTTCTGCTGTAAACTGTACCTCTCTGTTTGATATGATGCTTTCCAGAAGACCATGCAATTTCCAAATATAATCTCTAAATAACCTAGCAAGCCCTTTTGCTGATGTTTTTTCTGTAGTTGCTATAAAGTGTACCATTTTACTGAAACGATCGCAAACTACTAGAATTGCATCATAGCCCTGAGCCAAAGGTAGTTTGGTAATAAAGTCTACTGAAATATGACTCCATAGTTTCTCTGGGATCATATTGGGTATCAGTTTTTCTACTGGGGCTTTACTTCTATTCTTGCAATATTGACAAGTATTGTATCCATCCATATATTTTCCAACTTTCTTTATGACTCCTGGTCACAAATAGTTTCTTGTCACTAGTTCTGTTGTTTTCCACCTCCTACCATATTCCTCTACTGGTGTATTGTAATATAGCTATATCACCTCCTCCCTCAATTCCTCCTCCAGTACATAGATTCATCCATTCTTCATAACTACTCCTTACTCTATTGTCCATTCTTTATTCTTCAATATTTTCATTTCTGCTCTCTTTAGTTCCTCCATTGCTTTAACTACTCTTTCATTCCCTTTCTATGCTTTTCTAATTCTATTTCTTAGGTCATTTTCTTTTACCAGTGTTTCTATCCTTTTTATCTATTCTGGTTTTATTAGTATTTGGTCTTTATTGTTGTTTTCTACACCCTCTTGCCAATCCAGTCTTCTGTTCAGCCCATCTGCTTTTCCCATACTTTTTCCTGGAACATGTTTCAAGATAAAGTCAAATCATAATAGGTATAATATCCATCTGGCTTGTCTTTGGTTTAACTTCTAGCTAGTCATGAAATATTAGAGGTTTTTGTGATCTGTCCAGATTTTGAACTTTACTTTTGCTCTCTCTAGGTAGTACCTCTACACTTCTAAGCATCAAATTACTACTAGTATCTCTTTGTTATAGATTTTGTAATTTTGCTCAGTTGCATTTAGTGACTTTGAGATAAAGGCAACTGGTCTCTATTTTTTATCTCCACACTTTACTGACAGTACTCCTTCTGTTGTATAATCTGAGGTGTCCATCTCTACCCTTATCTTCTTATCTAAGTCAGAGATGGCTAAGACTGGTTTAGTTATAAATACTTTCTTTAGTCATTTGAACACCTCTTCCTATTTCTCTCTCTACCTCTACTTCTCTTCCTTTCTAACCAGTAAATGTAATAGAGCTACAATTCTAGCAAAGTTCTTGATAAATCATCTATAGTAATTGGCAAATCCTAGAAACTTTTATACTTCCTTTACATTCTTTGAAGCTAGCCAGCTTAGAACTCTATCTACTTTTTTCTTCTGCATTTCTACTCCTCAAGGTCCAATTACTACCCCTAGGAATTCTACCTCTTTGACTTTCTACCAATATTTTTCTGGTTTAGCAAACAAATCATTCTCCTTCAGTCTTTTCAACACTTCCTTAACCAATTTGTCATGCTCTTCCTCAGTATCCATAGCAACTATTATATTATCAATGAATGTTGCTATATTTCCTTGATTGATTATATCTTAGAATAGATCATTCATCATGGTTTAGAAAGTAGCTGGAGAATTTGTCAGTCCAAAGTACATAATTGTTGGTTTATATGCCCCGATGTACATTATAAATGCTACTTTCTACTTATTGCCTTCCTTGATCCTCATATTGTTGTATCCCCATCTAAGATCACGTTTCATGAATACCTTCTTCTTTCCTACTCCATCTAGAATATTTGCAATTAGGAGTAAAGGATGTTCATTCTTTACTGTCCACTGGTTTATATGATAATAGTCTTGTACCATTCTCCTCTTACCATCCTTCTTTACTAAAAAATGGACTGGTGAGGTCTATGGCAATTTTGATGGCCAAATATATCCCTTTTGCAGTTGGTCCTTTACGAATACTTGTATCTTCTTTCTTTCCTCTCTTAATAGCAAATATACTTTCTTTTTCCTTAGTACAAATCCTTCTTTCAACTCTATTGCATGGTCTGATGGCTTTTTGGTAGATATTCTTTTTGATTTTTCCTTTTCAAATACTTTCTTCCACCTCCAGAATCTCCTAGGTACTAATTCTTCTACTGTTTTTTCTTCTTCTATTTTTCTCATCTGTCTCTTCTTCTATGTTTTCTGCTTTTTCTTTTCATATATTGGTAGATAACATATTATTTTCACTTTTCCTTTCTCCCAGTCAATTTCTAGATTATGGATAACTAACTATAGTATACCCAATATTATCTCTATTTTTCCCAGATTGCATACATCCATTCATACTCTCTCAATATGTCCTTTAAAGAATATATTGTACTCTACCTAATGAGTGATTGCTCCTCCTACATTTACAGTCCCATTTATGTTTCATACTAGCAGAGAATTTTTTAATCTTTCTAACTTAAATCCCTTCTATTTTGTAAACTTTGTATCCATGAATAGATCTGTTTGTTACTCTACTATCCAACAGTGCTTTTACTGCTACCCTCTCATGATTCTCCAATTTTTCCAATCCTACTTTCATCCATACTTCTCTTAGTGGCTGGAGTGTATGCTGTACATCTCTTACTCCCTCAGTGTTACTTTGACAAGAACTTTTATTTTCCAGCTTTTCTGGATGCAATACACTGTATATATTTGAGGAGACCAGCCAGGAGCTTACTGTCTTCCATTGTTTTTTGCCAACTCTTGTGGCATCTCTACTACTCTCTTCTTTCTTTGCCAATGATTTTTGGCCATATGGCTCCACTTTCCACATACATAGTATGTTCTGTCTCCCCCTCTTCCTCTATCAACATCTATTGCATTGGGGTCTCTTTCTAGCCCCTGTTCTCCTTAGTTGTTCTATAGTTCTCTTCTAAAGTTCTGATCCCCTGCCCTCTACACAATCTGATCTCCTCTTCCTCTATATGATCCTCCCCCAAAACCTCCCCTAGGCTGTACATTTTCCTATAGGTATACCACATTCCTCTCCAACATTCTTTCTTTTGCTCCACTCTATCTTTGGTTTTTATCCAACCTCACTGTTCTTTCCTACTATTCTTTTTTTATACTAGGGGAGCTTTCTACCTCTGCTAGCTTTTTCCTAAGTGTCCCACTTAGCCTCTGTTTAAACTCTTCAATGAGGGGTCGTTCCTCATAATCACTTTCTCATGCCACCTTCTTGAATTTCTAGACATACTTGTCATAGGTTCTCCCTTCTTGCTCAATAGTTTTACTAAGAACTATACAAATTTTATATAATCCTTTCTATGCTATTTATATCTTCACTACATTGTATTCTTGGATATTTTCCATTAAGTTGATAAATGCATGAGAAATAGTTTTCTTTGTAGAAGTCATCTTATAATATAGAGGATGAAAAGAAGCATGATAATATAGTAGAGGAAATTCTGAGGAGGATAGAAGCAAATGATCTATATCTAAAACCAGAGAAATATATATGGAAAGTTAAAGAGATCAACTTCCTAAAACTAGTAATAGAGGTAGATGAAATAAAAATGCAGGAAGAAAAGGTGTTGGGAGTTCTAGAATGACCAAAGTCTAAGACAGTTAAAGATATGCAGAAGTTTTTAGGATTAGCAAATTACTATAGGCAATTTGTGAAAGATTTTGCCAGAATAGCTAAACTACTATATAGATTGGCCAGAAAGAATGAGAAGTAGAACTGGGGAAGAAAACAAGAAAAGGTATTTGAGGAATTGAAACAGGTATTCATAATATGACCAATGTTAGTAGTACTAGATCTAGATAAGGAGATGAGAATAGAAGTAGATGCATCAGAGTATGCAATAGAAAGAGTATTGTCAATGAAATATGAAGATAACAAGTGGAGACCAGTAGTCTTTATTTCAAAGTTGTTAAATGAAGCTAAAAGAAATTATAAAATTCATAACTGAGAGATGCTGGTAATTATCAGATGTTTAGAGGAGTAGAGGTACTTGCTAGAAGGAGCACAAAACAAATTTAAGATTTGGAGTAATCACAAAAATCTAGAATATTTATGAGTAGTCAGAAACTGAACTGTAGACAAGTAAGATAGGCCTTGTACCTATCTAAATTCAACTTTATTCTTAAACATGTGCCAGGTAGTAGCATAGGAAGAGCTAATAGCCTCAGTAGATATTCAGACTAGCAGATTGGAGTGAAAAGAGATAATGAGAATAGAGTGTTAGTAAAAAGGGAGTAACTAGAAGTCAAAGCAACATAAGTGATAGAAATCATGATAGACAGAGTAGATTTACTGGAGAAGATTAAGAAGTTAGATACAAAAGATGATAAAGTGATAAAGGCAGTAGAAAAAATAAAACAAGCAAAAGTAAAGATGTTGAGAGATGAGGAGTGGCAAGAGAAAGATGGGCTAATATTAAGAGATAGAAAGGTATATGTCCCAAAAAACAAAAAACTGAAAGCAGAAGTAATCTAGCTATATCACAACATGCTAGTAGAAGGACAATGGAAGACAACAAAGCTAGTTACTAGAAACTTCTGGTAGCTAGGAATGACAAAAGAAGTCAAAAAGTATATAGAAGAATATAATGTCTACCAAAAAAATAAGGTTTGACTTGAAAACTTCTGACCCTGACTAACAGAACTATAGGATCAGGGATGTCTCAGCAGTAGAAGCAATACTGTAAAAGTACACTCTAGAAGCCTTATCCTAATTTCTGAGAATTCTCCTAGAAGTAAGTTGTAACTTATTTAAGAGTGTAATATTACTAAGAATTCTCCTGGAGTCCACTCCACTCCAGTTACTCTTATAGCAAATTAGGACCTTCTCAATGGAGCCTTGGAAGAATATAGTAGACAGCCTCTCTCCAGATGTCCTCTACTACTCTTAACTGACCCTCTAGAATACTCCACTCTGGACAAATGTTATATGCAGATACCCCCCAGACCATTGCTAATACTCTAGTCCATTCACAGCACCATCTGCACAAAGTTACTGAGTAACAGAATAGCTTAGAGACAAATATCAACAACACTCTTGCTGCTCTGACTATCCAGCTGCAACAACTTACACAGCTAGTTTCCAATACTCAACCCTCTCCTCCTGCAATAGCTTCTAGACCTTAGTCTCCAATGCCAGGTATATAAACCTCCAGACCTTAGTAGAAAAATTCAGATACAGACTCAGAGTGAATATCCAGAGCCAGATTGCCACTATACCCTATGAAAAACCTACTAATACAGACCTAGAGGCCTATGTCATGACTTGGCAAAATAGCTAAAATCATTATTTACTTTTCTTTTTCTTTCTGGACTTACTACATAAGGATGGAGTGTGAGAAAGTATCACATAACTAAATGTCACAGAGTCACAGTCATGTGACATCACATGACTAAGTCACATGGGAACCATGGGAAGATAGTGTATAGACTATGTAGTAGTTATATAAGTAGTATAGGAAATTTAACGGGAACTCCATTGAATTCTTCTTGTTAACTCAGACTAGGAGTAGTTCTAAGACATCTCAGTCTAAGTTCTTACAGCCTGGTATTGAGCAGCTTAAAGGATTGACCAAGCTTGGCTGGCCAATAAGGTCTTCTAGTCTTTGCAATGCTCAGTACCACCTCTCCCCTCTAGATTTTCTGTCCTTCATCTAGCTCCACTCACTATGGTTTAAATTTCTCTAGTCTTCTCCACATCTACTTCCCCCAGACCTCTACCTCTGTCTCTGCCCTAATCTTTCAGAGTCCCTATGGATGTTGACATAGTATAAAAGACCAGGCCACTCCTTCTATACAACTACTACTATTGTGGAGAAAACAGGCACCTCATAAAAGACTGTTTGTATTGTCTTAATATATGACAGCTTATGGTGGAGCAAAGAGAAGAGTTGATTGAAGATCTAATGGCTTTCAAGAATGTAGCTGCAGCAGAAGAATCAAAGCCTCTAGTAGAGGATTTTGTATAAAGTAGCTGGTAAAACATATGCCTTAGTTGCTTCTAGTAAATAGGTTCACTATACTCAAGATAGAAAGTGTTAATATAAGTAACAACAAATCCAAAGATGTATACCCCTTTACTCCAGCTAACTACTCTGTACCCTAGAGACCAAAGTGGAAAAGACAACTGCCTAAAGAGCTCTCTGCAAATGCCCTTGATGTATGTGGAATATCCCTAGTCCTTACCATGAAACTCAGTACAACCAATACCAGTAAACTCTGCTCCATCAATGTACTTCTGGACTGCAAAACCACTAGAAGCTTTATTAATTGTGACTTTGTCTACTCAAAGAAGATCAATACTCAGACCATTTCTCGTTCCATACCAGTCTTCAACATTGATGGCTCTCCCAACAAAGCTAGCCAGATATTGGAAGTAGTAGATGTAGTCTTCTGTTATTGGACTTACTCAGAACGAATACTCCTGGTTGTCTCCAGCCTAGGGAAGCAGAAACTAATCCTTGACTACACTTGGCTTAAGGATTATAACCCCAAAGTTGACTGGGAAAAAGGAAAAGTCCATATGATACAATACCTGCCCTAATGTAAAGGATGTCATACCCTTCAGAGAGAACAGACCTTAAAGAAAAGACAAGAGGTCTAAGCTTTGCAGCACTATTAGACTAAACTCCTTTCTTTTCTAGATAAAAAGAAGGAAGATATTACTAGATTACTCACAGAGCCTTTCAAAGGAGTAATATGAGCCTTGGCCACTATCTCTCAATAGTTAGTGGAAAGAGCATGATAGAGTATAGAAATGCAAGCAACCTCTGCTCCTTTGCTCTCTTATGCCAGAGATTTTGAATCTGTGTTTACCAAGGATGATTTTGATATCTTACTGGAGTACTACTACTAGGACCATATAATAGAGCTCACTCTGGGTTCCAAGCCCAAGTCCACAAAGGTCTACCTTCTCTCCCCCATCAAACAAAAGAAGTTGGATGCCTTCCTATAGGAAAACCTATATACCAGATAAATATACCCATCCAAATCACCTATAGCCACTCTAGTGTTCTTTATCAAGAAGAAGAACAGTTCTCTCTAGCTAGTACAAGACTACTGGGCTCTCAACTCCATAATGGTAAAAAATAAGTATTCCTTGCCCCTCATTTCCAAACTCGTGTTGTAACTTCCCAGAGCCAAATACTTTACTAAACTAGACATCTGCTGGGGTTTCAACAATATATGCATCAAGCCTGGAAACAAGTGGAAGACCACTTTCTATACCAACTATGGCTTGTTTGAACCTTTGGTGATGTTCTTTGGAATGACTAACAGTCTGGCTATCTTCTAGACAATGATGAATAACATCTTCAGGGACCTCATCACTAAAGAAATAGTAGTAGTATACTTGAATGATATTCTCATCTTCACCAGGACTATTGAATAGTATGCCAAGACTATCTGAAGAGTGCTAGAAATTCTAGTAGAATACAAGCTCTGTCTCTATCTAGAGAAGTGTAAGTTCCAGAAGAAGCATATTGAGTACTTAGGCCTGGTGGTATTGGAGAATGAGATCTCAATAGACCTTGTCAAGGTCATTGGAGTCTAAGAATGGCCTATCTAAAAGTCATAGACTGATATTCAAGCCTTTCTAGAATTCATTAACTTCTATAAGCATTTCATCCAAGATTTCTTGGCCATAGCTCAACCTTTTTTTGACCTAATGTGCTCCAATTGGGCATAGAAGTAGGGAGACAAGAAACAGGCTACCTTCAAAGTTCTCAAAATAGTTGTAATTTCCACTCTAGTATTGGTCTTGTTCTATGACTCAAAATCTTTCTAGATTGAAGTAGATAGTTTGGACTATACTATAGATACCATCTTGTCTTAACAGTCTATGAAGAATAACAAGTGGCATCCAGTAGTATTTTATAGCAAGTTTTTGTCCCTGGTAAAACAAAACTACAAAATCCACAATAAAAAGATACTTGCTATTATTTGTGCACTAGAAGAATAGAGGCACTTTTTAGAAGAAGTGGCTAATCCAGTAGAGATTTGGACAGATCATAAGAACTTGAAATATTTTATGACTGCCAAGAAGCTAAACCACCAGCAAGCACATTGGTCTCTCTATCTAGTAAGGTTCAATTTCACCCTCTGCTACCAACCTGGACAATCCATAGGAAAACCAGATACTTTATCATGGAGACCAGACTACAGTAATAGATCCTCTGACAACAAGAATATGGTATTGCTCTATCTAGAGTACCTGGCCATCTATACCCTAGAAGGAGTAGAGCTAACAGAAGCAGAATAGAGCATCCTATCCAAAGTTTACAAGGGTAACTACTCCAGAGACCTGGAAGAACCAGTTACCAAGGCTGCCCAAAAACTTCAACACTCCACTACAAAGATAGTTCATTTGTTAGAGTAGTCAAATGTAGATAGTTTGCTCTATTTTTGAGAAAATATTTATATGCTCTAGACCCTAGACTTGCATAGGAAAATAGTCTCTCTGTGCTACGACACCAAGGTCACTGAATACCCCAGTAGATGGAAGACACTAGAGCTAGTATCCTAGAACTATTGGTGGCCCCAGATATCTAGGTATATAGGATAATATATGAGCATCTGTGATCTCTATCTCTGCACAAAATCTTCTAGGAAACCTCCAGTCAGAGAGTTCCACTTCATCCCAATACCAGATGCCCAATGGAACACCCTTAGTATTGACTTTGTGATAGAGCTCCCAGAGTCCTTTGGATACAACACTGTTATGATGGTAGTGAACTCTGTATCAAAGAGAGTTTACTTTATTCCAGCATACACAATAGTAACTGCAGGAGGAGTAGCAAAGTTGTTTCTGCATTAGGTATGGAAACTCTATAGACTGTCTAGACATATAATCTTAGACTACAGACCTCAATTCATAGTCTTGTTTACAAAGAAGCTCTACTATCTACTGGAAATCCAACTAGTCTTCTCTATGGCCTAGCACCCACAAACTGATGGACAAACAGAGTGTGTCAACCAGGAACTTGACCAATATCTATGCTTCTTTATCAATGAGTAACAGGATGACTGGTATGACTTGCTACCAATAGCAAAGTTCTAGCACAACAATTATATATATACTTCTACTTAGTAGACTCCATTCTTGCTCAACACCAGACAAATCCCCTATATAGGCTTTAAACCTAGACAGCACCCCTCTAGGCTGGAAATGGTAAACAAGTTCACAGAACAGATGAAGACAACAGTTAAAGAGACCAAGGCCACAATTTGGAAGGCACAAGAAAACATAATGCAATACTACAACCAAAGAAGGTCTTCAGCCCTGGTGTTTTGTCCTAGAGATTAGGTGTTTCTGGATGCTACTGATATCAAGACTATATGTCTATTTCCAAAACTATTGTATTGTTACCTTAGATCCTTTATAGTAGAACAACAAGTAGGACCCCTTGTCTATTACCTCAAGCTACCACATACAATGAAGAAACTCCATCCCATGTTTAATGTAGTGAAGCTATCTGCCACTCTAGACAACCCAATCCCTAGAAGAAGGCCCAGACCTCTACTACCATCTGTTGTCATTGACAGAGAAAAAGAGTAGGAAGTGGAAGAAATCTTAGATAGCTATTGGCATAGAAGAAGATTCTAGTTTCTGGTAAAATAAAAAGGATTTGGAAGAGAGCACAATTCCTAGAAAGCAGTTTCCAATGTCTTAGCACTGGACCTTGTAGTGGAATTCTATTGCAAACACCCTGCAGCCCCTAGACATATCTAACAAGCAGACTTCAACATGATTTTTCTTTCTAGAACTATTACTTTGAGATACAGCAATCTTAAGAAAGAGGTAAATGTAAGGGGACCCTACCAACACTGCCCCTGAAACACCAGACTCATAGCCTAGAGCAATCCTGCACTTAATTAAATATTACTGTGTAATATTTAATTTTCTTTAGCTGAACTCAAAGACTTCTGACCCTGACTAATAGAACTATAGGATCAGGGACATCTCAGTAGTAGAAGTATATATTGTAGAAGTACACTCCAAGAGCCTTATCCTAATCTCTAAGGATTTTCCTAGAGTCTACTCCACTCTTACAATTACCAAGTACTATTAAATTTCATCCAGTAGCAAATGTCAGTAGAATATGTAGATACATAGGGCAAGTAGAGGATCAGAGAAAGAAGCAACTAGCTTCAGTTATAATAAAAGGAGAAGAGGAGTAGAAAGTCAAGAGAATTCTAAATAAGCAACAAATAAGAGGAAAAGACAAGTATCTTGTACAGTAAAAGAGATTCATAGCAGAATCCAATACTTAGAAAAGAAAGAAAAATTTAGAAAATACAAAGAAGACAATTAAGGAATTTGAGAAGAAATATCAGCAAGATATAGAAGATGTAAGAAGATAAGAAAGAGAAGAAGAAACATTTAGGAGGAAAAAATTACCAAAAATGTTTATGATAAAAAAATTATTTGGGTAGTCAGATAAGAGATACAACAAAGAATATTAGGGAAGACTTGAAAGGAACTGGAGATGATGGAAGGGAGAATGAGTTAAAGAAAAAAGAATATTAGAAACAATTTAGAAAGAAGAAGAAGAGATTGGACAAAAAGAGTTAGAAATTAGAGAATAAATAAAAGAAGATGACAATGAAATGGACAACATGGTTGACCTATACTACAAGCTGTAAAGTCCTTAGAACAAGGAACCTTGAGAGGGGGGTGGTGTCATGACTAAGCAAAATAGCTAAGTTATTATTTTCTTTTCTTTTTTTATTTGAATTTACTATACAAGAAAGGAATATAGAAAAGTATCACATAACATATTACAGATCAAGATGATGCCACATGATAGAGTCATATGATGAATGTGGGAAAGTAGTGTACTATAAGACTATGGAGAATATGACTTTAATCTACAAACTAAAGAACTACAATATAGTAATAGAGTACTTATACAAAACCTAAAATAGAAGTGGTGGTACAAGTTTTTGGTCTACATTGTTATTCTATAGGAGTAGACAAATTAGAAGTTCAGGAGCAGAAATTATTAAAAAAATAAAAATAAATATTAAATAATACTGAATTTCTAGTATATGACAATAGACAACCTCTTTCAAAGATTTGGTATTCCCAACAAGATTATATCTGACTAAGACCCTTTATTTATTGCTAAGTCCATGAAAGCATTCTTATAGGGACTAGAAATCAAACAAGTTATATCTATTGCTTTTTACACTCAAACAAATAGCACTACTAGATAATTTAATCAAGAAATTAAACTTTACCTCACTATCTACTATACCAATAACCCTGAAATATGGGCAGATAAGCTATCAATGACCAAATATGCTTATAACTCAAGATTCTATGGAGAAAGATCATACACCCCATTCAAACTTATATTTGAACATTCTACTAAACAGCATATTAATACCCCAAAAACCTCATTTATAACAGCTGTCAGAAATATGGGGAATAGTATAGAAAGGCTATAAATATACTATGAAATTACTATGAATTATACTGTGAAAGCATACTCTGGGTTCTGGAAAGTGATACAAAGGACAGAGTTGGAATAAGAAATATACTACTAAAAGGAATAAAAGATGTTGCTCTCTAGTCTCATGGTTTTACAGCTAGTCTAGAGAGAATGTTAGTGATAACAAAGAAGTAGAATAATTTTGGCCTCAGTTCATGCACTGTATCTCAATCTCCTGTTGCTGTTGTGGTTGTGTATTTTGGAGTAGTAGAACACCATCCAAAAAAAGAGTAAATTCAGGAGTAATAGAGTAAAAAGGTATATAGCAAGAAAGAATAATACTACAAGACTTTAGGGATTGGTGACACAATCTATAAACTAAAGAACTATAATATATAGCTGGAGTACTTATACAAAATCCAAAATAGGAGTTGTTGTACAAGTATTGGTCTATATTATAATCCTATAGAAGTAGACAAATTAGAAGTTCAGGAGCAGAAATTACAAATAAATTAAAATTAAAATTAATAATAAATAATACCAAAAATTCAGTATATGACAACAGCTAACAATAGAATTAACCATATAGAGAATATTTGGACAAATGCCAAACAAGTATATAAAATTGCCAAAAATATTATTAATCAGAGAATCAAGAACAAGCTTCCAAATCTCAAAATAAGAACACAAGTTTGGCTAGACTTTTAGCATATCCAAATTGAAGGACCCTCAAAGAAGCTTGCACTAAAACAATTAGGACCCTTCAAAATACTTGAAAGAACAGGACCTGTGAACTACAAGTTAAAATTACCACTACACTGAAAGATGCACCCCATTTTGCATATTTATCTACTCTGGTCCACAGAAGAAAATACCCAGTATGGCAAATTCTTAGAGAAACCCTCACCTGAAATTATTGTAGAAGAAGAAGAATGGGAAATCAAAGATATTATTGACTCAAGAACTAGAAACAGGGTAAATGGTTCACTGAAAAGGATGCCCAAATTTAGAATGCACCTAAGAACCAGAAGAAAACCTTGGGAATTCAAAGCAGATTCTCAATGTATATAAAAGAAGGACAGAACTACAACAATGAAGAAATTTACATTCATGTCTTCATTCTCTAGTTTATCAACTCTCATCACTATTCCACCAACTCCCTTACCAGTTAACAACAAGTAAGTCAACAATCTCTTTCTATTCATTGAACAATTCATTTGTGCACAAGGAACTGACATACCTCTATCCTACTATGCACCTTACCAACAAATCACCACTGATAAAACTTCCCCCATTCAGTAATATGTGTTATTTGACAATCCCTTGGCCTAGCTGTGGTCCACTCTCATCAGAATTCAGCAGCTCTTGCTGATTTTGACATACTCAGGGAGAATTGGGCTTTATACTTACATCTTCAACAGGTAGCAGATCAATGCTTCCACCAACCTCAAAAATCTCAGTGAGTTTCCAATCCCTGAAATCCATCAACAACTCTTATGCACTGCTACACAAAGAGTACAGTCACAACCAAATACAAACAATCAGGACTCTGACTTACCAACTGGATCTGATGCTGGAGACACTTCTAACAACATGCAAGAAGATATGAAGCCGCCAGCCTCCCAATACAGATTAAGAACAACTACCCAAGCAACTAGCTATCCCTTTTCAGTACTAGCTAAGGAGTTGTCTGAGGGTTGGACTCTAAATCATTGTCTCAATGAACACTATGCCTGTCATAATGTGGAATTTCACACTGAGTTTGGCCTAATAGCCAGACTTATTCCATTACTGATGGATGACTAAGCGGCACAGACCTGTGTGCCTAGTGGGAGCCAGACTAGTGGGAACCTGCTACGTGCAATATCACTAATTAATGAATTTGATTAACATGTGCGTCCCTTCTGAGTCCCTTTAACAGAAATACCATCTTCATTGACCATGATCAACGAGATGATTCTAATTTGTAGCCTCACCCCAAGATACTAGATGGTAAAATTATGATTAACATTTGATAAAAGTATGATATTGTCGTGCGTATCATGTCACTCAACTTCTCGGCTAATCATACTACAATGAGGTGTTCACTTCTGTCGACCGAATATCGACCAGGAACGCTTGTCGATGCACATGATAAAATTCTGGGTCTTGGTCATACTATCCCAAAGTGTACCGCGCTTCAGTGGGCAGACTGGTGCGCGAAGGACTGCCTGTTCAGGGGTGAGTACCTTCATAAACTTAGATTTCTCTGTATAGACAACTGCCCTTTATGACCGCCTACCTTATGACTAGTCACCTCATGTGTCAAGAATTCGATGGGGCACTTCGCCAAATTAAAACCATGACTACCACTGAGACTAGATTGGCCTGTGGCTTCAGATATTGACATTATCTTCCATTCTAGTTTTGCTTCCGATCCATAAGTCAACAAATTCAGAAAATTGGACTCTCGTCGCAACGAAATGCCATAGTTGATCCATGACATAACACCATGAACTCAAGTGCATAGAAATGTCGTATTTATGTACATGTTGTGCCTCGTAAATTGGCTTCCGTATGTATTGCTGGGTTTTGGCAGTGGGTACAACTCTCAGCTCATTTTATCACCTGGGAAACGACAAGCTCAGCTGACAGTGCGGCATCTATCTTTAGTTAACACCAGAAGACTTCGGTAAAAGACTTCGGTATGCCTTGTCGATATGACCCATTCAAGCTATCGTCATTCGGCCCGTTCGAGTCTCTGTATCTCTCGACGCATTCTCTGATTGCGGAATCTCCATTGACTCAAGCCTTCAATGCCAGCATCAGATATTAATACGGGTCTTTCATATCTCTTTGTACACATTGCAGGCCTGGTCCTCATTGCTTACGCCTTCCGGAAGTATATAGAGGCCAAAAGGTCATCGGTGCGTTAAAACAGACCTCGCTTGTTCCCAACGTTTTGATGTCGGATCGATTCCATTCAGCTAAACGCCCTCCCAACAGTGGGCTATTCGGGTATTTTCTCCTCGTACATCACTGCAATTCAATGGCTATGGAAAGCCGCTGAGTTGCTACAGGAAGGATATAATCGGGTATGTGAAATTTCTGCCATATCTCTTCACCGCTCAACGGCTAGTCTGTAGTATCCCAACCAACCATTTAAAGTAGCCACTATATCACGATGGATCATAGTAATGAGTGGGAAGCAGT
>Ga0153992_100092_pt1 | contig 21360 bp, 11 predicted proteins | sample TSNC076MetaG_FD_104683 | JGI IMG/M metagenome (GOLD analysis project Ga0153992, IMG submission 104683) | Attine ant fungus gardens microbial communities from North Carolina, USA - TSNC076 MetaG | ecosystem: Host-associated > Fungi > Mycelium > Unclassified | place: USA: North Carolina, Lumber... | reverse complement strand
ACCATAGTTGCATACTTATCATACTCAACTCATTCATACTTAAATATAAAGAAGAAAAAAAGAATCGTTCATTCATGACAATAATCAGAAGTATATCTACAACGACTGGGAATGCTGTTAGCTTCAGCTCCATAGAGCTTACTAAGCTTCTGACCCATGTCAAGAGCACATCACAGGCCACTGCATCAAGGTGACCCAACTGGGAGAAAAAACTTGACCAACCATACACCTACAAGCCATTGCCATTGCCTCACCTGGTCACCCACTCATCCAGCATCCATTTACTCACTCACCCAGTATCCATTAACTCCCCAAGAATCCATCTACTTACCTAGGATCTAAAGCAAGTGACACAAAAGTATGGCATATAATTTTCTTCAACCTGCAACCAATCAGAGCTGTACCAATATCATCAATCAACAACTCACCTGTAGGCCCAGGATACTTTGCCTTTCCTGACCAGTAGAAGAGTGCCTGGTGTACCTGGTATATCTACTTGAGTCCAATTACTGTGCATAAAGTGCAGTATCCTATCCAACTGTTATACACCAAGCAATGTCACTCTTTTTAGTGCTACTGCATCTTCTTCAACCTACATATAATCAGAGTCAGTTAAATATACCAAGCAATGACTCATCAGTGGACCAGAGACATATTATAAGGACAACATCAGATAAAAGGCTAGAGGTTACACCAGTAAAGGGAACAAAAGGAACTATTAGCCTGGCACAAGCTAAATATATGGTACCAGGTCCCAATTGCATGCTAAAGAGTTTGTAGGAATAAATCAAGAATGAAGGTATTAAAAAGAGAATATAGAAACTTAGTGCTATCATGCCAGATAGCTTTTTTAGGCAAAATACATAATATTTGTTACAAGAACTATACTATAACCCAGCTCAAGAAGCAAATGTGACTCCCCAAGTATAACCACTAGATATCCAGTTCTAGACTTGTGTATATAATTCGAGTAGTAGAATAGTAGCTGTAACCACTACTATACCAACCTTATAGGGCCTGTCCAGTCATTCTATATCAAATACAATCTAGAGCTCCCCTCTAGAAGTACTCTTGAGGGCAACTAAAACCTTAGAGAGGCTAGTTTCTCTTGGTGGCTGTTTTATTTGATAGATTAGGGTTTAGAGTTACCATTAGATCTCAGTGATCATGTTTGATAGATGACTATAATTAGAAATATCAGAACAGTTCTCTCAAAGGCAATGCCACTAGGATATCTAGACTGGAGGGGACATCCAGAAATATAAAGGAAGGTCAGGAGTATCAAGAAATTGGATAAAGAGATTAAAGGACTTACAATTAAGGAGGTTAACGAAAATACTATGCTTGAGAGTAGACTACTCACACTCACTTTGAGGCTCCTTGGATCATACTAAAAGACCAGATTCAACAGTTAAATATAGAAAAAGACTGGATAAAAGAATTAGGGGAATAAAAAGTACTAGTCATATGATCAGGAGGAGACCTTGTCTCATCATTCCACTCTCTGCCATAATAGGCTATTAGAATATTTCTTTTGTTTTTTATTTGTTGACTCAACAGTTTGTAATCCTAATATATACTCTAGTAGTACAGAGGGGCCTAACAACAAGTTATTTCTATTATCTCCCTCTATCATAAATGGTCACTTACTGATTTGTGATTGGTTGATTTGATAATCAAAGTACTCAAAAAAGCAAAGTTAGACAAGTAGCAAAAGATGTTGTTAAGTCTGAGGTTTATCCTCAGATATACAGTCCTTAAATACATAATTATAGTGGTCTGTACACAAGGACAGCCTACCACATAATCACTACCTATTGTTCTATATATAAGAGTGTTATTGTTCTTGAAATAGAGATAACCTAACTGTCTTAGGGCAGTCCTTTGTTCTATTCAAGGACAGATAATAATCTATAGATAAAGATCAATATCATGTACAAACATTGAGGACCTTTTATCTCTATGGGATCTTATCACCTCAGAATCTATTTATAGCCAAAAGAAGTGCATTGAAGAGAGCTTCACAATGGTCATTGAAGCAAATGATTATGTTAAGTAGTTCTTAAGATATCAGCAATTTAGTGTCTGGTGACTTGGTAATTGCTGACTGATCTGCTGATAACTCAGTGAATACTGATTGCCTTGAGATGTTTTTGGTACCATTTGAAAGGTCTTCTTAAGGGCTTTTGGTGGCCATTTATATTGTTGAAATTAGTCAAGTATTCCCAGAGTTATAGTCTGAATAAAGTTTATAACACACTCTCTCTGTTGTTCTAGAGCTCCACTGCTATTTTTAAGTGATTGAGTTTTCTTCTTGCTTTTCCTTTATAAAAATCTATACAAAATATTGCTCAAAAGGATATCTTACTTTGAGAAAAACTTGGGCATTTGCTCAACTAGGAGTTTAATCACTTACTATGTATTTTTGGAGTAGGTTTCTAACTGTATGGTTAGTTGAAGTAGAGCCTACATGAGGGCATGGGAGTTCTAGACAGTACTGTTATATCAACAGCAAGCCAGGCTGCTAGACTAGCTTAAGAAGAGTAATGTCATAGTGCAAGATAAACACACATCTTCAAGATCTACAATCAACTGGAGTCTTTTCAAGAGGATACCAAAAATAGTATTCTTCTCTGGTTTTTATTGGATTGATTTATCATTCATTTTCACTTATGAGCTCTCTTTTTTCTGATTTATCTCCCCTATGCCTACTTGTTTGTGTATAACTATGAAGTAGCTTGGAGAACCTGTCTTTGACCTATTATATTTACCTTTGTTATTTCATTTATCCCCATCAGCATAGTAAAGTAAAGTAAAATTGTTTGAAAAGAGTATAAGCTTAATCTAGATTCTTCTTGTATGATATCCCTAAGGTGCCAACCTTTGTACACCATAACAAACTCACTATCAAGATAGTCAGTAAACCACTCCTAGGCCTTACCACACTCAACCAAGCTCTTATCTATACCCCTAACACTAAACCTTACAGGTGTGATACAATCTGAGTAGATGGCTAACTAGGCTTTTCAAGCCTGTTACCTTATAGAAGGTTATCCAAGTTATTGCTATGTCTTATCTCCAAAAAAAGTAGAAATATAGAGAGAAGTTATCTCAACTATTCAACCACTTTACTTAGAACTCATACAAGTACCAAAAGACAACTCTAGAACCCTTGAGATAGTAGTAGATGTCAAGATTGCATGCCCTCTCTCATTAACTCCCTAAGTGTTATATTAAAATTACAAATTAATGAAACTCAATAAAAAATAAATAAAAAAGAAAAGTCCTTCCTTTTCTAGCTTTCCTCACTTTTCTCCTCCACAACTGTACTATGTAGATATGTCCAACATTACCTTCTATCTTGCCATGTCAGTGTAGTGACTTAGCCTGAGATAACTTAATTATACTCCAAGTCCAAGTTAACAAAAAGAACTTAATGGAGTTTCTGTTAGATTCTGTACACTACTTATACAACTACTATATAGTCTGTGTACTACTTTCCCACACTCATTATGTAATGTAACCCTGTGACATCCTGACATATGATACTTTCCCATACTCCTTTCTTGTACAGTAAGTTCAAATAAGAAAAAAAAAAAACAAAAAAAAAGAAATATAAATAATGACTTAGCTATTTTGCCAAGTCATGACAGCCAGCCTGTTACTACTATGTGCTTCTGCTCCACCTCTATACTACCACTTTCTATTAACATCTCCTGACCTTCTAACTGGCTACTTTCTACCCAAATACAATCTAGAAACTAGCTTTAATACATATAAGTATCCTAGCTCATGATGTTATCATATACCATATCTACTTCTTGGTTGAGTTTAGCAGTGATGAGATCATAAGTTATTGATAGACTTTTGATATGTCACTTTGGTATCATATTTGTCTAAGTTTGTTCTAGATTAAAAGTCTACAGCATTCCAAAGGTATTCCAGAGTTTCTGAGTTCTAGAATATTAACATTGATAGTCTGTCTCTAAGAAACCTAATGCTAGCTCATTAGTCTTACCTCCTGAGGTATGTGCTAGTAAGCAAGTAACAGCTTGATGACTGTCTAGTAGAAGTGCCCATTCTTGGGTCTAGATTATGTTTTGTTAAGCCTTAATACAAGTCTTTCATTTGAGAAGAAATTGACTAAGGGAATAGCAGAGAAATAAAGGTTACTTATTCAAGAACAAAACTAAGAAGGATTATAGGCTAATAGATTTATATACTACTAGTGCTGAACTACAGAGGAACCCAGAGAGCAGGAGAGAATTGACAGACTCTCAAAGCTACTAGTCAAGTCCTAGATTAGTAAGCTAGTAATGATAGTATTACACAATAAGGAAAAGGAGTATATCATGCAAAGTGAAGGAAGAGCATAACATGTCTAGAGTTTGTAGAAGGATTCTAGAGTAGACCCAGTTAGTGAATTCAGAGGTATAAATTGTATTCTATATTACAAATCTGCAGAAATTTTGCTGGTGGCATAACACTGGAAAGCTAGATAAGAGTCCCAGAAGCTAGAGTAATATTCAAGTAAGGATAGATCTACTAGTACAGGCTCCTAGAAATACTACAAGAGACAGTCTATGCACAGTCATATGAGCTACAGTCCAACAATAGTACTTTCTAATTAGGATAAATAGAATAATCAAGATGATATATAGACAAAGAGACAAGAGAGTAGATGAATATATGTTATAAAATAAGATCTACTAGATAATTATAAATCAGACACTTAGCTAAGCTTTATTCTAGGGTGACAACTATTCTCTTATATATATGACCTTTATCAATCATAATCATAACAAGAGTACCTGGTGAACCTAGTATAGTGCCTACTTTAACTTAAACACTGTATATCAAGTAGGTTTCTAATATATTCCACTACTACTACCAAGCAGTCTTTTTTTAACCTATGTAACATCAGAATTGTATAACTTACTTCAGGTACAAAACAAACTTATCTTTAGACTATGGACCACTAGCTCTATATATTTACTCTCTTTAGCACCCAATACTGGAGTCTCTTTGTCTACTCTAGTATAATATGCTACTCTTTTATCCACTGGCTAGATACAAGATAACATACTATAGATGGCCTAGTTGCAATGATATATATTAGGCACTAGCCAACATGCAACTACAAACTATAATATCAAGAAGATATATATAACTAGGGTTGTATGTACAAGTATATAAACTATATAGTACTCAGGCTACCAGTCTGGTACAAAGCATAGGCCCTCAGCTATGGTTCTAAGATACTGCCAGTTCTAATAGCAACTCCATCAAGGGTGAGTGCTATACTTCACCAAACCTAAAAGATATCAGAATTGTATTATACATTTCAACTTAACAGCCAACTTACCTATAGGTCTGGGCTTCAAAACTAGAAACACTATAGAACTAGGGTCTTATCTATACTGGTACACAAACTATACCTTACAGTCACAGTTAGGTACCTGGTGGTGTCTAACAGCTCTACATGGTAGTAATAGTTAAACCAGATTGTGAATAGAAAATAACATGAATACTACTGCTTTGTTACCGGTGTCTCATATCTAACCTACACTATATCAGAACTATGTAGTACAAACAAATTATATACTTACCTATAGACCTCTTCTCATAGTGTTATGCTGCAAACAAATTTTGTATAAAAAATAACATTTGATATACTTTATACCAATGGATTTATAAAAAGAATTTGCTCTAGAACCCATTGTATATATGTTCTTAGACAAGAGTAGGGTCAAAAACTAGTCTAGAGCAATACTTAAGGTAAACAAAGCTTACTACTAAGACTTGAGAGGCAAGAATGGTGAGCTAGCACCAGGTTAAAGAAACATTTTAGATAGAATAGTGATTTATAACCATTTGTAAGTAACTACAGTTCAATATGGCAGCAGAGTCTCTAGTTTATTTTGGAAGACCAGAAAAGACAGACTTAAAACTAGGAATAGTACTTACAAATAAGTATTGATCTCATCAGTATCACTCTATTTTCAGAGAGGATATATAGGTCGCTACTTAGAAGGGCATAGTGTATCAATTAAATATTACTAGATATCTAATAAAGGATTGGATAGCTGACTAAGTCTAGAAAGAGATAAAATGGATAAACTAGAAAGAAGAGAGAAGATTCTGGAAGGAATGCATCTTGAGTATATATTATCTATGATAGGAAGTATAAGAGGACTCTACCAACATCATTTCTAAAACATCAAACTCATAGCCTAGAGCAACTCTACACTTAATTAAATATTACATAGTAATATTTAATTTCTCTTAGCTTGACTCAGAAACCCTTGACCCTGACTAGCAGGACTATAGACTCAGAAATGTCTCAGTAGTAGAAGTATATATATTATAGAAGTACACTCTAAAAGCCTTATCTTAATTTCTAAGAATTCTCCTGGAAATGAGTTGTAATATACTTAGAACTTGTAATATTACTAAGGATTCTCCTGGAGTCCACTCTACTCTGGTCACCCTTATAGCAGATTAGGATCTTCTAAACAGAACCTTGGAAGAATGTAGTAGACAATCTCTCTCTGGATGCTTTTCTCTACTCTTGGCCAACTCTCTAGAATACTCTACTCTATACAAATATTGTATGCAGATATCTCCCAGACTGTTACTGACACTCTGACCTATCTATAGTACTATCTATATGAAGTAACTGAGCAATAGAACAACTCAGAAACAAATATCAATAACATTCTTGCTACCCTGACCACCCAACTATAGTAATTTACATATTTTTCCAGTTAATGCAGAAGCAAATACAATCAACTCTCTGGAAGGGTCATTCTACTACCAAAGAAGTCAAATAGTGAATGACTATCTAAATGGCTTCTAGGTCTTAGTCTCTGATACCGGATATACAGACCTCTGGACCTTAGTAGTAAAATTCAGATGTAGACTTAGAACAAATATCTAGAGCCAGATTACCATTATATCCTATAGAAGACCTACTAACACAGATCTAGAGACTTGGTATCATATAACTCAAAGGATTGACTAAGCCTGTCTAGCCAATGAGACCTTTCAGTCTTTGTAATACTCTATACTACTCCTCTCTTCTAGAGCTTTTATCCCCTGTCCAGCTCCACTTACCATAGTTTGCACCCCTTTAACTCTCTCTGTGCCCACTCTCTTCAAACCTCCACCTCCACTCTAATCCCTCAGAGTTCCTGTAGACATCAATATGGCTCAAAAGGCTAGGCCCCTCCTTCCACATAGCTACTACCATCATGAAGAGACCAGCTACCTTGTAAAGGACTACCTGCATTGCTTTAACATACAATGGCTTACAGTAGAATAGAAAGAAGAGTTGATTGAAAATTTGATGGCTTTCAAGGACATAGTTGTCACAGAGGAATTGGAGCCTCTGGTTGAAGAGAATTTTGTATAGAGCAGCTAGCAAAACATGCACTCCAGTCACTTTCAATAAATAAGTTATAGAAATATGATAAACTTGTAATACTCAGTTTTTATATATAAATAACTGTATTTCAGAAAATACCTTATGACACTCAAGTCTTTGTGTGTAAATAACTGAGGTGTTAGTATATGTTCTAGCTACTTATATATGTTCTCTGAAAATAATAGCAACAATAGATAATATAAGGTTTTGAGAACATAGCCTGTAAATACAATAGTTTCCAACTTATAAACAATTGCTGCTTTGTATTGTGACCATCTGTGGTTACAATTATATCATCTCAGACTTGCAAATATTTGTCTGCTCAATATAAGTTTACTGTACTTGAAATAGAAAATGTTAATATAGACAATAATAAACCCAAATATACATACCTTCCCTTTAGTTCAGTCATTTCTCCTTTTATCCAGAGACCAAAGTAAAAAAAATAATTGCCCAAAGAGCTCTTTGCCAATATTCTTAATATATGTAGAATACCTCTAGTTCTTACAGTAAAACTGTTATAAGAGCCCCAAAAGGAGAAAAGTTTCCCAAGCATTCAAACACTTAATCCAAAACCTCAAAACATACAATAGGGTTGAAGATATAAATAGTGTGGGAACTAGGGTCATGTAATCACAGAACATTCTAGAAGGACATGACTAAAAGTACAGCTACTATAAAAGTAGTATAAGTAGAAGTCCAATTCAATAAAAAACTCTATCGAGTTCTTCTTGAACATCCATCTAGGGTAATCACTAAGGGCATTCACTGCCTATTGATAACATAAGAACTCAATATCCATCGTTGACCTTGTACCTCGCAGTCTCAATATCTGTATTTTTACTTACTCTCTTATTATCCTTGCTAACGAGCACAGCACTCAAAAGCATCTTGGATAGCGGGCCCTAGCTGTAAAGAGAACTTTAGAGGAGAAGAGGAAAATAGAACAGCTGAGAACAATTAAGCAAGAAGGAAGGACCTGTAATGAGTATGCACAGGAATTCAAAAAGGTCGCCAGGAAGAGTGGCTATGAGAGAAGACCCCTCATTAAAGAATTCAAGAGAGGGTTAAATGGAAGTATTAGAAGAAAGCTGGCAGAAGCAGAAAAACTGCTGACCACTATTAGAGAGTGGCAAGAAAGAGCGGTGAGGCTGGATAGAAATCAGAGACAAAGCAGAATGGAAGAGAGGATGTTGGGGAGGAATGCAGCGTGCCTAGGGGGAAATATGCAGCTTAGAGGGGGAGGATCATATAGGGAAAAAGGGGAGCAAATAACATAGAGAATAGGAGAAGGGTATAGAGGAGAAAATACACTCAATAGAGAGGGAACTCAAATGGGTCCAAGAAGAGACCCAAATACAATAGATATAGACAGAGGAAGAGGAGGAGATAGGACATGCTATGTGTGTGGGAAGTGGGGCCATATGGCCAAAAATTGTTGGGAAAGCTCCAATAATCTGTACAGTATATTGCGCCTAGAAAAGCTGGGAAATAAATTCAGTTGCATTAATACAACTGAGAGAGTAAGAGATGTACAGCATACTCTACGGCCGCTAAGAAAAGTCTAGATAAGGGTGGGGCTAGAGAAGCTAGAAAACTATGAAGGGGTAGCAGTAAGAGTACTGCTAGATAACAGGGCAATAGGCCTATTTATGGATATGACCTTTGCCCAAGAAAAGAGGTTTAAAATGGAGAAGCTAAAGAAACCTTTGTTAGTTAGAAATGTAGATGGAATGGTAAATGCAGGGGGAGCCATAATATACCAGGTAGAGTGCAACATGTTTTTCAGAGGACATGTAAAAAGGGCAAGGATGAATGTATGTAATTTAGGAAAAACAGAGGTAATACTAGGAATGCTATAGCTAGCAGCCCATAACCTAGAAATAGATTGGGAAAAAGGGGAGGTAAAAATAACATGTTGCCCACCTATATGTGAAAGGAAAAAGCAAGAAGAGAAGGAGAAGGAAGTAAAGAAGGTAGAAAAGGACAAAGATGAAAAAACATTGAAAAAATTAGTACCCAAAAGGTTTTGGAAGTGGAAAAGAGTGTTCGGAAAAAAGGAGTCAGAGAGAATACCAGTGCAAAAGACCTGGGACCATGCTATAGAATTGAAAGAGGTTTGTACCAAAAAAGGGAAAGATATACTCCTTGTTGAAGAAGAAAAGGGAGAAAGTACAGGCATTTGTAGGGGATCAGTTGAGGAAAGAATATATTTGACTTTTCAAGTTACCCCAAATATCACCAGTACACTTTGTGGCAAAAAAGGATAGCACACAAAGAATGGTACAGGACTATTGACACATAAACCAGTAGACGATAAAGAATGGGTATTCCTTATCCCTCATCGCAGATATACTGGATGGAGTAAGAAAGAGGAAGGTGTTCGCAAAGCTAGATCTGAGATAGGGATACAATAATGTTAGAATCAAGGAAGAGAACGAATAGAAGACAGTATTCACAACGTATATTGGAGCTTATCAACCTACAGTCATATATTTTGGGTTAACGAACTCCTTTGCTACTTTCCAAACAATAATGAACAGCCTATTCAGAGACCTCATAAACTAAGGAGATATGGTAACATTTATTGATGACATCTTAGTAGCCATGGATACGGAAGAGGGATACAATGAGCTGGTAAAGAAGATACTAAAGGGACTAGAGGAAAATGACCTGTTTGTAAAGCTGGAGAAGTGCAAATGGAAAGTGAGAGAAGTGGAATTCCTGGGAGTAGTGATGCAAAGAGAGAAGGTAAAAGGAGTCCTGAACTGGCTGGCATCTAGAAATATCAAAGAAGTACAAAAATTTCTAGGCCTTGCCAATTACTACAGGAGGTTCATAAAAGACTTCACCAAAATAGCAGTACCACTACATATGCTGGTCAGGAAGGAGTAGAAATAAAAGTGGGAAAAGGAGCAGGAGCAGGCGTTTGAGAAACTCAAGGCAATATTTACCATAGAACCTATCTTGGCTATCCCAGATATTGATAAAGAGATAAGAGTGGAAGCAGATATCTCAGACTATACAATAAAGAGAGTGTTGTCAACAAAGTATGAGAATAGCAAGTAGAGACTAGTGGTCTTCATCTCTAAATCACTGAACATAATAGAACGAAATTACGAAATTCATGACAAGGAGATGCTGGCAGTTATAAGATGTCTAGAAGTATAGAGGCACTACTTGGAGGGAGCAAAACTCAAATTTGAAATCTAGACAGACTATAAGAACCTCTAGTATTTTATAACAAGCCAAAAATTAAACCAAAGACAAGCAAGATGGGCTCTATATTTATTATGATTTAATATACAATTGCACCATGATACTCTAGTAGGAGGACATAGAGAGAGATGGAAGACGACAGAGTTAGTGGCTAGAAATCACTGGTGGCCAGGAGTAATGAAAGAGGTAAGAAGATATGTGGATAAATGTGATGCTTGTCAAAGATACAAAAATTGAAGTGAAGCACTAGCAGAAAAGCTAATATCTAATACAATCCCAGAAAAACCATGGAGCCATATCTTGGCAGACTTTATCACCAAACTACCATTAGCCTAGAGGTATGATGCTATTTTAGTAGTATGTAACTGTTTTAGTAAAATGGTGTACTTCATAGCAACAACAGAGAAAACATCAGCAGAAGGACTTGCAAAGCTGTTTTGAGATTATGTATGGAAGTTACATAGACTTCCAGAAAGCATCATATCAGATAAAGAAGTATAGTTTGTGGCAGGAATAATGAAGGAGTTAAATAACTTGTTGGAAATCCAGATGAAACTCTCAACAGCCTATTATCCTCAAACAGATGGGCAGACAGAAAGGATAAACCAGGAGTTAGAGCAATATCTAAGGGTCTTTATCGACTACAGACAAGAGCAGTGGCTGGATTGGTTAGAAACAGTGGAATTTACAATAACAAAATCCACATGGCAACAAAAATATCACTATTCAAAGCAAACTACAGTCAAGATCCAAGTATAGGATTTGAGGGAAGAAGAAGGGGGAAATACAAAGCAGCAGGAGAATTTGCAGAAAGGATGAAGAGAATCCAGAAGAAAGCAAAAGCAGTACTAGGAAAAGCACAGGAAGAGATAAAGAAGTTTGCAAACAGAAAGAGAAGAAAGGAAGAGGAATACAGAGTAGAAGACCTAGTACTACTAAGTACAAAGGACTTGAAATGGCAGATAAAAGGAAAAAGATTAGAGAAATTGACAGAGCATTTTGTGGGCCCCTACAAAATCAAGGGAATTATCTCTAGCAATGTGATAGAATTAAAACTACCTAAGTCTATTAAAATACACCCTGTAGTTAATGTAAGTAGAGTACAACTCTATAAACTGCAGGTAGAAGGACAGAAGAAGATACTACCAAAACTAGTCATTATTGAAAGAGAGGAGGAATTTGAGGTGGAAAAAATCTTAAACAAAAAGATGGTTAGGGAGAAAAAGAAGTTTCTAGTAAGGTGGAAGGGATATATAACAGAAGAAGATACTTTGGAAAATAGAAAAAACTTGGAGAATGCAAAGGAATTGGTAGAAGAGTTTGAGAGAGAGTACAAAAAAGAAGTTGGGGAACTAAGGTAATAGAAGCTGGAAGAAGAAGAGAGGGAATTTAGTTGGAAATTACCAAGGAAGTTCACGGAAAAATTGATATATGGATGGAGAAAAAAGAGGTATAAAAGAGAAAGAGAAAAGAGGTGGGATGAGAACTGAAATTAATGGAAAAATTCCTCAGAACAAGGAAACTTGAAGAGAGGGTCATATTATGAGAGCCCCAAAAGAAGAAAAGTTTTTCAAGCATTCAAACACTTAATCCAAAACCTCAAGATATACAATAGGGTTGAAGATATAAATAGTGTAGGAACTAGGGTCATGTGACAAGGTCAGATGATCACAGAACATTCTGGAAGGACATGACTAAGAGTACAGCTACTGTAAAAGTAGTATAAGTAGAAGTCCAATCCAATGAAGAACTCCATCAAGTTCTTCTTGAATATCTATCTAAGGTGATCACTAAGGGCATTCACTGCCTATTGATAACAAGAACTTAGTACTACTAACACCAGCAAGCTCCACTTCATTAGCACACTTCTGGACTGCAGAGCTACTAGAAACTTTATTGATTGTGACTTTGTATGCTCTAAAGGGATCAATACCTAGACTATTTTCTGTCCCATACTAGTCTTTAACATTGACAGCACTTCCAACAAAGCTAGCTAGATATTGGAAGTAGTAGACATAGTCCTCTGCTATTGAATGTACTCAAAATAGATGCTCTTTGCTATCTTCAGTCTAGAGAAACAGAAACTAATCCTTAGCTATATCTAGCTTAAGGACTATAATCCCAAAGTTAACTGGGAGAAAGAGAAAGTCTGCATGACATACTGCCCATCCCAATATGAAGAGTATTGTACCCTTCAGAGAGAACAGACCTTAAGGAAGAGACAAGAGGTCTGAGCTATATAGCACTGTTAGACCAGACCCCTCTTTCTTCTAGACAAAGAGAAGAAAGAACTTGAAGTCCTATATAGAACTAATAGACAAGACTAGGAGCCTAGAGATTAACTGTTTATTACTAGGCTACTCCCTGAGCCCTTCAAAGAAATAATACAAGCCTCTACTATTACCTCTCAATGGTTAGCAGAAGGAGCAAGATGAAGTATAGAGATACAGGCAACTTCTACTTCTCTACCTCTTTATGCTAGAGGTTTTGAATCTATGTTTTCCAAGGACAATTTTGATGTCTTACTGGAGCATTGCTATTGGGATCACATGATAGAGCTCTTTTTAGCCCAAGTCTACAAAGGTTTATCCTTTTTTTTCCATTGAGCAAAAGAAGCTAGATATCTTTCTGGAGGAAAACCTATATACCAGATAAATACACCCATCCAAATTACCTATAGCCACTCCAGTATTCTTTATCAAGAAAAAGAATAGTTCTCTCCAATTGGTGCAAGACTACTAGACTTTCAACTCAGTAACAGTAAAAAACAGATACCTTTTACCCCTTATCTCCAAACTTGTGTTACAACTTTACAGAGCCAAGTACTTCACTAAACTAAATATCTGCTAGAGTTTCAACAATGTGCACATCAAGTCTAGAGACAAGTAGAAGATCACCTTCTACACCAACTATGGTCTATTTGAGCCTCTGGTAATGTTCTTTGAAATAACTAATAGTCCAGCCACCATCCAGATAATGATGAATGATATCTTTAGGGACTTCATAGCCAAAGAAATAATAGTGGTATACTTGGATAATATCCTGATCTTTACAAGGACTGTCAAATAACACACAAGGGCTATTTAGAGAATACTAGAGATTCTAGCAAAATATAAAATATACTTTTGACCAGAAAAGTATAAATACCAGAAGAAGCACATTGAGTACTTAGGTCTAGTAGTATTGGAGAATGAAGTCTTGATAAATTTTGTCAAGGTTGCTAAAGTCTGAGAATGGTTTACCCTAAAGTTATAGACTGATATTTAAGCCTTTCTGAGGTTTATTAACTTCTATAGGCATTTCATCCAAGACTTCTCAGCCATAGTCCAAACCCTTTTTGACCTGACATACTCTGATCAGACATGGGAATGGAGAGACAAGGAACAGACAGTCTTTGAGACTCTTAAAATGGCCATGACTTCTACTCTAGTATTAGTCTCACCCCATAACTTGGTACTCTTCTAGATTGAAGCAGACAGTTTGGACTATGCTACAGATACCATCCTGTCTCAACAGTCTACAAAGAATGGCAAGTGGCATCCAGTAGTATTCTATAGTAAGTTCTTGTTTCTGGTAGAGAAGAACTATAAGATCTACAATAAAGAGATACTTACTATTATTCATATATTAGAAGAATAGAGGTACTTTCTAAAAGAAGTAACTAATCTAGTAGAAATTTGGATGGATCACAAGAATTTGGAATACTTTATAACTACCAAAAAGCTAAACCACTAGCAAGTATATTGGTTCCTCTACCTGGTAAGATTTAATTTTACTTTCTGCCACTGACCTAGACAATCTATAGAGAAACCAAATACTTTATCACAAAGATCAGACCATGGCAAAGAATCCTTCAACAATAAGAATATGGTATTACTCTATCCAGAGTTTCTGGCTGTTTATGTCTTAGAAGAAGTAGAGCTAACAGGAGCAAAAAAGAACATCCTGTTTAAAGTCTGCAAGAATAACCACTCAGGAGACCTAGAAGAGCTAGTTGCTAAGGTCATCCAAGAATTCCAATACTCCACTACCAAGATGGTGCATTCATTGGAATAGTCAAATATAGATAACTTGCTCTATTTTTGAGAAAAGGTTTATGTGTCCCAGATCCCAGACTTGTATAGAAAAATAGTCTTTTTGTACCACAACACCAAGGTCACAGAATACCCTAGTAAATAAAAAATGCTAGAGCTGGTATTCTGGAACTATTGGTAGTCCTAGATGTCTAGGTATATAGGATAATATATGAGTATCTGTAATCTCTGCCTCTACATAAAATACTCTAGGAAGCCTTCAGTCAAAGAGCTCCACTCTATTCTAGTACCAGATGCCAAATGGGATGCTCTCAGTATTGACTTTGTGGTAGAGCTTCCTAAGTCCTCTGGATATAATATTGTTATGACAGTAGTAGACTCTGTGTCTAAGAGAGCTCACTTTATTCTGATACACACAATGGTGACTATAGAAGGAGTAGCAAGGTTGTTCTTGCACCAGGTATAAAAACTCTATGGACTGCCTTAATATATAATCTTGGACTGCAGACCTTAATTTGTAGCCCTGTTTATAAGAGAGCTCTACTATCTACTAGAGATTCAACTGGTTTCCTTTATAGCCTAGTACCCACAAACCAACAGACAGATAGAGCATATCAACCAGGAACTTGACTAGTACCTATATCTCTTTGTCAATAAGCAATAGAATGACTAGTATGATCTACTGCCAATAGTAGAATTCTAGCACAACAACTATATATATACTTCTACTTAATAGACTTAGTTCCTGCTCAACATTGGATGGACTCTTCATATGAGCTTTGAACCTAGGCAATGTCTTTTTAGACTGGAAATAGTAAACAAGTTCACAGAATGCATGAAAGCAACAGTCAAAGAGACCAAGACCACAATTTGGAAGGCATAAGAGGACATGACATAGTACTACAACCAAAGAAGGTCTCCAGCCCCAATATTTCACTCTGGGGATTAGGTATTCCTGAATACCACCAATATCAAGACCACACATTCATCTTCAAAATTGTTATACCACTATTTCAGACCCTTTGTAGTAGAGTATTAAGTAGGACCTCTCATCTACTACTTTAAGCTATTATATGCAATAAAAAAACTCTATCCTATGTTTAATATAGTAAAGCTGTCTGCTGCTCTAGAAGATCCAATCCCCAAAAGGAAGCCTAAACCTCCACTGCTATCTGTTGTCATTAATAAAGAAGAGAAGTAGGAAGTAAAAGAGATCTTGGACAATTGTTGGTATAAAAAGAGATTCCAGTTCCTGATAAAGTAGATAGAATTCAAAAGAGAACACAATTTTTGGAAAGTAGCCTCTAATGTCTTAGCACCAGACCTTATAGCAGAATATCTATCACAAACACCCTATAGCCTCTAAATACATCTGACAAGTAGACTTTGATACAATTTTTCTTTTCAGAACTATTGCTTTGAGGTACAGCAATCTTGAGAAGAGAGTAAATATAAAAAGACCCTACTAATGCTATCTCTGAAACACCAGACTCATAGCCTAGAGCAACTCTATGCTTAATTAAATATTACTATGTAATATTTAATTTCTCTTAGCTTGACTCAGAGACCCTTGACCCTGACTAACAGGACTATAGACTTAAAAATGCCTCAGTAGTAGGAGTATATATATTGTAGAAGTACACTTTAGGAGCCTTATCCTAATCTTTAAGGATTCTCCTAGAGGTGAGTTGTAATATATTTAGGACTTGTAATATTACTAAGGATTCTTCTAGAGTTCACTCCACTCCAGTTGCCCTTACAAGAAAACTCTAGAAGAGGGACATGTCATCTTTGATAGAAAGACTCTAGAAGAGGGACATGTTATCTTAGAAATTAGGAAACTTGGTATAAGAAGGGAAATTAAGATAATACCAAAAGTAGTAATAATTTCCTTTATTATTTTATTTCATTGAGTCTCTGTAATTTGTAATGATTAATATATAGTTCTAGGAATAGATAGAATAGCAACAAGAAACTTATCTTGGTATATATCTTTATCTCCACTACCTCTAAAATTGTTTAACATAGTATATCTTGAGTGGCAACTTTTGAAATCAGTATAGTATTAGAAACAAAACATAGAGTATACCAAGATTCAATCCAGAACCAAGTTGAAAACTTAACTTAGGCAGGCTTTGGAGAGGGCAGTAAGCTAGGAAAGCTTGGCTAGATATATACTTGGATTGCATCATATCTATAAGGTTTAGCATTGGGGATGCAGATAAGGGGGCAACTGAGTGTAGAGGGTTCAAAGGGATCAACTAAATGTATTTTCCAGAGAAGCTTTTGTCATAGTGTATAAAAGTTGACATCTTAGAGAGGATATATAACACAGATCTAGAGTAACCTCCTACTTGTTTAATGCTAAATAATTATAAAACTTATATAAAGCTGTATATAATTTCTGATACCTCTTCTTTAATCTTTCATTTCTGTTTTATCCCCTTAAACCTTTAGCATATGATTGGGAGCTAGTACTATGTCTTATTATCTGTTCTAGTAAGCAATTCCCTTTTACACCCTTTTAGTAGAACTTTGTAAACAAAAGTAAATACCAAATGTGTATAAGTAGTGAACAATAATCAAATAGGAACTCTATCAAGTTTTTCTTGTCAACTTAGACTAGAAGTGAGACTAAGTCATCTTAGCTATATCCTTATACAAGAGAGTAGATGGATATGTATTATAAGATAAGATCTGCTAGATAATTATAAATCAGATACTTAGCTAAGCTCTATTTTAGGATAATAGCTGTCTCCTTATACTGGAGTACTTATCCAAAATCCAAAATAGAAGCTGTATAAGTTTTTGGTCTATATTGTAATTCTATAGGAGTAAACAATCTAGAAGGTTGGGAGTGGAAATTATAAATAAAATAAAAAGAAATTGAGAACAAATATTAAATAATACTGAAAATTTGGTATATGGTATTCTGTCTTTGCCCAAATAGTTAGAAGAGCACTTAAAGAGAATAATTTGTAGTCTGTTGTTAAACAAAAACATTTTTTACTTAAGAAAACTTATTAATAATAGTATTTTGCATTTACTCAGTATTATACAAACTGAACTATAGAGGACTAGAAGAGGGTCTTGTGGTCATATAAAACAAAAATCAATTATATTGGATCAAATGACAGGGTTCATAGTTGAAAAATTAAAGAGGAACCTATTTTAATAGAATAACAACTTCCACTATGAAGTATATAAGAGAAAACAATCTTATAGTATAGACTTGCATAGAATGGAATAGAATGGAAACTCTTACAGAGATTCAGAGAAAGATGAATACAGATTAGTACTGTGATATTTTGGCCCATGGACTAGAGAAAAGCTTAGTATAATAGAAGAAGAAAGAATATCTTAGCAGGATAATAACCCAAAGCATACCTCAAAAAAAGCTAAAAAAAAAATGGTTTAAAGACCAGGAAATCAGGCTTCTTATCTGGCCTTCTCCATCCTCTGACTTAAATCCTATTGAACATCTCTGGAACTACTTTACAAGACAAATGAATGACTATAAAAATCTACCCAAGAGAATATTTGAATTGTAGGAAAGATTGGCAAAGGAGTAGGAGAATATTCCAGTGGAAATCTACCAAAGACTTATAGAAAGCATGCCAAGAAGGATTGAGGCCATACTCAAGGCCAAGGGAGGTCATACTAATTATTAAATAGTAAATTAGAGTAAGCTTCCAAAGCTGATCAAATGTTTTATTATTTTGTTTATTTTATTACTCAGCCATTTTTGATCCAAATCACATGACTTGTGGGTTCATCTCTAGGGAATTGATTCTAGTATAACATATTTTAATTTCAGAGTTTTAGGGTTTATATCTTTAAGTGGTATTAGATAATTAATTCAAAAACACTAAACATTTGGTCAGTTTTGGAAGCTACTGTATGTATAATGATTGCTCTCAGAAGTAACTTCTATACTTTAAATGTTGCTATCTTTGAAAGTGGCCAAAACACTGTAAGTGGCTATGCATGACCCTGAAAGTGGCCAAAACCACCATATGGAATAGTATATTAAGAAGTACCCAGGGTAATTATAAAATACTGTAGGTGTACTAAGTAACATTATCTAGTCCATAATGTAAAATATTCTCACTTCAGAATTGTGGAATGAAACTGAGATGCACAAACAGCCAAGTGACAATAAGAGTGTGAATTGTGTAATGTGTGAGATGGAATCAAATGTCCAAAACATATACTCACAACAAAATAATTTAGCGGGGATGGAACAAGCTGGTTGCCAGGACTCCACTCGAGTCATCTAGAACCTTGGCAGCACGGTCCTTGTCGAACTGCAATGTAAAATCATCTCTTAGCTATTGAAGCATCGAAACATCTTCGTGCCATAGGCATTGCTTTACTCGGTGGCTTGACAAAAACACAAACGGAATCTCGTCGATGGCCAGGTTATGGTTTTCCTTAAAGAATGGAGTAAGGAAGGATTAGAACGTGAGTTTACAACATCCCGGTTCCCGGACATCGACATGGTGAAGTCATGCGTTATCAAGGCCATACAGTTGATGACTTTCGAGACCAAGGCATCACGGTGGCTATTCAAATTATATCTTCTGTGTGAGAAGGAATGATATACTAGGGTAGGATCAATTGATGAGGTGTTGCAATCTGCTCATCCCTTGACAAAAGGTCATATTCAGACTGCGAATTGAGGATCGATGGAAGATGAGAGATTTCAACGGGTCCCATATCATGGACCATGCGCAGAAGCCAATAGTAACTCCGCTGGGGCTCCATGAATGCTCAATACAGGGTGGAGCGACAGGGGTTGAAGACTTCGAAGCCCATCTCTCCGGTTAGAAGCTCGGGACATTGAACCAATGATCTATGAATCAAGAATTGACGAGTGTGCCCGTCTGGCTGCAGAACTCCGAAGGAGCCAAGCCAAGTTCTCATACACAACGAATGTGATACAATTCCCGGGGAGGACACGAACAAGGCTGGTCCCAAGACCACGGTAGAAACCTCTAAAACCTTCTTGTTTCCAGGTGCGTCTGATAGTGGTGGGGATATCGGGGAACAACTTTGATTGAACATCATTCTGTGATGACGTTGGCGTTAACTCTATACAAAGGCATGTACCAGAATAGGCGACTCACCTGAGTGCGAGACCGCACTACTTGATAGGGGTATGTAGCTGCTGAAGCCATGAATTTGCTTGATATGGACATAGATGAATACGTTAGATTGGACTAGAAAAATTTAGTACAGTTTTACACAGTCCAAATGTAGTCCGCACTAGTTTATCCAGGTCTTGGTTGTAGGCCTTTCCGGCTCGCTCAGCTTGTCTTTGCTTCTGGTCAAATCCCCATTTTTTCATTTTTTCATACGCCACAAATTGAATGGCTCCATTAGACACACCCACAAGAGCCAACACAGTTCCACGAAAAAGACCCGAAACTCCATCCGTTTGAGCAATTGTCGAAAGTCCATCTGGTAACTAGTAAGATGCCTGGTGTAGTGAGTCAATAGTCAACACACCCCAGAGCCCCTTGTAAGCACCAGGAGATTCCTTAGTTGTAGCGAACATGCGCACTCTTACGAGCCAAAGTGGATTTGTGATTATGGCTGTCACTGCACCTTTCAGGTATTAGCATATTTAGTATTGAGAGATACAAAGCAGAGAAAAACCCGCACTTGCTTCGGCGGAGCACATTAGATATTGAGCTGCTGATAAAGGTTTAGTTATGTCCCCACCCGCCGCTTGCTTCTTAAGCAAATTATAACTGATGTCACAATCACATCAAAATGCTTGACTGTACAAAGAAATGAACACGAACAAGAAAAAGTACAATCCCCAGCTTGAAGCATTTCCAGCAATGTTAGGCGAAATTCCACGGTAAAGTCCTCTCCAACCCTGCTGTCGTTGAACATCCCTGAGAGCATGGAATATTTGACTGCCTATACCACCGGCCCGCACTCCTGTGTCAACTTGAAATTTGATTTTGAGCAGATCCAACGGGTTCAGACAAAGCGTAGTCACAATTCCTGCACCGATGCCAGCAACTGCATGATCCTATGATTATTGCAGAGGGAGCCAATTGACAGTAACTCGGCAGGAACATACAATAGCAGTGGTGGCAAAAAAGCTCAATGGCTGCTGTTTCATACCAGCAACGTCAGTCGCGAAAATAGGAATGAAAGGCTGGATGCATCAATCAAACACACCATGTGACTAATTACTATTCTGCTCCACAACCGGGAGGGCAAAAGACACTGTAACAGATGCAAGTGTCAAACCAAAAAAATTGTTACAAAATACAAGCAGTACTGGTTGCCTATAGATGGAGATCAAGATACCAAGTGATCTCCAGCTGGAAAAATCACTGCTCCAGATGCAGGAATCAGACTGGGAATAGCATCTTTGGTAATTGTATCATTGTCATCACTGATTGTCAACAACAAAAAAAATCTATTAACTCATCCACACTCAGGCCAATACAAATCATTAACAGTTGCCAGGTCTCCTAATAAGAACTCTGCAAACATTATCAAATACTAGGATTGCCCTAAAACTGCAAGATAGTATCCTCATACCAAAGTAGATGAGGATGTGAAGAGCACTACAGTACAAGCTGATTGTCTATTAACACACTAAATGTCATGACATGGCTAAAACAGCTAAGTCATTATTTATATTTCTTTTCTTTT
>Ga0153992_100091_pt1 | contig 21547 bp, 14 predicted proteins | sample TSNC076MetaG_FD_104683 | JGI IMG/M metagenome (GOLD analysis project Ga0153992, IMG submission 104683) | Attine ant fungus gardens microbial communities from North Carolina, USA - TSNC076 MetaG | ecosystem: Host-associated > Fungi > Mycelium > Unclassified | place: USA: North Carolina, Lumber... | reverse complement strand
GAACGGGGCCTTAACCTGTTATTCTTCTTGAATGGACTGATTTCGGAGGGAATGCTTCAGAGCTAAGAAGAATTTGGTTGGGATCGGGCAGATGAAACACTACTTCTTTGGGAGTTATCCCTTGTTACCCCCTTCGATCGGTCGGGAAGGAGACTTGGACCGCTACTTACTTAGAATGAAGGGAAAGGAGGGAGACTGAAAAAGACGGGAGGTCCGTATCTCATTCTTATGATGGGTCGCTTCGCTAAGAATGACTTAGGGTCTAAGTCTGGGTAACATCCCCTATCTAATAGAAGAAGTTAAGAGTTAAACGCTACGTGCCCTTACCTCTTCTTATACAGAAAAGGAAGATTCGATAGGACAAAAAAGGCCTAAGTTCGCTTCGATTCGATAGGCCGAAGCTCGGCATGTAAAACAAAAAAACCTACCATGAGCCAGACCACCAAGATGCTTCAAGCCGGGTGCTTTTTAGCCACCAACAGCTTGTGTTTCCGTTCCCTGGATGAGATCAAGGATTCTTTCCATCGGATTAGTAACAGTCCGTTCTCCAAAGGACTCACTCAAAAGGGCAAAAGCATGACTTCCTTAAGGATAGAGACCAGGGGGGAATGTTGGTCAGTTGCTTCGAGTTCAAATAGCAACTTCCTGTTTTGATATCTAGAATCTCATTCAATCAAAGTCCTAAAATCGAAAGGAAGTAGTCCCTTCGTGAGCGTGCGTAAAGGTTAGTTCAAAGCACGAAAGCACACCTCCCTCACTTCGTACTTCGTGGGCGGGGGAGGTAAACTATCTTTACTAACCCCGGGTTCAGTTAGAGTTTAATACTTGCTCATGCGTGGACTGTTCTTTTCCCTGAGGAGGACTGCTTACAGAGTTAGATGAATAGTAAGGCTTATGCCGAAGTGCACCGACTCCTTTCTTCACTCGAAAAGGGGGAGACCTGTTCTCTAAGTCAGTGGCCGGCTTCGATACGGCTTTCTTTACCTTCCCCGGGCTAGGAAGTCTATTCCCAGCTGTTCTGCCAGATTCTAGAAACCTGGGATTTTTCATTAAACATCAATTTCCCTTCATAAGCCTACGATCTAAAGTTTCATTTTGCATGCGCATATAGATGCAAAATCTGTGATTGGGATTTCCCTTCATACGACGGAGATGCAAAGTGAAAAAGTTCATTTCATATAGCTGTGAAATCAGTGAATTTCTTTTTAGCCCTAACAAGCTCTTTAAAAATGAGAAAAGGTTATCTCGCTGACAAATGATAGATTTGGTTGAACTATCTAGAGTCCCATTCTTCGGTTGATTTACTTGATTGGCCAGTCGAGCACAAACTCTTAAGAATGGTCGTGAGCGGGAGTCGAACCCACATCTCCGGGCAAAAGACAGACCCGGCGAAATTCCTCTATTAGCTAGTTTTGAGTTCCTATCCTAGTAGTTCTCTTTCTTCCATTGCATCTATCTATCAGACAATCTTATGCAGACAATTATGAGATTGTCTTCTTTAAGAAGGTATTCTACCTGTCCTATCCTAGCTGCTAACGAGAACAAGGCTGCTATTCCTGGCTTTAGGGCGTACTCGAGTGAGCCCTTTCTCTTCTAGCATTAATAGTGGTTCGACCTCTTGCTCTTATATTCCCCCCTCATGTAGTAAGGAAAGAAATAGGCAGGTATTATTAGTCTTAGAGTCCTCCCTTCTATCTTCTTTCTTCCCTTGATTGAGAGCCCTAGGAAGTCAACTCCCAAGGCAGGTTTTCATTCCTGTAGGAGGAGGTCTCCCTTACTGTGCTTGTAGTTGAGTTGAGTAAGTCCTCCCCAGCTTCTTCTATGCCCTAGTTCCTAAGGCTGGTCGTAGATCAGGGGATAGGTCTCCCTATAAAGTCAAGCTTTTCCTCCACTCCTCGCAGAAGGGTCTTTCGCTTCTCCTTCACAGGGTTCTGTTTTTCTCTACCGACTTGCCCGGGAGGGATATGGTTCAGCTATCGTTCGCTATTCAGGACTCGATCCGAGTAGACAACCTGCTCGACTTACCATTTGACTCGGGTTCGCAATACTATTCAATTCTATTCCTGCCGTGGAAGGAGATTTTGATTGATCGGGTTACTAATCTTTTTTATGCGACGAGGGCGGAGTTGAAGCTGATCCCTTATACTCCTGAAAGGCGGGTAGGGGTAAAGGATATTAGGTCTCCACCAGAGGGAGTCTCCACTACTACCAGGGAGGGTTCATGTCCTCACTACCCCTTATCGGTCCAGATATCGGATATTCCCTCTTGTGCGCCAGAACCCGAACCATGACACTCTCCGATGATCGACTGAACCAATCAGTGATGAGATCTCTTTATAAGATCGATCAGGCTACGGATGATTGTGTACCCGAATCGAGTGGGGAGTGAGAATGTTGGGAGGAGGTACGAGCACAGGGGTTCGACTGCTGGATTCATATTGTATCGGTCCCCGGATCCCTAGTTAGTGGGCATGGCGTATAAGCGGGAGACTAAAGGATCGATCGACCATGAGTAAGTAACAAATCTAATGAATAGAATTAGGGGAATGATCCAATGAAAAAGATAAAGAATTTTCTCTCTTGTGGTACGATTGTATCCTGACTCTTCCGCATATAATCTAGATTGATTACCTAGATTGTGTTGCCTCTGTCTGGCAGGCATATGTCGTACGATATCGGGAATAAGGAAGAGAAGGAATCGCGAATACCGTCCTTGCTTGGTCTGTCGATATGTGTCCGGCTCTTGAAAACCTGAAGAATTCCCATCTTTATTAAGACGAAAGGCGAGTTTGGGGGGTCCGATATAGTATCGAGCCTCTCCAAACGTTCGAAAAAGGGCCCTTCTTAGTTGTTGCAGGCGTAGGCGTAGTAGCATCTGAGCAGCCGGAGAGAGGGACAGAGACATTTCGTGATCGAAAGCCACTTGATCCTTTCGATGAAAGAAAAGCGAGGGGCATAGATCGAGACCCAATAGCCCTTCCGGTTCCAGCTGCACCTGGCATTGATTACCGATCTTCGGCTTTTTTTTGGCTATCCCAAAACGAGGAAAAACCTATGAATGGCTGGCAACTCAAGGATGTCAAAATTCTTGGCTCGGAAAAAGGTATGCTGGCTGGAATGCAGCTATTACTCTTCCATCCCTCCCCCTCTTTCTCACTTAGTTTTGAGTAGGCGTTTGGTAGGTGCTAGGCATTGATAAATCGATGGAAGGGACAAATGACCATGGTCGGCTTAATGGTTTGTACACGGATGAAGCGGTGAGTTACCATAAATGTGTGACAATTCCCTCTCTCTCTATTACATTAATGAGTGAGCAGAAAGAAAAAGTGAATAGATGTATGAATTTGGCGTTCCATTCTCTCTATCATATAACTTCTTCATGGAATGTCACCCCGAATTAGGTTGGTTGAGAAAGTAAGCGTTCGGGGACCCAATCAAAGAATTTCTGATCTGGGAATCAACTCGTACATTATAGTTATCACGGCATTAATAAAGTACTATCTCTATCTTGTGGATGGTTCATTGTGATCGTTACGAACCAAACTTCAACTTCAAGGAAGGAACAGCGCCGTAGATGTCAGCATTCTTTCTTCAGAGGCATCGTCTTCCAAGAAAGGCAAGAAAAAGGCAAGTCGCAAGAGCAGAACCGCCGCACCAGGTGACTTCTGGAAAAATGGTTGCATGTTTGAAGGATGTACCCATTTTCATTTCAAGAGGAGGGTAGAGATTGTTACTGAAATCAGATGTTCCGAGAGCAGCAACTCGGTGGGAAAGTTCCCTCTCAGCATGAGCTCAAAGCAAGGTACGATCAGGGTGATCTCGGGGTCGATCTTCTCGGAGGACCCTTGGCAGTGGGAAAATACTACATCTTGTCTACAAGAAGCCCTCCTCCAGCATGGCAGCATACTGATGTAGGCACCGATATGATGAATCAAGCAATTGCAGAAATGCCCCCAGCAGAGTACAACCAGTTCAGGGGAATGGGGCAAACATCAGGACAGTCATCAAGACGGCAGATTCCAGATGTCAATATGGTATTCTCAGAAGCACCAATCCACCATAGCAACCCAGGAACCTCAAAGGCTCCCGAGATCCCAAGATACAATTGGCACTCTGGAGTGAGACCTCCTAGACAGCAGCGATATACAACCATTTATCCAGACATGGACATACTCAGAGTATCTCAAAACAGATTTGGTTATCTCGCTTTGACTCCCAGAAGGAAATCGGTAACTGACTCCGAGATAAAACAAGAACACCATTGGTTCAATGACGTCGAGTCATGTTCGGAAAGTCACGCAATGGCAGAAGGAACCTTGGGTTCTTTTTTTGAGCCTCCTACAATTGAGGAGATGAATGAAATGATGCTCCAGCACACGAAGCAAGAGTTCGATCCGTCTCAACTAATCACTCCTCCAGGTCCGCATGCATGCCAACCAGGAACGGTTCTCTGACATCAATATGGTCGTTTCAGATGGAACACTCCGAGATTCTCCCAAGCAGCATTCAGGAAAAACTCAGTTTGAAATAGCAAATGACTTGTATGGGCCTGTTTACCGAGTTTATGGCCCAGATGGTCACCCTAGGTTCGTAGATAGAATAGTCATAATAGCCGGGGGATAGTCTATCTTCCTTCCCGACAGCTAGCCACGGTTAGTGTCATAGCACGGTTACTGTTTCGTATAAGCAAGAATCCTTGGTCGGATAAGCAATCCCTGGAATCCTAAGGCTTTGTTGTCGAGGAAGGGAAGAGCGAGAGCGATACGCTGCTTCCAATATCCTTCTTCGGGCAGCATGGATAGCGAGTCGGTAGGCACAGTTCCGATAGCGCCCAGTCTGGACAGTCAGAGATAGCATACTTCTTTTCTTCGGCTAGCCTGGAAATGAAATAGATGATGTTGGACTATCGGGGAAGGGGCAACACTTAGGATTATAGAGTAAGCGGCCGACCATTATTAGTTTAGAGATATTCCTTTCCTCCCATGCCGAGCTACCTGGGCTTCTGGGCCTATGCAATTATGTTGACTAACCATGGATAAGTCCGATTCCCCCACCGTATCTAAAATGGGGGAGACTGAGATGAGCTCATCCGGTCTAGCTCTAGCTTTAGCAGCTCAAGCAACTCTAGCAGCTTCGGAAAGAGTCGCTATTTCGGAATAGGAGATTGGAACCCGAACGGGGATTGAGTTTAGTTCCTCTTGTTCCGTGTAAGTGGTTAAGAGCTCTTTAGAAAGAAGAAAGGGCAGGACTCTTCTACAAAAATAATGTCGTAATAAAAGAAATCTGGTCTGTCTGTAAGCAATTACCTTTCCTGGCTTTCTTTCGCTGCTTCATAAACCCCTTTCAAGTAAAGTGGAATTCACCCGCACCTTCGAACTCTAACTCCAACTCAAACTAGAACTCATCGCTCCAAAGGGCTTCCCCCGAATCATACCACATATATATATCTCCAATCCCCTCAAACGGAGGTGCGGAAACCGCCTCTCCTTGGTATGTTACTTAGCAAGTAAGTTATGAAATGTCTTGTCTTATTAATAGAATTACTTGCATTACAGTGCATCTTCCCCAACAATTGGGATCGTTCAAAAAGAAATTTCCCTGGAGCTGGGAAAACTCCTATTTACCGGGTCTGGGATCGATTTCAACTCGGGGATTGCCTGGTCTTTCTCGCCTTTTTCTACTATGCCTTTCATCGTGAACTACTAAATCGACTCCTCTTGTTGGCGAAGATAAATCTAGCCTTTTGGCTTTCTCCTTTCTGGGCCCGGGCTAATTCTTTGTCAAGCACCAATTCAATTCTTCCTTTAGTCGATCAATTCCTTTAAGGGATCTACTACGGAAAGCATTTGAACAAGACCGATACCGATTAAGCATTCTCTCTATCCGAAAGCCTACCATCGACACTGACTCAATGCAAGGGAAGGAGAGTCATTATTCAAGCCATGCTAGCATTCGTTCCCTGTCGACAAGAGAGAAGAGCTACCGAAGTCTGTCTTTTCCTTGATTCCCTTCTACCCCGAAATCCCACCACTTAGAGTCCATAGGAGGTTGCGGGATGGGAACTATCGGGGCAACACCCTACCAAGGGGAAGGGGAAATCGCAGTAGGTTTCTATTGAACCCGATTTCGGTATTTTCGGCTCACCGAATAACACCACTCGAGCTTTTACACAGAAGGAGATCACCACCTCTCTGGACCCCCATACTGTCGCACCACGATACACCACCCCTCATAGCCCGTAAGCAACAACATAAGCAACTCCACTACCCTCCCACTTTATCGTCGATGACGGCTCTCTTCGATGCTAGCAACCGCATTTGACCCTTTTCCGCTTGTTTCAATTTCCTTACATTCTAGCTGAAGGAGAGACTTTCAACTTCCTACAGCGGTAGTTCGTAGCTTGTCTTTCTTTGCTAAGTCAAAAGTGACGCGGCGTGTAGTGAGCTTTCTAGCGGAAGGGGAGACTTTCAACTGACTTACAGCTTGCTTTGCTCTGGAGGGAGCTTCCTGAGTCAGACCAACTCGGCCACCGAATCGCCTGAATGGAATGTATTTATTAGGAAAGCGGCTGTTCACTCACTAAAAGAGCTCAACAAAGTCACTCCTTGAACAGAGGCCCGAGAAAATAAACCGAAGCAGAAAGAGCAAAAAGGGAATTAGGTCCCAAAAGCTTTTTCCAAGTTGGAGCGGAACGATCTCTTTCCCCCATGTTGAGGGAGACAACTGGGAGCCACTAGTTTATTCTTCCTCTAGAGGCGGAGGGGGAAGCAGCAGATGAGAACCTCCTCGAAGCAGCCGGCATATGAAAGTCTCTTTCGTACCTGGATGATTCAAAAAACTTGTGGAAAGGCTTCCTCCACTGCTCGAGCGGATGGCTCATGATCGGATCTATTACCTGCATGAATTGAATTCCACCCATTCTTGAATCACCTGGGGCATTCGAACCTTCAATCTCGAGAACCCTTCGATTTTCATAAAGGATCCCTCTGGAAAAGATAGTCAGGAGGAACTCCTTCAACCGGAAATGAAGATGAATTTCTTCTCATGATCCGCGGGAGGGGGTAAGGGGAGGGAGGTGGAAAGACTGAAATTGCCTTCTCCTATCCCGGGCGGTTGATAACTAACTCTTCTTTCCGCATCTTCGTTATTCTCCATAAAAGGGAGAATCGTGCTATTTTCTATCGGGAGAGGATCGGCGGAAGCTGGTGCATTCCTTTCATTCCCACCTTCATAGGAAAGATCTTCCAGTTCCCTCCGATCAATGGTCGAATATGCTGCCGGCTTCCCACCCCTATCGGTCGAGAAGTCAACTCCTCGGGTGGGGAAAGAAGCCTATCTTATCCCGAAACCGGAGATACTGGAGGACTGCTTCGAGTGGATCCTGCTGCCAGAAACTTCTATTTCCTTGTCGGGAAAAGAGGCTACCAAATTCAAGGGGTACTGAATCTATATAAAACCAAACCTATCGCATGCTTATGGCCCGGTAACTAACTCGTTATAGGCAGTAAAAAGGAGAAGGAAGGGTAGGGCGAGTCATTCCTATCTATTCCTTGGTCGGTAATCCCTCCCCTTTACGTGACTTAATAGGGCTCAATTCCACCTTTTTCTCACTTCCCAATGGACCGGTAGACGGCCCCACTCCTCAGCTAATCAATGTCCCCTCGATTTTATGGAAAAAGGAATCGCTTCCTTGATGACGTGGATGCCTCATTCAGCAGTGTTGATCCATTTCGTTTATCGATTCACTTTCTTTTTTCCGGGAGCTATTGGCCAATCTCCTGAAAAAGGCCTTCCTATCCGGCAACTCTCTGTAGAGGCTAATATCTCTTGCGACCGACCGGCCGGTGGTCGTAACTCCTCTAATCAGTCTGTCTAGTCTAATGCTGTTCCTGCTCCATCCGATAGAAATTTCCATCCATTCCTCTCATTCCTTGTTTTGATCCGGCTTGACGATATGCGGAAAGGGAATCTATCCTATTTTCTTACCGAAGATTCAGTTCCTCCGGAATCTTGACATCAGAGATGTGGTGATGCAACTCTATACTGGGACTGGCTACCGCCTCATACTGATTATCTCCTGGCCTATGGCACCCAATCTGATGAGTTGAGCAATGCATTATTTGCGGATGGTCCTCCCTCCAGTTCATGGCTCGAGCCGGGTGGCATTCCAAGGCTTTTGGCATATTGCCAACAAGAACCTGTCCTATCTACCGCTAAATGAAAGGAATAAAGCACAGCATATTACCCCTAAATGTATCACCGGAATCGGTAGGTTAGACATTTGAATCGCACTTCTCCTCTCCATTTAGTAATTTAGTTCTTTCACTTTCAGTCGAGTGGTAAAGTTCCACTCATTCCCTCCCCGAATCCCTTCAAACCCAGCCAGAAGATGAGAGAGAAGGGGGGAGCTGCACCCTGCCCCACTATCCAAGTTAGCTCCTCCATACATGAAGATCCACCCGCTAGTGGATTTGCTTTCATCCAAATCTCCTCCCCAATCCGCATCGCTATATCCTTCTAGTAGAAGACTTGATCTTCCATACACCAGATCAAGATCCATGCGCGAGAGACTGAATTATGCTTAGCCATGCATTCCAATGCTCAGAACCGAGGATATGGCTTTCTTTCCACTAGTGTCGATCTAGGAGATTCAACATCTAAGCGGATTAGAGGCCCGTGAGGATAGGAGACAGTGAATGATCTACTCTTTTGAGAAAGAAAGGAAGAATGTTTTCAGGTTCGGTAGCCCCTACTCCTAACAAGTGAAAAACGTGAGCTGCAAAAATAAGACTCCTGGTTGAAAGGTACACGAGTGAAACGACTTGGTGATTGCTTGCCCTTTTTGATTCAAGTTCCTTGCCGCTGCCTTGCCTGACCCTGACTTAAAGACTAGTTGACTAAGAAGTTGGTAAGTCACCTTCCTCTTTCGGGCGTGGGGTGGCTTGCTGTTGGGTCTTCCTGTAGCTTCTGTCTTTGAAGCTGCTTCCCCTTCGTCCAATACCGGCTACTCTTATTCCCATCGATATGCCCGGCACGCATAAATGCATTAGAGGGGCTTGTAGCCGATGTATCCTCTTCGCTCGATCAAGACCCGGACCAGCGATAGTCGTTAACTCCATCCGCTGGGCATGGCACGTATGATTGGTCCGGCATTCCACACCTCCGATCGTGCCTTCAATCCCTGTTTGGGATTGGGATGGGAGATGAGCATAGGTGGTTTCGGATCCGACGATTGACGCTTTTCATTACCTCCGCTCTCGTTCGCTTAGGCAGTCTTTCTCATAGGCTAAACTCACTTACAGCAGCAAGGAGAAGTGAGCAATCAGACAAAGCCTTATACCTTTCTTTGTGTTTGTGCGCCATCCAATCCACAATGTAGTGTAAGAAACGAACTACTCAATCCAACCTAGCTAGCCCACGCTATTTGGATGGATCTGCGTAAGTGCCGGCAGTCTCGCCTTCCTTTCTGAGTCTACAAGAGCAAGTCTCCGTAAGCGACAGCAGCTCGTAGCGGAACGATCACCTTGTCAGTATAGTCTAGTGGGTCTGTCAGCTAGTCTTTCATTTCTCGCTCACTAGTCAAGCCAGCATTCAATCAAGCTGTTGTTCCCGTATGTTCTCCTCGCTCCAAGCTACCAGTCCAGCTAGAAAGCCAAGCCAACCAGAAAAGCCAAGAAAGAGCAAGTGTCGTGTGCATATCGAGTGAGCCTGACTTTGCACCAAGTCGGAGTGACGAGAGACCTCTTAAGCAGCTCGTTGCGGAACGATCTTCAAGTCAGCTACTAAGCGTTCGGGCTACTAGCTAACAAGTCAAGCTTTCAAGGCATCAATAGTCGTCCTCCACGATCGGCAAGCTAAGCCAATCCAATCGAGCAGTCAGTCTAGCCAAGCTAACAAGCCAAGTGATCCAAGCAACGCGTTCAAGCCAAGCTACTTCACCAGGTGGACCATAAAACCAGGATAAAAAAGTGGAAAGTGGAGCTGCAAGTCGGAGTGACTTTCAACTGACTTACGGCTTTCGATATGCGTATGGTAGAAGAGCCTTATGCGCCGGCTTGGGAGGACCTCTCTTTTGAAGCTTGCCTCTGCTCTTTGCATCTCGTTTCATGCTTCAGTTGAGCAACGCTCTTTGCAGATGGGCAAATTCTTCAGCAAGCGTTATGTTTCACGTCAGGATTAATTGGTAAGTTGTTTAGTTGTTTGTAGTTTTTTTTCCTTGGGTTGGTGTTCAGTGTACCGTACTGTATCGAAAAGTGAGATGCCCAAGAGAAAAGGAACGTGGGGAAGAATCGACGAGGAATCTATAACATAAAATAGTGAATGAAAAAGCGTGACGAGAATTCTCAACTCGAGATCCATGGACAAATTTTATGACTTCGTGGGGCCGATTTTCACCACTTTTGGTGATAATCTACCTATTTTTTTTGGGGGATCTATGTGCCTAGTTTTTCTCTATATGGCCTTGTTACTTGTGCGATATCTTTCATTTGTTCGCTCTGTGGTAGAGCAGAATAATAGGGTGGCGGAAAAAGCCGGAATAATACTATTTCACAACTTCTCGTATAGTTGGAGAAACGGAGTTCGCGCTACTGTAGTATTTCCGCCGCCGAAGAATGAAGTAATGATATCGAAGAAAGAAGGTGAATTATAACGTTTTCGTCCGTCGGTGCGCTCATTCCGAATTTGTTTGTACCGCCCAGCATGATGCATGATGAAGGGCACGAGAGAGAATCTTAACAGTTACATCCAATCAACAAAACCTAATTCATCTTTCTTTTTTTTTCATCCATGGCTGAATGGTGAAAGCGTCCCAACTCAACATTGGCGAATTCGTAGGTTCGATTCCTGCTGGATGAACGATGGCGGAGTTTTTCCGAGTACAGTCTCACTTCGGTATAAAAGCCATCTCTTCGGTAAGGTCCCATGCCTTGGTTAGACGACCCGTTCTCTAGACGATCTTTCGCTACTCCTTACCTACAACTTAATATTTCATAAGAAAAGTCACAGTTTGGAGCTAGGTAGGACTAGCAGCCAGGATCACGGTCTTTCTTTAAAGCGATTTGATCCCCCGCAGTCTTGTAATAGGGCGTAGCTGGTCATACGTACTATCGGTTGAAAGACGAGATAAAATATTAATAGATCCTCCAATCGTGATGGGGACGCAGAAGCCGTTGTTTAGGTAATTCTAATCAAACATTATAATTTCAACGAGACTAGTCTTAGTAAGAACTTGCTCCTTGCTTAGTTGAAAGCTTAGTAATGAAGTCAACTGATTGACCTAACCCTTCTCTTCACTTCTCTTCTATATGATAATCTTCTTTTGCCAGTAAGTCGGCTAGGGCTTGACCTTTTTCCACATTCGTAGCTGTAGTGTAGGTGGGATTCAATCCCCGGCTGCCGAGCCCCCTTCCGAACTCTGCTTGCTTTTCACCTGAACCAAGAAGGAGCTTTCTTTTCTTTGAACTAAGAACTAGCTTTCCAACTAATCTGCCTTCAGCAGCTATTGGGTGGCCTTATCTTCGCGAGTCCGATCCAGACGAAGCAGCTATTCTTATATGAAAGGCCGGGTGGCGGGGCTGTTCTCCTACTTCATTATTGAAGCTTAGCAGCCTGTGTCTTAGCGACAGGATCAGTCGTATCCCAAGACCTTGTGCTACTCGTTAGCTTTGTTTGTCTTTAGATTGGGTCACTCAGTCACTGCCATTGAGGGAATATTAAGCCAGTTTCCTTTCTTGGTTGGAAAGCTATGGGTTCGGCTTGATTCTCCCAACCAATGGCTTTATAAACTTCTTCCCGTGGGGAGTTCTCGTTTTCTTTCATCCTGCTGGCTTGGATTACTACTGGATAAAAACCTTTCTCTTTCTTGCTTGATAAGTATAACAAGGAGCGGAGACTGTACTTGCTCCTTGTTATATAGTTGTTCACTTCTGACCCCTTGTTCTATAAGGCTTCCGCGCCTATCTAGTTAGTTAGTCAGCCCCTTTCTCGGTTCCTAGTTTTATTCTATCTTTCCTCCCCGGCTGGTGGGAACTGTTGAACCATTGGCTTCTTAATTGTTCGGATCCTCCCACATGTTCCACATCCTCTCTCTTGCTCTCTATACAGGTACTAATATCATAGAAAGTCAAGGCTCTAAGATCCCTTCAACAAACAATAATTACTAGAATCGTCAGTACGGATTAGCAACCCCAAGTAGGGGCGTAGCTCTTCATAGAGCGTTAGAAAGCGTCTCACTAGGCAGTGTCGACGATAGCCAGTGACAAAGAAAATAGAGTGACATTTAAGTCCCGAGGAATCCGTTTTCAAGCTGAAAAGCAAGCTGGCTTGCTCTTTAAAAGCGTATCCAAACTAGAGTACGAAAGACTACTTTCCCGGCACAGACTGGGAACTCATAGCGTGGAAACACAGCTGCAATCAGTAAAGGACTAAGAATATCAGTGCCTTGGGTAAATTCCTACCCTTCGGGAAATCCCTGTGTAAGCTGAAACTACCAATATGCAGTACGAAGCGTCTAAGCACAGTAATTGCCCTATATAGTCAGAAGAGTTTGGAGCGGAAGATAGGATAGGTCAAGAGCGCGTTACCTGCCCCTTCTGCTGTAGAGCAGGGGTAAAGATAGAGAAAAATAGCTGGAATCTCGCTTTTCCAAATCTTCTTTAAGTAAGGGCCATCACAGAATGGAAAACACCATAGTCTATGGCAGATGTCCTTAAAGACTAATCAATAGCAAGACTGAAGAAGGTACGCCCGTACCTATAGGAATTTCGAAAAGTCTTTTAGAAAGAAAGATGAGACCACCAGATAAGGGATCCCGGACTTTCTCCTTCTCTTTCTTAGCTGACTTAGCGTTCCGCGTCTTACTTTGATTTGGGAAAAGGTATTCCAACTAATCGTCTTCGATGGGAGCTTTCTTCTATGACTTTTTCTGAAAGCTAAGCTTCCCTGGCACTGTGCCTTGCTTCTTCTTCAGATTGAGTTAGAGTCGGCTAAGTGCTTTGAACAAGCTCCTTTCTGAAAGCATCATTTGCTCAACTGGTTGAGTATTTGCATCTACCTTTTGATTGAATGACTGTAGACGTCTTTCTTTTGCCAAGCAGCCCATTGCAAAGATTGGTACTGAATGGCGCAAGAACGGCCAGACAACCATCTTCCAGATCGAGCTAGAGTATTTGCGGGGATTAATGCTAGCTAACTGGTCTCTCTACCTTCTTTAGCTTACAGCAGATAGATACCAGAGATACCAGCTCCTAACACTAGGGTGTCCTTCCTCTTTATTGTATGAAATACTTGAAAAATACCTTGTCTACAAGTAGTCTTTCGGACTGGCTTTGTTCAAATCTCTATAGCCGTCGTTCTAGTAGCAAAAGAAAGCGAAGAGTATTGAGAGCAAGCTAGGCGAGATTCTAGACCTTGATATGGAGTACGTTACCACGCGTACTGGTGTCTGGATGATTAGCAGGTATCAGTGCGACTTGGATACCAAACCAAGCGCCTTCCGCCGTGTGGTTCTTTACCGTTGTCTAGGCCAAGAGCCATAGTTAGCCCTGTATGTTGGGTGTTCTTCTGCCGAGTCAGTTTTCTTTGAAGATCGAAGGAATAAATCAGACAATTATGCCATTCGAAATCCGTTTTCTACAGAGGGACTATTCCTCCTATCTACTTTTTTATTAACTGCTAAGTCTCGTACCCCCGAACTCACTTTATGTCTCTCTTTCTACAGGCAGGCTACTACAGGCCAACGGTAGCTACTCTGGAAGTACGACTCAGAACGAAACCATTCAAAAAGATAGTTGTAAGAAGGAAAGACAGTTCCACGATCAGTCTCTTTCAGAACCTTTGCTTGGTGCCAGCAAGTACCCTTTCGTCTTATGGCAGCTTCTCTGGTAGAGGTAAAGAGTGAAGGCGCAGGGGAGAGGCCAGCAACCGGGGAAGATTGAAGCTAAAGAGGCAATGGGAGAGTAGAGTTAAGGCTAGGGTGCGAGGGCAGAAGCAACTCAATCAATCTAATAGCTGCTGGGCGGGGAAGAAAGAGCTATGCTATTGCGATAAGATCGACTGTAAAGGAGAGGAAATAGTCAAAGGAGGGGGAGAGCCAACTCGACTGGATAGGCTATTCCCAGTCTCCCGGGCGTTTAAGGATTCACTGACTTTTACCACAAGTGGCGTACTCTGGTATGACCAGTCACTGGTAGTGCTAGTCCCGGGATTCATATTCATAATAGACATCTTTACCAAAAGAGATATATGTGGAGCGGCTGCTTAACTAAGCTAAGGGTTCAGGAATGAGACATGGCTTTGTTTAAAGCTCCTCCTTCTATGGATATGAAAAGTTAGCTTCACTAAGAAATTGAAGCTGATACTGTATATGGTCGAAATAAGCGCCCACCAAACTGAGCTAATCAGTCTTTCTTTTTTCGGGAGGAGGCAAAAACCTTGCCGCGAGCAGTTCTTTGCCAAAAAAATGCATTTCCTTTCCTTACTAACCGGCATTTCCCAAAGCCCAAGATAGGCTGAAAGACCGGATTGGGTACCCTGTATTTGAAGTCTTTGAATAAGGCTCTGCCTGGCATACTTAACCAGGGGATACGAAAATCAATTGTATCTGACTGGCTATCATCGGCTATACCCTAAAGTCTTGTTTTCGGGTCTGAGCTCTCCCGTATTGGCTTTGATAAGCGCACTACCTGACTACGGAGTCTCACCTCTAGTTCGGCTTACGGAATCTTTCCTTTACCTTTAAGAAAGACCTTCCCGATTGCACTAAAAGCACGTAAAACGAAATCTCAAGTTAAGAAGGTGGAGCTAGGTTTCGGTAAGGGATGCAAGCAAGCAACCAAAGCAAATCTCTTTCTTTTCTATTAAAATTACCCTTGTCTTGAACCTCTCTTCAAAGCTTTATAATGTCTCACCCTATAGCTCTTCTAAGTCTTGTTTTCTGCTAAGAAAATATGGAGAATTCATTGAATTTATCTGTTAGCTCAGAAAGGTCTAATATGTGCCTAATCTCGTCCCCTTGTTGGCTTTGTTGTCCTGAAAAGGGTAAGGGAATCAATCCAAAGTAGCTCAGTCAACTAAAGGAAGTGTGGTCGTAGACGATAGGTTTTCCGCCGGCGTGACTGGGATGGTAAGAAATGGTCTGGAGAAGAGTATAGGAAGGATTCAGCTTTCATCGTTTCAGGCAAAGAAGGCGGGCACTCCTGCCCGTAAGCAAGGCTATGGAATGAGGTATGTAGCGTAGGAGATGAAGGAAGATTGATATAAATCCTGTAAATTCCACATTTATATCCTCTCGCACCACCTGTACAGCCTGAGAATACTTCTTTCTATTACTTAGCTCAAAGAACCGGTAGGTCTTACCTTCTAAGCTGTCTTAGCTAGCTCTTTAAGCCTAAGCCTTTCTTTCCGTTTTTTCCATCACCGGTATCTGCTTACGAGCACAGCACAGACCTAGCTTCCCTTGTGCTTCAACCTGCTTACAAAGCTTTGCGCTAAAAGACAGAAGCTCTCTAAGTGTGTTCCGCCAACACTTGTAGACAGCGTACCATAGATTGAGTAAGAGTCAGCTAAGTAGGCAGGCTTTGAACACAGTATAGTTAAGTAAGGGCTCCTAGCAGAAGGCAATAGTGTCCAGAAGATCCCACTCTTGGGTCAACTAATTGGTTCATAAAGAACGCACTCGTCTGTGTTTTTTCTGCAAAAATAAAAAGAGATTGACTTTTTGATCATTACCTTCCTCTCTCTTTCAAGCAAGCTTCCATTCTCCTCAGAGGTTGGCATATGGCGACTCCTTCCTTTCTTACTGAAGTCATGGAAAGCTGTATTCTCATGATGGTGAGCTGCTATTCGAAAGGTAGCTTTGGATCCTTCTGTCTCAATCTATGCCCTTCTTTCCTTTTTTTCCTTTTGGCTCGCTATAAGGGTTTCGGGGCACTTTTCCTCCCCGATTCCTATTTACTCGATCCATTGCTCCCTCGTTCGTGCTCCCGTCTTTCCCGCTGCCTTCTCTTTCTGTCTGCTTCCAGAGGTGCTGGTTCAAATCCAGTTCGTGACATGGTCATCTCGATGAGAATAATCCACCTGAGCTCTTGACTTACGCTTCTCCGCTCGGGAGCCGGGCCTCTTTAGATACCACCTTCCCCAGCGATCCGCCCAACCATCCTTCCTTAATATTATCCTTCTATGAAAAGGAGGAATGATCCGGGGTAGGCCTGAACGAGTAAGTGAGACCATCACAGGAAGTAGATCATGTTTTTGAGGCACACATCCATACTGTTGTTGGAGGCACACCCCACACTGCTTTAAAAAAAAAGCGCAGTGAACAGAATGCCCGATGAACGCTTTAATCTCAACACCGACTTTGCAAACAGGTAAGCCGCAACGCTAGTCTCCACTGATAGACGACCGGAGATGACTAAAACTACCCTTAAAAGGAGTTCTTTTAGCCATCTCCTACATCCATCAGCATTGGAAGGCCAACACCGACAGAGGCTCTTTCGAAATTATTCTCGGGAACAATTCTCAATATTCGGGGGAAGGATTCCCGATCCCATAGAAAAGGAATGCCTCTATTTATGTTATGCATTTAATGCCTTTATTTGTGCTTTTAGGCAGGAAAATAGAACTAGCCTACTCTATTGAACTACATGCCTAGCGTAGGAGAAATCCGCGAAGGATAATGAAGCCTCGGATCAAATATCCTACTATCCTACGATTTAATCAAAGCAAGGTGGATAGAACAAAGAAGGCTTTCATTGCACTACGGAAGACTCAAAGCCAGATGGTCAATCTCTCTCTTCCAGGACGGAGGCTTGAAGTCTCAGATGAGATTGCCAAATTTACTATCTTCATCCCGAATTCATGGTTCAAAAGAAAGGGCCTTCTTGACGCTTCAAAGGGCCTTCTTGACGCTTCTAGGACGGCTTTCCTAGGATCAGGCCTGTTTTGGGCCTGAGTAAGGTGAATGTTCTTTCTCAACGAACTACTATTCCGAGTTTCAATGTCCATTGATTCAATGTATGATTGAATGATTATCGATTTCCTTGTCCATCCCTTTCTTGCCTCAAAATAGCGTCTGTAAGTTAACTAAATGGAAAGAATTCTTGCCCCCTCCAGCAGATCCTGCTTCCTCCCGCTTCCCTAGCAATTAGATAGATAGAATACAGGCTAATCAGGTCTGGCTTTTGGCGATCTCGCTTTAGGAACTGTTTCAACCCTTTTTCAAGGTGCAAATTCTCGTTCGATTCGAGGATTGCAATCAGTGCTTTCACAGAGACTGGGTGTACGAATGGCCCAATTGCTAAGGGTTGTGGAGCACATGTAAGCTCAGAATTGATAGAAAGCTTCCATCGCTCTGCCCTATTTCCGTTGAAACCTTACACATCGCCTTGTCTTTTTCCATTGATCTCAGTCGGAACTCATATCGCTGTTCATTTGATTGGCGCTTAGTTAACTTTCCTAAAAAATGCACTAGGTCAGTCGAAGTTAGGATCAGTACTTTTATAGTATCTTGGAAACTCGACAACAGACATATACTCGAAATAAGGGGCCAATTTAGCGACGAAAGAACCCCTCAATGGGGGTTTCATGCTCTCACTCAAGGAATGTGGTAATCTACGCTAACTTCATCATCTAGTTGAATTTAGAGCAATTGCATATATTTCTTCGCGCCCAACACTTTAACTTCAATTGGACTAAGAGCCAAAGGAGAAGATTGAAAGCGCACTCTAATATATACGGGACGACCTAGCTGATCTTGCTAGGTAGGGTCGGTTGAGGATCAATTACTGACTTCCTTCTCTTGAGATTAAGATAAGTGGGTTCAAGCTTGATTTCCAGTTTGAGAAAGGAATAAATAACCGGCTCAACCCCAGAAGGTGGCAAATTCCCCATACTGATTAAATTCCATTCAAAGCATTCTAACTACGACCAGTCTCGCCGAGACTTTCTCCAATTGAAACCCTTAACTTACCAAACATCAAACAGGAACATAACGCCCCTCCTTCCTTTTTGTTTAGCCTATATTTCCGAATCCATATCTCGGTTTCATGGTCTCGATCTCGTTCGGACACTTGATCAGTATCGTGATTTTCAATCTGATCTGGACCCCGCTCTTGACTTTGGCTTGTATTCGCGTTCCAATTATCCCTATCTGCCTCATCAGTCGATACCCTCTCCCCTATGTTCCTAACCTAAGAGCCTCCTCTCCCGAGAGACAGGGGCAAAGATAGCACTTACATGTCTATGAGAGCGTTTACAGCAAGTCCATTGCAGCGGCTTACAAGCCTGTCTCTGGGTTCTGCTAAAGAGTAATTGAATGAAGGACTGGACGAGTTGAAATGAAATTATCTGTCTGAGGCCTTTTCACCAATCAGCTTTTAAGGCATCTTGTCTCAAATGCTTGTGATCAAAGGAGGAGTTCCAGTAAGTGAAGCGAGAGAAAGTAGCTCGCTTGACTGATAAAAGTAAAGAGGGGGAGAACCTTCACTGCCTAGCTTTTCAGAACGTGCTACGTCAAGGTGAACAGCAGTTTCTCGTTCCTGATAGGAAAACTTACCTAGTACGGGTGGAACGCGTGGCTGGGGGCCTATTTTTTGACTCACTTAGCTATACTCAAGCTTTGATTTTAGGTTAACGGGCCTAGTTGTTAGTGAGCCTTGGTATGAACAACTACAGATGCGTAAGAGAATGGCCCAACTATCTGTTATTAGGGAGTGCCTCGATTGGAGTGCGAGTTGAATCTATCTAGCTCAGGGCCGTCACACCCTATGCTGCTTGATTAAGTGCTCGGAGATAGGGGCGGCTATGCTTGAAGTCGTGGACCAACTAATGGATGAGATCTTTCGGTCCTATCACTTCACAGTCGAAAGAGGAAACAGATTCAACAAGAGACAAGGCTGGTAATGACGATCCTCCAACTGCGGTTACGACGACAGTGGCAAGAGCTTCTTCTTTGCTCACATCTTATCTTTCCAGGTACTAGTGACTTCTTGCATCTCAAAAAGAATATTCTAAAAGGCTAGCTCCTTATCTCTTTACCTCTCGGCTTCTGAAACAATCCTTGTGAAAAAGAAAAAGATAGTAGCACAGGGCCTTCTCTCCATCTCAGAAGAAAAGTAGAATTTTGTGCGGGTATGAAAGATAGCTATTAAAAAGCATCTTCCTTCCCCATCTGCCCTGCTCTGAACAGCGGCAACAACCAGTGATGGCATACTCTTATTATAAGAAAGAAGCATCTCCCCGAGGTCAGGGAATAGAGCTAACTGCAATTGATTCGATAGCAGCAGATCTCGCTAAGACCGGTTATGCCGCATCAAGAGCAAAGCGAGAAGAGCTGACTCGTGAACATGAACAATCGCTTATTTCACAGCTGTTTCAACTTGAGCAAGAACTGCTTCGGATCAAAGAACTATCTTCCCTTTCGACAACAGCTAAATCGCGATGCCACTTGGCTTGGGGCCTTTCCCTAAAGAATGTCTTTCCCTGGAGCCAGGTAAGTTAAATAAGGACTTTGCCGGGGGATTTTACTCAAAACGAATTTTTCCGGGTGTAGGATCGATCCCTTCTAGTAGCCTAGCGCTTCCCCTAATTCTAGTTAGTGACTTCGCTACCTTTAATAAGCAAGACTCATTGCTGCGGGTAAGTGCCTTGATCTTGTTGACTTTGATTAGCCAATCGAGTGCGGGGGGTGCAGTGCTCCTCTTCATTTGTTCCCGTTAACGACCACAAAGCCCTTAACTGCTCCTCCTCGCTACTTGCCCACTTGCCCTTTTTTACTACTTTGACTAGCGCCCGGCAAAGGAATGATTTTTCCCAAAGCCGACTTCCTTTATCGAGCGGCTCTCTCTGTTGACGATAAAAGCGATGGTCCGGGCTGGGCTGTCGGTCATTTTGGTCAGTCCCAATACCACGTGAAACGCGTGATCACCCAGATTCCTAATGCCTTAATTATCTTATATATATAATATATAACTTATCGACGTCAGCCCTTCTATTTTCCTATCTTCACCCTTCCTACTCCAGCTAATGGAAAAATGCCTTTGAATGGTCGTAATCGTCGACAACCCAACCGACGTCCACCATAGGCTCGGCGAGCTGTCCTCCTAGATTTCCCGATGGTAATGCCAGGGCCTTTTCAGTACTGACGACTCTTGATGCCAAGAAGGAGACCGACTAGACGGGACAGACCATTGTTCATAGGTTGGGCCCGGAGATCGAATCTGATTCATCCCCTTTGAGAGGGATTCTCGTGCCAACCATAGGAAGAAGAACTCGGTTACTCATCTTGGATCGCATTGGATCAATAGCTTTGTGCTGATCTACGAACGACCCTTCTATTTATTTGATTTCTACTTCTTCAAGTCTCCATCATCCCGATCTCTCTTTCCGGGTTTGCCTGTCCAAAGAAAACAGAACCTCTTCTAGTTCAAGGTCGGAATCCTCAAACCAATCCAAATATGATTTCTAGTTCACTATTCTTATGATAAGCAGTTATGTCTCATTCATGTGATGAGAAGAGAATGAAAATTAGAAAATTTCACATCTACGGCAGATTCTGTGCCCCAAATCATTTATACTTATGAAACTAAGCAGGCGGACCCCTCTCCAATGGAACAAAGGGGATCCTTAGGGCGGACTCACTCACATACTGGATAGGTGGCTCGGAATTCTAGTGCTAGTTCCGTTCCCTCGGGGAAGAGAAAGCACGAATCTATTACAATCTTAGTAGAGAACAGAGGAGGAATAAAAACGTTGGTTCTTCGTTCCGTCCTTGACCTATGATATGATCAATGGCTTAATCCATCCACTGGACCACCTGGAATTCTTAATTAAACCTTTACCCGAAAAAGGAAATTGGATTTTCTCATTCAGCACGGTGCAGCCTACACTAAGGCTGTAAAGAAATGAATCTTTTTCGAAAATGCTTGGAAAGAAAGGTACATCTCCAAACCCTCTTTCCGGGTAAGTAGTTCAAGTGCCCAGTATCAAGAATCTCTTTTTCGTCTTGGCGGGATCGACTTCCACTTTGACTTCGACTATTGCTACTTCAGAATGCTGGATTAACTTACCAAAGGGCCAAACAAACCCTATTCCATGATATTATGCACCAAGAGATAGAAGTCTATGTAGACGACATGATCGCCAAGTCCCTTGATGCAGAAAGTAACTTGGTGAACCTAAGGAGGCTATTTGAGAGGTTCAGAAAGTACCAGCTCCGTCTCAACCCAACCAAATGCATATTTGGAGCTACCTCTGGCAAGCTGCTAGGGTTTATTGTAAGTAAGCGAGGCATAGAAGTTGACCCAGCAAAGATCAAAGCCATAGTTGATATGCCAATTCCAACAACTCAGAAAGAGGTCAGAGGCTTTCTAGGGGGGCTGAATTACATATCCAGGTTCATTTCGCAGCTAACTGCGACCTGCGAGCCAATATTCAAGTTATTGAAGAAAAACGCTCCTACAGAATGGACTGAGGAGTGCCAGCAAGCTTTCGATAAGATCAAGCAGTACCTTCTAAACCCTCCCGTGTTGGTGCCTCCGACTCCCGGAAG
>Ga0153992_100090_pt1 | contig 21561 bp, 22 predicted proteins | sample TSNC076MetaG_FD_104683 | JGI IMG/M metagenome (GOLD analysis project Ga0153992, IMG submission 104683) | Attine ant fungus gardens microbial communities from North Carolina, USA - TSNC076 MetaG | ecosystem: Host-associated > Fungi > Mycelium > Unclassified | place: USA: North Carolina, Lumber... | reverse complement strand
TTGATGATTTAATAATCAAAAGGCTCAAAAAAGCAAAGTTTAGACAGTAGCAAAAGATGTTGTTAAGTCTGAGGTTTATCCTCAGACATACAGTTCTTAAATACATGATTGTGGTGGTCTGTGTACCAGAATAGCCTACTACATGATCACTACCTATTATTCTACATATAGGAGTGCTATTGTTCTTGAAATAGAGATATCCTAACCATCTTAGGGCAGTCTTTTGTTCTATTCAAGGACAGATGATAATCTATGAATAAAGATCAGTGTTATGTGCAAACATTGAGGACCTTGTATCTCCATGGGATCTTATCGCCTCGGGATCTATTTATGGCCGAAAGAAGTGCATTGAAGAGAGCTTCACAATGGTCATTGAAGCAAACAATTACGTTAAGTGGTTCCTGAGATATCAGTGATTTAGTGTCTGGTGACTTGGTGATCACTGACTGATCTGCTGATAGCTCGGTGAATACTGATTGCTTTGAGACGTTTTTGGTACCGTTTGAAAGGTCTTTTTAAGGGCTTTTGGTGGTCATTTAGATTGTCAAAATTGGTCAAGTATTTCTGGAGTTATGGTCTGAATGAAGTTTGTGACAAATTTGTGACAAAGATGAAAGAGATTCAGGAGGAAGCAAAGGCAGCCTTAGGGACGGTGCAAGAGGAAATGAAGAAGTATGCAGACAGGAAAAGAGAAGATGTGGATGAGTATAAAGTGGGAGACTTAGTGATGCTCAGCACAAAAGATCTGAAATATCAGATGGTCAGAAGGAGGACAGAGAAGTTGACAGAAAGATTTGTAGGCCCTTACAGGATAAAGAAAATCGTATCATCAAATGCAGTAGAATTAGAACTACCTAGTACAATAAAAATACACTCAGTAGTTAACGTTAGCAGAATACGAAGATATGTAGAGCAGGTAAAAGGGCAGAGAAAGGAGCAACCAGCTCCAGTAGTAATTGAGGGAGAAGAGGAATGGGAAGTGGAGAGGATACTGAATAAGCAACGGATCAGAGGAAAGGATAAGTATCTAGTGCAATAGAAGGGGTTTACGGCTGAATCAGATACCTGGGAAGGAGAAGAGAACTTAGAAAATGCTAAGGAAGTGATAGAGGAGTACGAAAGAGAGTACAGAAGAGACATGGAGGATGTCAGAAAACAGAAAAGAGAAGAAGGAATGTTTAGAAGAAGAGAATTGCCAGGACGGTTCACGGCAAGGAAGTTATTCAGATGGTTGGATAAAAGGTACAACAAAGAATACTGGGGAAGGTTGGAAAGAAACTGGAGACAATGGAAAGGGGGAAGGAAAAAGGGGTGAAGAATGATGGAAACAATAAGGGAAGAGGAGGAAGACATTGAACAAGAAAACTCGAGATTAAAAGAGTAGACAGAAGAAGATGATGATGAGATAGGGAACATGGTCAACCCCTATTACAAACTGTAAAGAAATCCTCGGGACAAGGAACCTTGAGAGAGGGGTGGTATCATGACTTGGCCAAACAACTAAGTCATTATTTATTTTTCTTTTTCTTTTCTTTTCTTTTATTAGGAAATCAATGGATGTGAGAGGGGATGACTCAAAAGAGATACACGGGACTTTGTAAATAAGGGTAAATACAGAATGTGTACAAGTAGTATATAGAAAGCAAATGGGAACTCTATCAAGTTCTTCTTGTCAACTCAGACTAGGAGGGTGGTTAAGTCATCTCAGACTAAGTTACTACATTTGAAGCATCTGCTTCTACCCTGAATTCTTTGTCTAGGTCTGGTGCTGCTAGTACTGGCTTAGTTGTAAAGATCCTTTTGAGCTTGTCAAATGCTTTCTGCTGCTCCTCCCCTCACTGCCACTTTACATCCTTCCTTGTCAGCATGTTCATTAGCCTGGTTACTCAAGCAAAGTCCTTAATAAACCTTCTGTAATAGTTTGTGAGGCCTAAAAATTTCCTAACATCTTTCATATTCTTTAGCTTTGGCCAACTCAGCACTCCATTTACCTTCTCTTTCTCCATCTCTATTCTGCCGGGTCCTATGACTACACCCAGGAATCCAATCTTCCTTACTTTCCATGTACACTTCTCTGGCTTGATATACAAGTTATTCTCTTCTAACCTCTTCAGAACCTCCTTTACTATCTCATCATGTCCCTTCTCTGTTTCTGTCCCAACTAGCACATTGTCCACAAATGCTGCTACCTTTCCCTCATTAATCATGTCTCTCAGAATTTCATTCATCATTGCTTGAAATGTGGCTGGTGAATTTGTCATTCCAAAGAACATAACTGTCGGTTCAAAGAACCCCACATAGGTCGTGAATGCTCCCTTCCACTCATCTCCTTCCTTGATTCTTATATTGTTGAACCCCCACCAAAGATCCATTTTTGTGAATACTCGCTTACTCCCCATGTTGTCAATTAAATCTGTGATTAATGGAAGTGGGTAGTTATTCTTCACTATTTGGTCATTTAGGTTGCAGTAGTCCATCACTATCCTCTTACTCCCATCCTTCTTGCCTACAAAGAATACTGGTGATGTCTGAGGGGATTTAGATGGTCTGATGTACCCCTTTTTCAGTTGATCATTTACGAAGTTCTGAACTTCTTCCCTTTCATTTTTGGATAAAGGATAAATTCTTCTCTTTTGTGGTTTAAACGTTTCTTTGAGATCTATGGCATGATCCCAGATTTTCCTTGTTGGCATCCTTTCTGACTCCACCTTCCCAAACACCTTCCTCTATTTTAGGAATCTCTTTGGAACCATCTCCTCAATCTTCTTATGATCTGCTTCAACCTCCTCATCCCTTCTCTAGTCCTCTTTATCCTCCATTGCCCACCTCACCATCTTTTCTTCTTCTAGTATGACTACTCTTTTTTCTTTCTTTGCTTTCTGCCCCTTTTCCAATTTTGTGTTCCTTCCACATAATAGAGGGCATCTCGTCATCTTGACCTCCCCTGTTTCCCAATTGATTTCTGGGTTATGGGCTTGTAACCATGGTATCCCCAATATTATGTCTGTTTTTCCCAAATCACATACATCTATCCTCATCCTTTCTACATGGCTCTTGTAGTACACGTTTACTTCCACTTGGTATGTAATAGCCCCTCCACTATTGGTTATTCCATCTACATTTCTGACTGCCACTGGTCTTTCTAGCTTCTGTAGTCTAAACCCATGTTTTGCTGCCATTTTCTTGTCCATAAACATTCCTGTCGCATCACTATCCAAGAGTGCTTTCACCATTACGCCTTCATGTGTGTCTACTTTCTCTACCCCTATGTTTAACCATACCTTCTTTAACATTTTGAATGTTCTCCTGATGTCTCTTTGTCTATCCTCTTTTTTTGCTGTGCCGTTCAGGACTACTGTTCACATGCCGCTCTGCTGTGTCTTTTCCTCTCTGGGATGCACCGCTACTTCTTCCCTTTTCTTTTGCTTTGAGCACCCACACTACTCGGCTTCCTCTAACTTTCTCTCTCTGAGGACTCCTTGTTCTCTGTTGTTTTCCTTATGCATTTCTTTCTTTCTGCACTACCTACATTCTATATAGGTTGCTATGACTTCTTCTATCATCTATCCTAACTCCAACAGCTGTGTATCTTCTGGCACATTCTCCCCTCCACAGTATTTCTGTGCCTTTTTCCACTTGGGATGCACTGACCTCTCTCCCTGCTATGCCTTTTGCAAACTGACTGCATATACTGCTTCTTTACTTCTCCTTTACTTCTCCTCCTTAGTGACTGGGCACTCCCACTTGTAGTGTCCTATCCTCCAACATCTGAAACATTGTACCCCTTCCTCCACTGTCTCTTGTTTCCTTATTTCCACTTTCTCCTTCACCCCACACTGCATTACCCTACTTGCTATCATCTCAAATCTATTCTGGAGAATTGATTTCCCCTTTTCTTCTTCATTCTTGTTCCTGCAGTTACAGGCCAGGTGCCAGAACCTCCTACAACACTGACATATTCTTTTCCTCCTTCTTTCTAATTCTGCCTTTAGTTTGGCAAGGGCACACTTTTGGTTGAGCAAATTGCTCATGAGAGAGTTGTATTGTGTTTGAGACATTGTATTGATGTTTCAAGGGTATGGAATGAATGGTTGATCTTACTAATTATACTACCTCTGCTGGGGCGCAAGATCTTCACCCAGCCAGAGTCCTACTGTCCTACTAACTATTGCCTTAATACTAGGGTTAGACTATCACCCAATGGATGGGATCCCTGATCTAAACGCCTTCTTAAGGGTGTGGCGTTACTCCTCTGTGTGTACTGATCACAATGGACCACCAGCACAAGGTTTATAAGACGAATACTACTACTTCTGTCTATCAACACTCAGTTGCAAGTTCTGGTCTTGATCATGGTACCTGAGCTTGGTACCGTGTCTCCACCTTCAGTCCCTAACTGACTGATAAGTCTCCTTAAGCCAAGGGCCCAGCTATGTATGGAGGTAGCTAGTGATTGTGATGACCACTGGCCAAGGGTTGATTTATATATAAGAGTAAGAGTGAGCAAGGTCCAAGGCAGACAGTGCTCAAGAAGTAGATATTGAGTTCTGGTGTAGTAACTTAGCCTGAGGTGACTTAATCACCCTTCTAGTCCAAGTTGACAAGGAGAACTCGATAGAGTTCCCATTCAATTGTGGTATACTACTTATACACCTTCCATGTTTACTTCTATTTATAAACTCCCACGCATCTCCTTTTAGTTGTTTCACATGTCTGCAGATTTAAAAAGAAAAGAAAAAGAAAAAGAAAAAATAAATAAATAATGACTTAGCCATTTTGGCCATGTCATAACACCTAGGTACTTATACAAATATTAGATAATCTGTGCACCTATCTCCTATGATCACATGACCCTTACTAAGAACTATCTATGTCTTACATAATCCTTCCCATACTATTTATATCTTTCTCACATTATATTCTTGGATGTTTTCCATCAAGTTGATGAATGTATGAGAGATAGTTTCCTTCCTGAAGATTATCTCATAACAAAGAGGTATTGAAAAGGCTAGAAGAAAATGACTTATATATTAAACCAGAGAAGTATGTGTAGAAAGTGAGAAAGATCAGATTTCTAAGGGTTGTTATAGGACCCAATGGAATAGAAATGGAAAAGGAAAAGGTGGATAGAGTGCTAAGTTAGCTAGAACTAGAGAATGTAGAAGATATTAGAAAATCTTTGGGTTTCGCAAACTACTACAGGAGGTTTATCAAAGATTTTGCTTAGATAGCAAGGCCAATGAACATGCTAACTAGAAAGAATGTAAAGTAGCAATGGAAAAGAAAGCAACAGTAGGTATTTAATGAACTTAAAAGAATCTTTACAACTAGACTAGTACTAGCAGCTCCAGACTTAGATAAGGAGTTTAGAGTAGAAGCAGATGCTTCAAATTACACTACTGGAGGAGTGTTATCAGTAAAGTGCTCTGATGGGATGTAGAGACTAGTTGTCTTTATTTCAAAATCTCTAAGTAATACAGAAAGAAATTATGAGATATATGACAAGGAAATATTGGCAGTAGTTAGATGCTTGAAAGTATAGAAGCACTTCCTAGAAGAAACAACTACAAAATTTGAGATTTGGACAGACCATAAAAATCTTGAGTATTTCATGAAGGTACAGAAGTTAAATAGTATTATGAGTTGGCTCCAAAGAAGAAAAATATCTTCCATACATTTGTCAACTTGATAGAAAACCTCTAGAAATATAATGTAGGGAAGATATAAATAGCATGGGACAGTATTATGTAAGAAGTATATAGTTATTAGTTATAGTCTTGTGACCATGGGAAGTAGGTGCACAGACCATAGAATATTTGTATAAATACTAGTAGAAATCTAATAGAGGACTCTATTAAGTTCTTTCCTTTTAATTGTTACTAGTTGGGGTTAGAGCTTTAGTTCTAAGTCTATACCTTAATATTAGAACTTGATATCTTAGGCAACCCCTTATCTCAAGGCTTTGCCAATACTTACTCTCACTATTGTTCTTGCTAGTGAGCACAGCACTCACAGGCTTTTTGGAAGCTAGGTCCCAGGCATAAAGGGAACTTTGCAGTTAGTTAAGGACTGCAGGTAGAGAACTTGGACAATACTAGTATCCTTGCTTTGAGACCTGACCTCACTTTCTGGTATTGCTATATGCTTTCTTTTCACTATCTGCTCTGTGCTATAGATATATTGTCATCTGTCTATGCAGAAGAATAATAGTAAAGCTCTTAAAGCCTTGTCTAGAGTAGAGGTTCCCTTCTTATGGACAATAGTTGTTTTATTCTTGGTAGCTAGAAGTAGATACCATAGCTATCCTATTCAACCAAGAAATCTATACATCCTCAGAAGAAGAGAAATTATTACTATCACCATCACTACTACCATCTATATCTCATCAGCAGCAACCTGAGGAATCATATGCTTCTACTCTACCCCTACTATTTCAAGAAAAACAACTTCTCACCTTGATTGCCAGCCTACAACAGTAGATAAACACCATACTACAACAGCAGAGAGGAAGCTGAGTGGAAGTAGCCAAACCTCCTATATATGAAGGGAAAATAGAGGAAGTGAGTGCATTTATTAATGCAGCTCACTTATATTTGAGTATGAAGATGATAGGAGAGACAGAGGCAACAAAGATAGCCTGGGTGCTGTTTTATATATAGGGAGGAGTGGTTGAGATGTAGAAGAATAACTTATTAGATGAGCTATCAAAAGGAGGATCAGAGATAGAGATAGTGGAAGAGCTATTTAAAAAGATGAGGAATAAGTTTGGAGAGATGGGAGAGAAAGAGAGGAAGGTAGAATAGTTGAGAACAATAGAACAGGAGGGTAGGACATATGATAAGTATGTCTAGAAGTTTAAAAAGATAGCAAGAGAAAGTAGATATGAGAGACAGCCTCTCATTGAAGAATTCAAAAGGGGGTTAAATAGAGAAATCAAAAGAAAGTTAGCAGAAGCAAAAAGCTCCCCTAGTTCAATAGAAGAGTAGCAGGAGAGATTAGTAAGGTTGGATAGAAATTAAAGGCAAAGCAGGGCAGAGGAGAGAATGTTAGGAAGAAATGTAGTACACCCCTTGGAAAATACACAGAAAAGAGGAGGATTTGGGAGAGGATTGTATAGAGGGAGGGGAGGGCAGATCATGTGGAAGGCAGGAGCTTAGAACTTCAGAAGGAGATATCAAAATAGAAGAAATCAGTATAGGGGAACTGAAACTAGACTGGAACCAATGGCAGTAGATAGAGGAAGAAGGAGAAAGGGATATTGAATTTGTTTCAACTGTGGAGGATTTGGACATATAGCTCAGGACTGTAGAAGTAAAAAACAGGGAGTTGGGGAGAGAAGAAGAATTGACCAGGGAAGTAAGTTATCAAAAGAGAACAGAAGTTAGTAAGCTTCTGGCTGCCCTCCTATAATAAGTATGATATTTTGAAATATGTAAAATTGGACAATGGATCAAGTACCCAAAACATTGGAGGAGTAAGAGATGTAAGAAGAACAATGAAACCACTAAGAGAAGTATAGATGCAAGTGGGGATGGAGGAAATAGATACTTATGAAGGGGTATCTGTTAAAGCACTGTTGGATAGTAGAGCAACAGGATTATTTGCAGATAAAAAGTTTGTGGAGAAGTGGAGATTTAAGAAGAAGAAATTGGCAAGGCCAATCCAGATCAGGAATGTGGATGGAACAGACAATAGTGGAGGAATGGTAACATATGAGATAGAATACAACTTGTATTACAAAGGGCATATAGAATAAGTAAAGATAGATATATATGATCTAAAAAGGATAAAGGTAATCTTAGGGATTCTATGGCTGGCAGTACACAACCCCAAAATTGACTAGGAGAAAGGGGAGGTGAAAATGATAAGATGTCCACCCTTGTATAGAAGAAACCAGAAAATAGAAAAAAACGAAGGAAAGAAACAAGTAAGGAGGAGAGAAAAACCAGATGAGGAAGTAGTAAGAGAGTTAGTACTGAAAAGATTTTAGAGATAGAAGAAAGTATTTGGAAAGGCAGAGTTAGAGCAAATACCAGTGTAAAAGACCTAGGACCATGCAATTAAGTTAAAGGAGGGATTTGTGCCAAGAAAAGAAAAAGTATATATATTGTTAAGAGAAGAGCAAGAGAAAGTACAGGTGTTTGTAAAGGATCAACTGCATAAAGGATACATCTGACCATTGAAGTCACTACAGACATCTCTAGTCCATTTTGTAGCCAAAAAGGATAGAAAGCAATGAATGGTACAGAACTATAGACATGTAAACCAGTAGACAATAAAAAATGGCTATCCATTACCACTAATTGCTGATATCCTGGATGGAGTAGGGAGTAAGAAAGTATTTACAAAGTTGGATTTAAGATGGAGATATAACAACATCAGAATCAAGGAAGAAGATGAATGGAAGGTAGTCTTTACAATACATATAGGAGCATATAAGCTTATAGTCATATACTTTAGACTCACCAACTCCCCTGCCACTTTCCAAACTATAATGAACAACCTCTTCTGAGATATGATCAACCAGAGAACCATTGCAACCTTCATTGATGATATCATCATAGCAACAGAGATAGAGGAAGGGTATAATGAGGTGGTGGAGGAAGTATTAAAGTGGCTGGAAGAAAGCAACCTATTTGTAAAACCAGAAAAGTGCAAGTGGAAAGTTAAAGAGGTAGAGTTCTTAGAGGTGGTAATTAGATTGAAGTGAGTAGAGATATAGAAGGAAAAAATAGAAGGTATTACAAATGACCACTTACTAATTTGTGAGTTGATAATTTAATAATCAAAAGGCTCAAATAAGTGAAGTTTAGATAGTAGCAAAAGATATTGTTAAGTCTGAGGTTTATCCTTAGATATACAGTTCTTAAATACATGATTGTGGTGGTCTGTGCACCAGAACAGCCTACTACATGATCACTATCTATTGTTCTATATATAGGAGTGCTATTGTTCTTGAAATAGAGATAACCTAACTATCTTAGAATAGTCCTTTGTTCTATTCAAGGACAGATGATAATCTATGGATAAAAATCAATGTTATATGCAAACATTGAGGATCTTTTATTTCCATGGGATCTTACCACCTTGGGATCTATTTATAGCTGGAAGAAGTGCATTGAAGAGAGCTTCACGATGGTTGTTGAAGCAAACAATTATGTTAAGTGGTTTCCGAGATATCGGTGATTTAATGTCTAGTAACTTGGTGATCACTAACTGATCTGCTGATAACTTGGTAAATACTGATTGCTTGAGATATTTTTGGTACTGTTTGAAAGGTCTTCTTAAGGGCTTTTGGTGGCCATTTAGATCATCAAAATCAGTCAAGTATTCCCAGAGTTATAGTCTAAATGAAGTTTGTGACAAAAGGAGTATTAAACTGGCTGGTTCCTTGAAATGTGAAAGAAGTGCAGAAATTTCTAGAGTTAGCCAACTATTACTGGTAGTTTATCAAGGATTTTACCAGAGTAGTAGCTCCATTATACCTACTAGTAAGAAAGAAAGAAAAGTAGAGATGGAAAAAAGAGCAGGAGAAAGCGTTCTAGGGCATAAAAAAAGCATTTACATTAGAACCAGTACTGGCAGTACCAGATTTGGACAGAGAAATACGAGTTGAAGCTGATGCATCTGATTATACAACAGGAGAGGTGTTATCAGTGAAATATGAGGATGGAAAATGGAGGCCAGTAGCATTTATATCTAAGTCAATGAATTCAACTAAAAGAAACTATGAAATTCACAACAAAGAAATACTAGTAGTAATTAGGTGTTTGGAAGCATGGAGACACTACTCAGAAGGGACAAAAGTGTAGTTTGAGATATGGACAGACCATAAGAACTTGTAGTACTTCATGACTAGTCAAAAGCTAAACTATAAACAAGCTAGATGGACACTGTACTTATTTAAGTTCAACTTTGTACTTAAGCATATACCAGGAAAGAATATGGAGAAGGCAGATGGGCTGAATAGAAGACCTAACTGGTAAGAAGAGATAGAGAATGATAACAAGGATAGAATACTGATAAAGTCTAAGTAGATACAAAAGAAAGTAAGAAGAGAAGAAGAGACGTTGATTGAGGAGGAAAACCTAAAGGAAAAAATAAGAAAAGTACAGGAGAGGGACAAAGGAGTAGTCAAGACAGTAGAAGAACTAAAGCAGTCAAAGATGAAAACACTAAAGGATGAGGAATAGTCAATTGAGGAAGGACTAGTACTAAAGGAAGACTGAATCTATGTACCTGAAAAGAGAGGGTTGAGAACAGAAATAATACAACTATACCATGACACACCAGTAGGAGGGCATAGAGGAAGGTGAAAAATAGCAGAACTGGTGGAAAGGTATTATTGGTGGCCAGGAATGACAAAGGAAATAAGGAAATATGTAAATAGATGCAATGTATGTTAGAGAAACAAGAATTGTGCAGAAGCCCCAGCAGGAAAGCTGATACCAAATATGATCCTAGAAAAACCATAGAGACATATTAGTGCAGACTTTATCACTAAGTTACTACTAGCCCAAGGATACAATGCGATACTAGTAGTATGCAACCAATTTACAAAAATGGCCTATTTTATTACTACCACAGAAAAAACATCAGTAGAAGGGTTAGCAAGGCTATTCCAAGACCAAGTATGGTGGCTTCACAGACTTCCAGAAAGTATTGTATTAGATAGAGAACCTTAGTTTATAGCAGAAATAATAAAGAAACTAAATGAGATATTAGAAATCAAGACAAAATTGTCAACAGCCTACTACCCACAAACAGATAGACAAACAGAAAGAGTGAACCAAGAATTGGAACAGTACCTCTATATATTTATTGATCATAGATAGAAGCAATGGCCAGAGTGGTTAGGGATAGTAGAATTTGTCTATAATAATAAAATTCACTTGATAACAAAGATCTCACCTTTTAGAGCAAACTGTAGACAAGATCCAAGAATAGGGTTCAAAGAAAGGAGGAGAGGAAGATACAAAGCAGCAGGAGAGTTTATGGAAAGAATGAAGAGAATTCAGGAAAAAGCAAAAGCAGTACTGAAAAAGACATAGGAGGAGATAAAGTGATATGCAGACAGGAAAAGGAGAAAAGGAGAGAAATACTGGAAAAAGGACTTAGTAATGCTAAGTATAAAAGATTTAAAGTGGTAGATGAAAGAAAAAAGAACAGAAAAACTCATGGAATGGTTTGTGGGCCCATATAAAGTGAAAAGGATGGTCTTAACAAATACAATTGAGCTCAAATTACCAAGTACTATTAAAATACACCTAGTAGTCAACATAAGTAGAGTACAATTGTATAAACCACAAGTAGAGGACCAGAAAGTAGTTCCACTGCAACTAGTAGTCATAGATGGGGAAGAAGAGTACGAAGTAGAAAAAATCTTAAACAAAAGGAAAATACAAGAAAGAGACAAGTTTCTAGTTTGATGGAAGAGGTATACAGCAGAAGCAAACACATGGGAAGAATGAGAAAATTTAGAAAATGCAAAAGAGTTGGTTGAGAAGTTTGAAAGGAAGTATGGAAAAGAGGCCAAAGAAATTAGGTAATAGAAACTAGAAGAAGAAAAGAAGGAATTCACTTGAGAATTACCAAGGGAGTTTATAGCCAAACTAGTATATGGATGGGGAAGAAAAAGGTATAAGAAGGAGAGGGAGAAAAGATAGGAAGAAAATTGGAATAGATGGAAAAGTTCCTCAGAACAAAGAACCTTAAAAGAGAGACCATATTATGAGTTAGCTCCAAAAAAGGAAAATATCTCCCATATATTTGTCAACTTAATGGAAAACCTCCAGAAATATAATGCAGAGAAGATATAAATAGCATGGGACAGTATTATGTAAGAAGTATATAGTTATTAGTTATAGTCTTGTGACTATAGGAAGTAGATGTACAGACTATAGGATATTTGTATAAGTACTAGTAGAAATCCAATAGAGGACTCTATTGAGTTCTTCCCTTTCAATTGTCACTGGTTGGGGTCAGAGCTTTAGTTCTAAGTCTGTACCTTAACAAGGAAGACAGAAAGAGTGGAGGTGATTATAGAGAGAGTGGACTTACTAGAGAAAGTAAAGCAGTTAAGAGCAGGAGATGACAAAGTAGTTAAAGCAGTAGAAAAGATAAAGCAAGCAGGAGTAAAGATGCTAAGAGATGAAAAATAGAGAGAAATCAATGGCATAATGTACAAGGAGGAAAAGATATATATACCTAAGAATGAGAAATTAAGAGTAGAGATTATTAGGTTATATCACAATACACTAGTAGAAGAATATAGAGAGCAATAGAAAACAATAGAATTGGTTATGAGAAACTTTTGGTAGCCAGGAGTAACAAAGAAGATGAAGCAATATATGGAGAGGTGCGATTCCTACCAAAGGAATAAAAACTGTACAGAACAACTAGCAGACAAATTAATACCCAATTCAATACCAGAAAAGCCCTAGAGTCATATACCAGCAGACTTCATTACAAAGCTACTATTGGCACAGGGATACAACTCAATTTTAGTGGTAGTAGACAGATTAACAAAGATGGCTTATTTTATTTCTACTATGGAAAAAACATCAGCAGAAGAACTAGCTAGGCTGTTTAGAAACAACATGTAGAAATATGAGGGGGCAGAGAAGTTTGTGATTAAAATGAGAGAGGTATAGAAAGAAGCAAAAGTGGTACTAGGAAAGGCACAGGAGAAAATAAAGAAATATACAGATAGGAAAAGAGGAGAAGTCAATGAATATAAAGTAGGGGACTTAGTAATACTCAGTACTAAGAACTTGAAATACCAAATAATTAGAAAAAGGACAGAGAAGTTGACAGAGAAGTTTGTAGACCTCTATAAAATAAAGAAGATTATATTGACAAATATAGTTGAATTGGAGTTACCTAGTACAGTAAGGATACATCCAGTAGTAAATGTTAGTAGAATACGTAAATATATAAGGCAAATAGAAGGGCAAAAGAAGAAGTAACCAGCTCTAGTTATAATTGAAGAAAAAAAAGAATGGAAGGTTGAGAAAATACTAAATAAGTAGCAGATTAGAGGAAAAGATAAGTATTTAGTATGGTAGAAAGGATTCACAGCAGAGTCAGATTCTTGGGAAGGAATAGAGAACCTAGAAAACACAAAAGAAGCAGTTGAAGAGTTTGAAAGAGAGTATTGATGAGATATAGAGGATATCTGGAGATAAGAAAAAAAAGAAAGAATATTTAGAAAGGGAGAATTACCAGAAAGATTTATGGCAAGAAAGTTATATAGATGGATAGATAAGAGATATGATGAAGAGTACTGGGCAAGGTTAGAAAGAAACTGGAAATGCTAGAAGGAAGAACCAATTAGAGGACAAAGAATAATAGAAACAATCAAGGAAGAAAAAAAAGAAATTGGTCAAAAAGAATCTAGACTTAAAGAGTAGAATAAAGAGGATGATGAAATGGAGAATATCTGTGATCTCTACTATGAGTTATAAAAATCCTCAGGATAAGGAATCTTGAAAGGGAGGTAGTGTTATGACTTGGTAAAATGGCTAAGTTATTATTTTATTTTACTTTCTTTTTCTTTTCTTATTTGGACTTACTATACAAGGAAGAAGTGCAGAAAAGTGTCACATGATGATGTCACATGATATGTATAGGAAAGTAGTACACAGATCATGTAGTAGCTGTATAAGTAGTTTATAGAATCAAATAGAAACTCTATTGAGTTTCTCTTGTTAACTCAGACTTGAAGTGTAATTAAGTCATCTCAGGCTAAGTCACTATAACAGTTATGTGTCCCTGATCCTATGGTCCTATCCAGTAGGGTCAGGAGTTGCCAAGTTGAGCTAAGGCAATTAAATATTATATAGTAATATTTAATTAGATACAAGGTTACTTTAGGAGGTTGGTCTAGTGTTCCAGAGATGATGTTAGTAGAGTCCCCTTATATCTACCTTATACTCCTCTTCTCCATCTATAACTACTAGTTATGGTGGTACTACCTTCTAGCCCTCTATTTGGGGTTTATATAATTGTATTCTACAGTCAAATCTCTAATAAGGCATATCTCCATTAAAACATACTTTCTAATAAGGTATACATTTTCCAGTTATTTTCAGTTACCAAGTTGGTTTGCAGAACATAAAATATACTTTTCCAATAAGGGATAGGATATACAATTTTTGGATAGCATAAGGCATACTTTTTATTAAAATATCAGTCACCTGAGTTGTCATTTCCTCTAATAGTTTCCCAATTGTTTCAGCAATGTTATATATATTTAATCAATAATTTTTTTTTTTCATGATTTTCTGCAGCCCTAGGATCATATACTGTCATACCTCTATGATATAACTAGCATGACAGGTCATATTGTCATTCCTAATCTGGAACTTTCCTTTGACAAGTCTCTAGTATTCACTTTACTTCTTAGTTGGTCTGAAATCTCTTATATACTTTGCCTGTATTATTTTGTAACTAGTTACAAGATCATATCCTAATTCCCAGTTCTGAAACTCTTATTCTCAGATATTCTAATCCAATTCTGAACTTAATAAGGCCAGTACAGTAAAGGACTTAGTGAATGATGGCTTTTGAATCCCAAGTCTAAGCAGAATATATTGGAGAGAGAGAGGAAGAGAAAATTCTGTATTTGTATACTGCAACAAGCAAGTAGGTGCTGGAATACAGTGGGTGAGATACATAGCAGTATACTACTAACTATACCCAAGCTTTGAGAGGTTGGCTGGAGTTGTCCTAAGTTGGATGTGAATGTTGGTGGTGAGCAGAACATGTTGGAAGACTTAATTTATATATAGAAATACTATAGTAGGCTCATAAATAAACCTGTTTTTGGTCAATTTCCAGCTGAAAAAGATAAGTTTCTATCAAGACATACTTTTTATTAAGGCATACTTTTGACCAACTTTGACCATGACTGAGGGGTATGTCTTATAAGAGGTTTGACTGTACTTACATTGACTACTAGGTGTATTTTAATAGTCAGGGGTAATTCAAATTTGATTGCATTCATTGAAATAACCCTTTTTACTTTGTATAGGCCTATAAACTGCTTTATCAGTTTTTCTATCCTTCTTCTTTTTATTTGCTACTTCAAGTCTTTTGTACTTAGCATTACTAAGTCCCCCTTTTGGTATTCATTTCCCTTTTTTCTTTTCCTATCTGCATACTATTTTATTTCTTCTTGTACTCTTTTTAATACTGCTTTTACTTTTTTCTGAATTTCCTTTATTCTTTCTACAAGTTCCCCTGCTACTTTATATCTCCCTTTCTGTCTACCTTCAAACCCCATTCTTGGATCCTGTCCATAGTTCACCCTAAATGGTGATACTTTTGTTGCTGAGTGGATTTTATTATTATAGACAAATTCTGCTGTTTCTAACCACTCTGACCACTGCTTCTACCTATGATCAATAAATATACAGAGGTACTGTTCCAGTTCTTGGTTTACTTTCTTTGTTTGCTCATCTATTTATGGGTAGTAGGCTGTTGACAACTTTGTTTCAATCTCCAGCATCTCATTTAGCTCCTTTATTATTTCCACTGCAAATTGAGGTCCTCTATCTAATACAATACTCTCTGGAAGCCCATGAAGTTTCCATACTTGATCTTAGAACAACCTTGCCAGTCTTTCTGCCAATGTTTTTTCTGTAGTAGCAATAAAGTAGACTATTTTTGTGAATTGATTGCATACTACTAATATTGCATTATAATCTTGGGCTAATAGGAGTTTGGTAATAAAGTCAGTACTAATATTATTCCCAGCTACCAATAGTTTCTTTCTACCAATTCTATTGTTTTTTATTTTCCTCCATGCCCTCCTACTGAGGTGCTGTAGTATAATTGTATTATTTCTGCTCTCAAATCTCCTTTTTCTAGTACATAAATTCAATCTTTCTTTAGTACCAGTTTTTTTTCTATCGACTGTTTTTTCTCTTTTAGTGTTTTTATTTCTAACCTTTCTAGCTCTTCTACTGCTTTAACTACTCTTTCATCCTTCTTCTGTACCTTTTTTATCTTTTCCTTTAGACCTTTCTTTTCAATTAGTGTTTTTTTCCTCTGCCTTACTTCTTTTTGTATCTATTCTGGCTTTATCAATGTTCTATCCTTGTTATTGGTTTCTACCACTTCTTGCCAATCTAGTCTCTGTAAGAGAAACACTCAGAGGCAGTCACTCAATAAGCTAGAAGAAGATTCTAGAAGCTAGTATAATATTTAAGTAAAGATAGATCTACCTCTACAAGCTGTTATATACATTACAACAGGTAGTCTGTGCACAGTCACATGAACACTAACCTAATAATACCATATATCCTTATCTAGTTAGACAGGTATCACTATAATGATACAAGACAGAAGGAATATAGGAGAGAGTGAAAATGCAATATAGAAGATATACTTAGTCCATAGATACTGAGCTTATCTAATAACTAAGCATGTCCCTAGGATGTCCTCTTACAGTCTCTTACTCAGTCCATCTGCCTTTTTTATACTTTTCCCTGGTATGTGTCTAAGTACAAAGTCAAACCTAAACAAGTACAATACCTATCTTGCTTGTCTACAGTTTAGCTTCTGACTAGACATAAAGTACTGTAGATTCTTGTAGTATGTCCATATTTTAAACTATATCTTTGCTCCTTCCAGATAATGTCTCTATACTTCCAAATATCTGATTACTGCTAGTATTTCTTTACTGTAAATTTCATAGTTTCTTTCTGTTGGATTTATTGAATTGGATATGAATGCTACTGGTCTCCACCTTCCATCTTCACATTTTACTAACAGTACTCCTGATGTTGCATAATCTAATGCATCTGCTTCTACTCATATTTTTCTATCCAGGTCTAGTATTACCAATACTGGTTCTAATATGAATACCCTTTTTATTCCCTGAAACACCTTGTTATGACTCAGCCAAATAGCTAAGTCATTATTTATATTTATTTTCTTTTTTCTTTTATTTAATTAGGAAATCAATAAATATATGAAAGGAAAGAACTCAAAGAAGATGCATGGGACTTTATAAATAGAAGTAAATACAGAATATGTATAAGTAGTGTACAGCAATCGAATGAGAACTCTATTAAGTTCTCCTTGTCAACTCAGACTTGAAGGGTAATTAAGTTGTCTTAGGCTAAGTCACTATACTAGAACTCGATTCCATATCTGGAGCACCATCTATCTTGGACTGTAGTAACTTAGCCTAAGATAACTTAATCATCCTCCTAGTCTAAGTTAACAAGGAAAACTCAATGGAGTTTTCATTTGATTACTATATACTACTTATATATCTTTAGTATTTACTTATATTTATAAAGTCCCATACATTCCTTTTGAGTCATTTCTTCTTGTACGTTTGCTTGGTTTCCTTATTAAATAAATTTTTAAAAAAGAAAAGAAATATTAAATAATGACTTAGCTGTTTTGCTAAGTCATAACACTATCTCTCTCTCAAGATTTCTCATCTTGAGGATTTTATAATTTATAGTTGGGATTAACTATATTACCCATTTTATCTTCATTCTCTTTTGTCCATTCCCAAATTTCTGATTCTTTTTGCTTAATTTCTTCTTCTTCTTTCTGAATTATTTCTAAAGTTCTTTTTTCTCTTGTTTGTTCCCCTTTCCATTATCTTCAATTCCTTTCTAATCTTCCCTAATATTCCTTGTTGTATTGCTTATCCAACCATCTAAATAGTTTCTTTGCCATAAATCATCCTAGCAGTTTTCCTCTCTTAAACATTCCTTTTTCTCTTTTTTGCTATCTTATATCTTCTATATTCTATTGGTATTTCTTTTTAAACTCTTCAACTGTTTCTTTTGCATTCTCCAAGTTTTCTATCTCTTTTTGAGTATCAGATTTGGCTGTGAACCCTTTCTATCATACTAAATACTTATTCTTCTCTCTAATCTGTTACTTGTTTGGTATTCTCTCAACCTCCCATTCTTTTTCTCCTTTGATTATAACTGGAGCTAGTTGCTCCTTTCTCTGCCCCTCAACTTGCCCTATGTATCTATGTATTCTACTGACATTTATTACTGGATGTATTCTGATTGTACTAGGTAACTCCAATTCAACTGCATTTACCAATACAATTTTCTTTACTTTATAAGGGCCTACAAACCTCTTCATTAGCTTTTCTGTCCTTCTACTAACCATTTGATATTTCAGATCTTTGGTGCTGAGCATCACCAAGTCCCCTACTTTGTACTTATTGACTTCTCTTTTCTTTCTATCCACATATTTCTTTATCTCCTCCTGTGCCTTTCCTAGCACTGCCTTAGCTTTCTTCTATATCTCTTTTATCTTTGTTATAAATTTCTCTGCTCCTTTGTATTTTCTCTTCTTTCTCACTTCAAACTCTATCCTAGAATCTTGCCCATAGTTTGCTTTAAAGAGTGATGTTTTTGTGCTTGAATGTACTTTGTTGTTATATGTAAACTCTGCCAATCCTAGTCAATCTGGCCATTGTTCTTGTCTATGATCTATGAACATCCTTAAATATTGCTTGAGCTCTTGATTGACCCTTTTTGTTTGTCCATCTGTTTGAGAGTAGAATGCTATAGATATCTTGCTTCCAATCCCCAATATTTTGTTCAACTCTCTCATTAGTCCTGCTACAAACTGTAGCCCTCTATCTGATATGATGCTTTTGGGTAGACCATGTAGTTTTCATACATTGTCCCTGAACAACCTTGCTAACCCTTCTGCTAACATTCTTTCTATAGTTGGTATAAAGTATACCATTTTTGTTAGTCAGTCTACTACTACTAAGATAACATTATATCCCTGAGCTAAAGGTAGTTTGGTAATAAAGTCTGCTGATATGTATGTCCAGGGTTTTTCTGGGATAAAGTTAGGTATTAATTTGCCAGCCAGCTGCTCTATGCAGTTTTTGTTTCTTTAGTAGGAGTCATATCCTTTCACATATCTTTTTACCTCTTTTGTTACTCCTGGCCACCAGAAATTCCTAGTGACTAGTTTTACTATCTTCTATTGTCCTCCATGTTCTCCTACCAGTGTATTGTGGTGTAACCTAATTATTTCTGCTCTCAATATATTGTCTTTAGACATATACACCTTTTCCTCTTTGTATATTATACCATCTACTTTCCTCCACTCCTCATCTCTCAACATTTTCACTCCTGCTCATTTCATTTCTTTGACTGCTTTTACTACTTTATCATTTTTTACTTTTGACTGTCTCACTTTCTCTAGTAGATCTACTTCTTCTACTATTACTTTTATCTTTTCTGTTTTTCTGACTTTTAGCTGCTCTGGTTTCACCAATATCTCATCCTTGTTATCCTTCTCTACTCTTACTTCCCAGTCTGGCCTCTTACTCAAACTGTCTGCTTTCTCCATCTTGCTTTCTAGAATGTGCTTTAGTGTAAAATCAAATCTTGATAGGTACAATGTCCATCTTGCTTGTCTCCTATTCAATTTCTGTGCTTTCATAAAGTATTCAAGATTTTTGTAGTCTATCCATATTTTAAATTTTATGGTTGTTCCTTCTAGGAAATGCCTCCATGCTTCTAAACATCTGACTACTGCTAATATCTCTTTGTTATGTATTTTGTAATTCCTTTCTATATCACTTAAGGACTTAGAAATGAAAGCGACTAGCCTCCATAACTTATTAGAGTACTTCATTGTCAGTACTCCTTCAGTAGCATAGTTCGAAGCATTTGCTTCTACCCTAAATTCTTTATCTAGATCTGGGGCTGCCAATACTGGTCTAGTTGTGAATATCTCTTTTAGCTCATTAAATACTTGCTGTTATTCTTTTTTCCATTGCCATTTTATATTCTTTCTTATCAACATATTCATTGGTCTTGCTACTCAAGTGAAATTTTTGATAAACCTTCTATAGTAGTTGGTGAGGCCTAAAAACTTCCTAACATCTTTTATATTCTTTGGTTTTGGCCAACTTAACACTTTGTCTACCTTTTTCTTTTCTATTTTGATTCTATTGGGTCCTATAACAACCCCTGGGAATCTAATCTTCTGCACCTTCTATACATACTTCTCTGGCTTGATATATAAGTCATTCTCCTTTAACCTCTTTAGTACTTCTTCTACAATTTTGTTATACTCTTTTTTTATCTCCGTTCCCACTAATATATCATTCACAAAAGCTACAACTTTTCCTTTGTTAATCATATCTCTCAGGATCTCATTCATCATTGTCTAAAATGTGGCTGGCAAATTTGTCATTCCAAAGAACATAACTGTTGACTTAAAGGACTCTATATAGGTTGTGAATGCTCCTTTCTACTTATCTTCTTCCTTGATCCTCATATTGTTGAACCCCTACCAAAGATCCATCTTAGTAAATACTTGTTTACTCCCTATATTATCTATTAAGTCTGTAATCAATGAAAGTAGGTAGTTATTTTTCATTGTCTGGTTGTTCAAGTTATAGTAGTCTATTACTATTCTTTTTTCTTTGTTCTTTTTGTTCACAAAGAAAACTAGTGACATTTGAGGGGATTTTGATAGTCTGATGTACCCCTTTCTTAGCTGATCCTCTATGAAATTCTGAACTTCTTTCCTTTCATTTCTGGATAAAGGGTAGATTCTTTCTTTCCTGGGTTTAAATGTTTCCTTGAGATTTATGGCATGATCCTAGATTTTCCTCATCAGCATCCTCTCTAATTTTACCTTCCCAAACACCTTTCTCCACCTTAGGAATCTCTGTGGTACTATTTTCTCAATTTTTCTATGGTCTACTTTAACTTTCTCTTCTTTTCTCCAGTCTTCTTTATTATCTACTGTCTATCTCACAATCTTTTCTTCTTCTATTATTGCTACTCCTTTTACTCTCTTTGCTTTCTTCTCTTCTTTCAGCTTCATATTTCTTCTACACAGTAGTGGGCACCTCATCATTTTTACTTCTTCTATTTTCTAGTTAATCTCTGAATTGTGTACTTGTAACTACAGTATCCCTAATATAACATCTGTCTTCCCCAAATTGCACACATCCATTCTCATTCTTTCTATGTGACCTTTGTAGTATATGCTTACTTTTACTTGGTGTGTTATTGCCCCTATACTGTTATTTGTACTATCTATGTTCCTTACTTGCACTAGTCTTTCTAATTTCTGTAGTTTAAACCCATGTCTAGCTACTATCTTTCTATCCATAAACATTTCTGTTGTGCCACTATCCAAGAGTGCTTTTACTGTTACCCCTTCATAAATATTTACCTTTTCTACATCAATATTCAACCACACTTCTCTCAATATCTTAAATGTCCTTTTCACTTCTCTTTACTTGCCCTTCTCTTTTGTTGTGCTTTTTGGAGGTTCACTCCATATGCCACCTAGCTGCATTTTCCCTTGTATAGGATGTACCACATGTTATGAGAGCCCCAAAAAGAGAAAAGTTTCCCAAGCATTCAAACACTTAATCCAAAACCTTAAGACGTACAATAGGGTTGAAGATATAAATAGTGTGGGAACTAGGGTCACATGACAAGGTCAGGTGATCACAGAACATTCTGGAAGGATATGACTAAGAGTACAGCTACTGTAAAAGTAGTATAAGTAGAAGTCCAATCCAAC